>JGI24187J35170_1000018_pt1 | contig 80118 bp, 74 predicted proteins | sample YNPBryBLVA2012_FD_35170 | JGI IMG/M metagenome (IMG submission 35170)
GTCCCCACCCATACCCCCCGGCTCCCCGGGGCAGTGGAGGGCCTGCTCCGGGAGGCCCGCCTCTCGGCGGGCGACCTCCTGGCCGTGGGCGTGACCCTCGGACCGGGCTCCTTTACGGGCCTCAGGGTGGGGCTGGCGGCGGCCCTGGGCCTGGGGAAGGGTCTTCGCATCCCCGTCTACGGCCTCTCGACGCTGGTGGCGGTGGCCCGCGCCTGCCCGGCGGTAGGGCGGGGCGCGGTCCTTCTGGACGCCCGGAGGGGAGAGGTCTACGTCCAGCCCTTTCTCCGGGAAGCGGGCGGGGTTCGCCCCCTGGCGGACGCCCGGAGCCTTCCCCCGGCAACCCTCGACCCGGCGGGGTTCGATTGGGCGGCGGGGGACGGGATCGCCCTCCTGGCGGAGTGGCCGGCCCCCTGTCGGCTCTTTCCGGGCGTGGGCGGCGCGGCGGTCCAGGCGGCCCTCCACGCCCTTCAAGAACGGGCCGCCGGAAGGGAGCCGGCTCTCCTGTCTCCCCTCTACGTGCGCCCGCCGGACGTGCGGGAGCCGGGACGCTGACCGGAAACGCTCCCATCCCTTTCCGCCCGGGGACCGGCCGGGCGTACAATGGGTCCTTCGAGGTCCGATGCGCACGTTCGAGCCCGTCTTCCGCCCTCCCTCCGAAGCCGAAAGCCTCATCCTCCAGGTGACGGTGGGGTGCAGCCACAACGCCTGCACCTTCTGCGCCATGTACCGGAACAAGCGCTTCTTCGTCCGCCCCCTGGAGGAGGTGCTCGAAGAGATCGAGGAGGCCGCGGGGGAGTGGCCCTCCTGCCCGCGGGTCTTCCTGGGAGACGGCGACGCTCTCGCCGCGCCGGCCCCTTTCCTCCTCGCCGTTCTGGAGGCCCTTCGCCGGGCCTTTCCCGCCCTGCGGCGGGTTTCCCTCTACGCCACCCCCATGAACCTGCTCGCCAAGAGCCCCGGGGAGCTAAAGGCGCTGAAGGAGGCCGGTCTCGACCTCTTCTACCTGGGTCTGGAGTCGGGCTCCGACGAGGTTCTGAAGCGGGTGGGGAAGGGGGCCTCCTCCTCCGAGATCGTCGAGGCCGTGCGAAGGGGGCGGGGGGCGGGGCTCAAGGCCTCGGTCATGGTCCTTCTGGGCCTGGGCGGGGTGGAGGGCTCGGAGGAGCACATCCGGGCCAGCGCCGGGGCGCTCAACGCCATCCAGCCGGAGTACCTCTCCGCCCTCACCTGGTACCCCGTGGCCGAGGCGCCCCTCTACCGGGCCCTCCGGGCGGGGCGTTTCCGGATGCCCGGGGACGGAGGGATCCTGAACGAGTTGGAACTCCTGATCCGCCTGCTCGACCTCCGCGACACCGTCTTCCGTGCCAACCACGCCTCCAACCCCCTGCCCATCGGGGGGCGCCTCTCCCGGGACCGGGAAAGGCTCCTCGATGCGGTGGCCGCCGCCCGGAGGGGGGACCTCCCCCTCCGGCCGCACTTTCTGAGGGGAACCTGATGGCCCGTCCCGTGCGAACGATTCTGGTGGCCGCGGCGTTTTCGCTTTCCGCCGCCCTCGCCCCCCGTGCCGACGCCTACGCCGACCTGGAAGCCCGTTTTCTGAAGAGCCTGGAGACCAGCCGCTCGGACCCCAAGGGCGTCGTGGATCTCTACCGGGTGCGGGCGATTCAGCCTTTCGTGGACGGGACGGCCCACCTGGAGGAGAGCCTCCGGGCCCTGCTGGCCGACCCCCAGACCGACCCCGAGGTGGCCGCCCACGGCGCCGCCCTCCTGGCCGAGATCCTAAGGGACACCGGCCGGGACGCGGAGGCGGAGCGCCTCGTGGAGGGGCTGGGCTTCCTCCGGAACTGGCTCCTGCTGGGGCCCTTCGACGACGACAACAAAAGCGGCTTCGACGCGGCCTACCCTCCGGAGAGCGACCTCCGCCTGGACGCTACCTACACCGGCAAGGTCCACATGGTGACCTGGCGGCCCCTGCCGGTCCCGGCCCCCGACGGCGCCGTCCCCCTGGACGAACTGCTGGACCCGGTGGAGAAGACCGCCGGATACGGCCTGGCCTTCGTGAAGGTCTCCGCCGACCGGCCCTGCGTCCTCCGCGGCGGCTTCAACGAGGCCTTCAAGATCTGGGTGGACGGGGAGTTGGTGGGATCGGCCAAGATCTACGGCGGCCGAGCCCTGGATCAGGTGTCCGTGCCGTGCACTCTCCGGCGCGGGTGGAACGCGGTCCTGGTCAAGGTCTGTAACCAGGAGTCGGGATGGAACTTCAGCCTCCGCCTCACCGACGGCGAGGGGCGGGCCCTCCAGGGTTTCGAGTGCACCTCCGACGTCCGCCGGGTGAAGGAGTCCATCGCGGCCATGCTGGCGAAGGACGGCGCCGCCCCTTCGGGCTTCTCCTTCCGCGATCCGCTGCGGGTCCTGGAGGAGCGGGCGGCGTCGGGCGCCGCCGAGGCCCTCAAGGACTGGGGGACGGCCCTCTACCGCCTGCGCCTCTTCGACCGGGCGGACCCCAGGCACCTGGAGATCCTGCGGAAGGCCGCCGAGGGCGATCCCAAGGACCCCGTCGCCTGGCTGACCCTCGCCGAGGCGGAGGAGGACCACAACCGGCGGCGGGAGGCCCTGGAACGGGGCCTCACCGCCTCGCCCCGCCATCCCCTCCTGCTGGCCGAGCTGGGCCGGTACTACCTGGACCGCAACATGCCCTTCCCCGCCCTGGACCATCTCCGGCAGGCGCGGGAGGCGGACCCCGGAAGCCCGGCCCTGGAGGCGCTGCAGATGCGGGTTCTCCTGCGCTTCGCCTCCGACGGGGCGGGGGCTTTCCGCCTCCAACGGCTGGCCGAGGAGAACCCCCGGTGCTTTGCCGTCCTGGAGGGGGCGGCGGAGGCCGCCCGGCGGCTGGGTTCTCCCGAGGAGTCGCGGCGGTGGTCGGCGGCCATGCGGGCCCTCCAGCAAGGGGACCCGGGAAGCTGGGCCGACGGGGCGGAGGAGGCCCTGGAACGGGGCGACGTGGAGGAGGGAAGGCGCCTCTTCGAGGAGGCGCTCCGCCGCTTCCCGGTGAACCGCCAGCTCGCCTTCACTTACGCCAGCAAGCTCCTGGACCTCCGGCGTCCCCGGGAGGCCGAAGGGGTCCTCGGCCGGCTCCTGGCCTGGTGCCCCGACTGGTCTCCCGCCCACGCCCTCCTGGGAGAGGTGCGGGAGTCCCTGGGAGACCGGGAGGGAGCCCTGGCCGCCTTCCGGCAGGCCCTCCTCCTCAACCCCCAGCAGGAGGACCTCAAGCGCCGCGTGGCCTTTCTGAGCCCCAAGGAGGAGCCCTTCTGGGGACCCTACCGGGTGGCGCCGGAGGAGGTGGCGAAGTCCGCCGGAGGCTTCCGAGGCCAGCCGGCGGTGGTTCTCCTGCAGAGCGAGGTGGTGGAGGTGCAGGAGACGGGCCTCTCCTCGCGCTACGTCCAGCGGGTGGTGGAGATCCGGGACCCCCAGGCCGCCCGGGGCTACGAGACCATCCAGGTGGGTTTCGACCCCGACCGGGAGGAGGTGAAGGTCCTGGAAGCCTCCCTCGTCAAGGCCGACGGCAGCCGGATCCACGCCGAGGTCCAGATCACCGACGCCCTTTCCGACCCCCAGGTCCGCCTCTACTACCGGAACCGGAACATGGTCCTGTCGTTTCCGGCGGCCCAGGCGGGGGACGTGATCTGGGTGGAGTACCTCCTCTCCGATTCGGGGGCCGTCAACGACTACGGACAGTACTTTGGCGACCTGGTTCCCTTTGGCGAAGGCCTGCCGGTCCTCTCCCGCCAGTACACCCTGCTGGTCTCCCCCCGCCTGCCGCTCTTCCTGCACGGGGAGCGCATCCCCGTCTCGCCGCTGGTGGTCACCCGCGGGGGCAGGAAGGTCTACCGGTGGAACCTCTCCGACCTTCCTCCCCTGGAGCGGGAACCGCTCTCCCCCGGGTACACCGAAACCGGCGCCTACCTCCACCTCTCCACCTTCCCCGACCGGGAGGCCATGGGGCGGTGGTACGCCCGCTTCGTTCAGGACCAGTGGGAACCCACGCCCGAGATGCGGGAGAAGGCCGCCGAACTGGTGCGGGGCACCGCCGACCCCCGTGAGCGGGTCCGGGCCATCCACCGGTGGGTGGTCCAGCAGACCCGGTACGTGGGGCTGGAATTCGGCGTCCACGGCTACCGGCCCTACAAGGCGCGGCAGGTCTTCGCCCGGCGCTTCGGGGACTGCAAGGACAAGGCCCTCCTCCTGGCGGTCCTGCTGAAGGAAGCGGGCTTCGACGCCGCCATGGTGCTCGTGCGGACCCGGGACAACGGCTCCATCGCCCCCGAGCCGACCTCCCTCGCCATCTTCAACCACGCCATCTGCTACGTGCCCGAACTGGACCTCTTCCTCGACGGCACGGCGGAGTACGCGGCGCTCGGGGAGCTTCCCGCCCTCGACCAGGGGGTGGAGGTCCAGGTGGTCTGGCCCGACGGGCGGACCCAGTCCCGCAGGACGCCGGTCTTCGACGCCGCCGCCAACACCTACGCCGGCACCTACCGGCTGGAGATCGGCCGGGAGGCCCAGGACGCTCGGGGGTCGCTGGAGATCGCCGTCACCGGGCAGGAGTGCTCCTGGATTCGGGCCCGGTACCAGGACCCGGCCACGCTCCGGGAAAAGCTGGAGAAGGACCTCTCCCCCTCCTTCCCCGGCACCCGTCTGGATTCGGCCTCCTCCCAGGGGATCGCCGAGTTGGATTCGCCGGTGAAGCTCCGGGTGGAAGGCCGCTTCGGGCAGGCGGCCCGGCCGGAGGGAAAGGCCCGGGTCAGCTTGCCCCTGTGGATGGGGCGGCTGGACCTCTCCTCCTCCGTGGCCTCCCTGGAAGAGAGGGACCTCCCGCTGGTGCTGGACTTTCCCTGGGAGCAGACCTACGACGTCGCCTACCTCTTTCCGGAGGGGGCCGCCGCCGAGGCTCCCTCGGAGGTCCACGAAGAGACGCCCTTCGGCCTCCTCGACCGGACCGTCACGCCCGTAAAGGGCGGACTCCGAATCGTCACCCGGATTCGGCTGGCGGTGACCCGGGTGGAGGCGGAGGCCTACCCCGCCTTCCGGGCCTTCTGCCAGCGGGCCGACCGCCTCGCCGGGGAACGCCTCCGGCTTCGCTTCGAGGGGAGCACGCCATGAACCTCGCCGTCCGCCTCCGCCGGTGGTCCGCCGCCGTTGTCCTCCTCGCCCTTCCGGCCTTCGGCTCCTCATCCCTCTCGCCGGGGTGGCAGAGCCTCCTCGCGGGGGACCTGGCGGGGGCCCGCCGGGCCTTTGAGCAGGCCCTGGAGAAGGACCCCGCCGACGCCGACGCCGCCGCCGGCCTCGCCCTCGCTTTCAAGCACGGCGGAGATCCGGAGAAGGCCCTCTTCGCCGCCGCCGAGGGGCTCAAGGCCGCCCCGGGCCACCCCCTGGCCTTTCTCCTGGAGGCCCAGGTCTCCGAGGGGGCCACCTTCAACGAGGCCACCGTGCGCCTGGTGGAGGACTCGCTCCCGCTCCTCTCCGACGCGCCGGAGATGGACCCGCTGGTGCGCCTCAACCTCCACTGGCTGGGACTGAACCTCGCCTCCCGCCGCGGGGAAGCCGGCGGTAGGATGGCGGCCCTTCGGCGGGCGGGATTCCTTCCGGGGGCCTTCTTCTCCCCGCCGCTGACCGAGCGACCCCGCACCGCCTTCGAGGAAGGGGCGGGAATGGAGCCGCCGGCCCTGAAGGGACTAGGCCCCTGGGCTTACTCCGCATTGGACGGCCCCCTTCTCCGGCCCCCCCTCTACGCCATGGCCCAGGACCGGGAGTCCCGCTTCTACGCCGCCATCCCCTTCGAGGCGGACGGGGAGGCCGTCGCCCTCCTGGCCGTCAACGCCGCCCGCTCCTTCCGCGTCTTTCTCGACGGCCGTCCCCTGGCGGAAAAGGACGTGTTCCGGCGCCAGGAGAACCCCACCGCCCTCCTTCGTCTCCGGCTGGAGCGGGGACGGCACCTGATCCTCGTGGAAGTGGCGGCCTCCGGACCGGGAGACGGCGTCTACGCCGCCCTTCTGGACGGGGCCGGCCGGGCCCTTCCGGTCCGGTACCTCGACGATCCGGCGGCCCTGGAAGGGCCCTTCGCCGGCTTTTCGGAACCCTCGGAATTCGCCGACGCCTTCACCGCGCGGTTTCCGAAGGAGGATCCCCGGTACGAAGGATTTCTGGCCCTCTGGAACCGGTGGCGGGGCGACGTGGCCCTGGCCCGCCTCCAGATGGAGAAGGCAACGGAGGGTTCCCAGGGGGTCCTCTGGGGGCTGGAGGCGGCGGAGATGTACCTCTTCGAGGCCGACGACCTGCCCCGAAAGATCGCCGGAAGCCGGGCGGAGAAGGTCCTNGAGAAGGCGCGGGCCGCCTCTCCCGCCTGCCCCTCCGCGCGGTTTCTNGAAGCCATCCTCCTCTCGGAGAATTCGGAGGCGGACCGGGACCTGGACCTCCTCCGGCGCCTTCTGGAAGAGTACCCCCGGGATCCCCGGTGGGGCCTGGCCCTGGCCGAAGGGCTCCACCGCCGGGGCTGGAACGCCGCCGCCCGGAGGGTCCTGGAGGAGGTCGCCCAGGCCCACCCGCAGTGCGAGGCGGTGGAATCGGCGTGGGTCTCCCTCCTCCACGACGTCGGGGACCGCGCCGGCGAGCGGGAAGCCATTCTGCGGCTTCAGAAGCTCCGCCGGGCCGACCCCGAGTGGGAGGCCTACCACCGGGCCCGGGGGGACCTGGCGGCGCTGCGGGCGCTCCTCGAAGAGGAGCGAGGGCGCTGGGGCGACCGGGACCTGCAGATCGCCCTCGCCATCGCCCGGACGGACCTTGGCCTCCTCGACCTTTCCCGGGCGGATGCGGAGTTCGCCGCCCTGGCGGAAAGGATGCCCGCCTCGCCGGAGGTCCTCCTCTCCCGGGCCCGCATCGCCTTTCTCCAGGGCGACGGGGAGAGGGCCCGGTCCTTCTGGAAGGCGCTGAAGAAGGCCCGTCCCGACGCCTTCGACGTGGACGTGGCCCGGATGGCCCTGGGGGACCCCCTGCCCTTCCAGGATAGCCACGTGGACCTCGCCGCCCTGCTGGAGAAGGAGAAGGGCCGGGAACCCGACCCCGCCCCCTCCTCGCTCCTGCTGGACCAGCTCTTCACCCGAATCGAGGAGGACGGCTCGTCGGTGGAGCGTTACCACACGGTGATCCGGATCAACGACAAGTCGGGCGTGGAAGGGGAAGGGGAGCAGCAGATCCCCGGGCAGATCCTCCTCTCCCTGAGGACCGTCAAGCCCGACGGGCGCGTGCTGGAGCCGGAGGTGATCTCCGAGAAGGACACGGTGAGCCTCCAGGGCCTGGAGCCGGGGGACCTCATCGAGTACGAGTACATCGGCCTCAGGCCGCCCAACCGGGTCAAGGACCGCTCCTACATCACCACCCAGGTCTTCCTCTTTCAGGACATCGAGAAGCCCTTCCACCGCACCGAGTGGACCCTCGAATACCCCCCATCCCTGGAGATGCGCTTTCTGGAGCGGAACCTCCCCGCGCCGGCGGAGCAGGGGAGGCGAGGGGACTACCTCTTCCGGCGCTGGGCCTACCGGGACATGCCCCGCATCGCCCCGGAGCCGGACCTTCCCAACAAGCTCCTCTTTGTCCCCATGGTGGAGGCCGCCGGCGGCCTGGACTGGAAGGACGTGGCTCTCTTCCTCAAGGAGACGGTGACCGGCACCTACCAGGTCACCCCCGAGGTGGAGCGCCGCTACCGGGAGGTTTCGGCGGGGGCCACCGGTCCCGAGGATCTCCTGGACCGCCTCGTCCGGGCCTGCCTCTCCGACGTGGAGGGAGAGGGCGGCGGCTGGCAGGACCCCACCGACGCCCTCCTGAACCGGCGGGGGGCCCGCCTGCCCCTACTCTGCGCCTACCTCACCCTGGCGGGGATCCCCTACGAGATCCTCATGGCCGAGCCCGTCCCCGAGCGGATCGCCCGGGAATCCCTGCCCCGGCTGGGGCAGTTCCAGGTTCCCCTGGTGAAGGTCACCCTCCCCTCGGGGGAGCGCTACCTCGTCCTCGCGAGCCCCCACCGCGCCCCCTCGGTGCTTCCCTGGTACCTTGAGGGGGCCGAAGCCTTGCCCGTCACGGCGAAGGAGCCCTGGCGGGTGGTGACCTTGCCTTCGGACTTCGGCCCCTGGCTGGCCGCCGGCGAGAAGGAGACCCGGGAGGTGGGCCGGGAGGGCGACCTCAAGGTCTCCTACCGGGCCCGCCTCGACCCCGACGGCGCCGAGGGCATCCGGTCCTCCCTCGCCCGGGTTCCGGCCGACCAGCGGCGAAAGGCCCTTCAGATGGCCCTTTCCCAGCGCTACGGCAGCGCCGACCTGGAGGAGTACGCCTTCGAGGGGCTCGAGGATGCGGCCTCCCCCCTGATCTGGACCTACACCGTTTCGGTCTACGGGGCGGGAAGCGTGGAGGGGAACCGGATCACCTTCTCCGATCCCCTGCCGGCCCTGAACCTGGGAAAGGCCTACGGAAGCCTGGAGGCGCGGCGTCTGCCCCTGGGGACCGGCGGCCCGGTCTTTCTCCACCAGGAAATCACCTTCCGGCTCCCCGAGGGGGCGTCGGTCGAGTACCGGCCCCGGAGCGCTTCGGTGAAGAGCCCCTTCGGGGAGTACAGCCTGGAGGTCCGGCGGGAGAAGGGGGAGATCACGGTGGAGCGGCGCCTCGTTCTTCCCAACCAGGTGGTGGAGCCCGCCCGGTACGGCGCCTTCCGCCGCTTCCTCCTGGAGGTGGACCGGGCCGAATCGGGGCAGATGACGGTGGTCCTTCCGCCCGGCTAGCCTTTCCGCTCCCGTTCCCCGTGGGGTACAATGCGGGACGACCGGATCGAGGTGGAGGGCGATGGCGAACCCCCTGAAGGATTTCGTGGTGCCCTACCGGAAGGGCGACGTGATCTTCCGTGAGGGAGACCCCGGCTCGGAGATGTTCATCGTCCAGTCGGGCGCCGTGGAGATCTACCGGACCATCAACGGCGAGAAGTGCTTCCGGCGCCTCTTCGAGAAGGGGGATTTCTTCGGCGAAATGAGCCTCCTCGAGCAGGTGCCCCGGTCGGCCACCGCCGAGGTGGTGGAGGACGCCGAGATCATCGTCATCAACACCGCCACCTTCCACCAGATGATCCAGAGCAACATCGAGATCGCCGTGCGGATGCTCCGCAAGCTCTCCGGGCGGCTGAGGGAAACCACCGACGAACTGGAGAACGCCCTCCTTCTCCAGGGTCTGACCCACATCCCCAAGCCTTCGGAGGTCCCCGCGGCGGCCCCTCCCGAGGCCACCAGCTCGGTGACGCCGCCGGTGCTGGCCCAGTTTCTCGTGGAGGGCACCCTCCGGGTCTTCAACATCACCAAGGACGTCTCCCTCATCGGGCGCCGAGACCCGGTGACGGGGATCGTGCCCGACGTGGACCTCACCGACGAGGACGTGAAGCGGAGCGTCTCCCGCCGCCACGCCAAGCTCATCCACAGCAACGGCCAGTTCTACCTGGTGGAGGAGGTGGGGACGCTGAACGGCACCTTCATCGCCGGAAAGCGCATCCCGACGGGCGTGCTCACGCCCATCAAGTCNGGCGTCCAGGTGGGTTTCGGGACGCTCCGGCTCAAGTTCGTCGAACGGACGTCCAAGGGGGGTAGCGAATGAAGGAAGGACTGGTTCTGGTGGGGGGGGCGCGGACCCCCATGGCGGAGTACAACGGCCACCTGGCTCACCTGTCGGCGGTGGACCTGGGCGTCCACGCCGCCAAGGCGGCCTTCGAGCGGAGCGGGGTCTCGCCCGCCCAGGTGGACCACGTCGTCTTCGGCAACGTCCTGCAGACGGGCAACGACGCCATCTACCTGACGCGCCACATCGGCCTCAAGTCGGGGGTGCCGGTGGAGGTGCCCGCGCTCACGGTGAACCGGCTCTGCGGCTCCGGATTCCAGTCGCTGGTGAGCGGCGCCCACCAGATCCTCCTGGGGGAGGCGTCGGTGGTCCTCTGCGGGGGGACCGAGAGCATGAGCAACGCCCCGTACGTCGTGCGGGGAGCGAGGCAGGGCCTCAGGCTGGGCCACGTTCCCTTCGTGGACACCCTCATGGAATCCCTTCGGGACCCCTACTGCGACCTTCCCATGGCCGTCACCGCGGAGAACCTGGCGGAACGGTACGGCATCTCCCGGGAGGAGCAGGATCGGCTGGCCCTGCGCTCCCAGCGGCGGGCGGAGGAGGCCTACCGGGCGGGGCGCCTCCAGGAGGAGATCGCGCCGATCCTTCTGGAGGACCGGAAGAAGGGGACCTTTTCCTTTGGCGAAGATACCCATCGGAAGCCGGAAACGACGCTGGAGGCCCTTGCCCGCTTGAGACCCGTCTTCCGCAAGGACGGCACGGTCACCGGCGGCAACGCGTCGGGGATCGTGGACGGGGCCGCCGCCCTCATCCTCGCCCGGGAGGACCGGGCGCGGGCGGAGGGGTGGCCCGTCCTCGGCTACCTGCGGGCCTGGAGCTACGCCGCCGTGCCGCCGGAGATCATGGGCTTCGGCCCCGTCCCCGCCATCCGCAAGATTCTCAAGGCCGAGGGCCTCTCCCTCTCGGACGTGGGCCTCTTCGAGGTCAACGAGGCCTTCGCCGCCCAGTACCTGGCCTGCGAGAAGGAACTGGGGCTCGACCCCGACAGGACCAACGTCAACGGCGGGGCCGTGGCCCTGGGCCACCCCCTGGGCGCCACCGGAACCCGGCTGACCCTCACCCTCCTTTTGGAGATGCGGCGCCGGAAGACCCGCTTCGGCATCGCCTCCGCCTGCATCGGCGGGGGGCAGGGGATGGCGGTGCTCCTCGAGATCGGCGACAGCGCCCCGTGAACGGAGGAGGGAAGCCATGACCTTGGAGAACCTGCTGTTCCAGGTGGAGGACGGGATCGGGCTCATCACGGTGAACCGTCCCGACAAGCTGAACGCCCTCAACCGCGCCACCCTGAAGGAGCTGGCCGCCGTTCTGCAGTCGGCGGAGACCGACGGAGCGGTGAAGGCCCTCGTCCTCACCGGCGCCGGCGAGAAGGCCTTCGTCGCCGGGGCCGACATCGGAGAGATCCGGGCCCTGGACGCCCAGGCGGGGCGGAACTTCGCCCTCTTCGGCCAGAACCTCTTCCGGGCCCTGGAGACCTTTCCAAAGCCGGTGATCGCGGCCGTCAACGGCTTCGCCCTGGGGGGCGGGTGCGAGCTGGCCATGGCCTGCCACCTCCGGGTGGCCTCGGAGAACGCCCGCTTCGGCCAGCCCGAGGTGAACCTCGGCATCATCCCGGGCTACGGCGGGACCCAGCGCCTCCCCCGGCTCATCGGCCGGGGTCCGGCCCTGGAACTCCTGCTGACGGGGGAGATGATCTCCGCCCAGCGGGCCTACGAGCTGGGCCTCGTCAACGCGGTGGTCCCCCCGGGGCAGGCGGTGGCCCGGGCCCGGGAGATGGCTTCCAAGGTCCTCGCCAAGGGGCCTCTGGCGGTCCGGGCCTGCATCGAGGCGGTCAGCGCCGGTCTGGACATGCCCCTGGAGGAGGGGACCTACCTGGAGGCCACCCTTTTCGGCCTCCTCTGCGCCTCCGAGGACATGAAGGAGGGCACGGGGGCCTTTCTGGAGAAGCGCAAAGCGGCCTTCCAGGGCCGCTAGCCGGGCCTCGGGGGAACGCGCCGTGGCGGACGAAGGGAGCTGGATCCACGACTGGAACGCCCCGGAGGAGACCTCACCTCCCCCGGTGCCGCCCCCTCCGGAGCTGGACGACGAGACGCTCCGGGACGGCCTGCAGCACCCTTCGGCCAAGGCACCCCCCCTCCAGGCCAAGCGGGAGTTCCTCCACATCCTGTGCGCCGTGGGCATCCAGGCCGCCGACATCGGCATGCCCGCCGCCAGCCTCCAGGCGCTGGAGGACTGCGTCTTCCTGGCCCGCGAAGTGGCCCGCCACCGCCTGCCGCTGAAGCCCAACTGCGCCGCCCGGACCGTCGGAAAGGACGTGCGGGCCGTGGTGGAGATCTCCCAGCGGGCGGGCCTGGCGGTGGAGGTGGCCGCCTTCATCGGCTGCAGCGAAGCGCGCCGCCGGGTGGAGGGCTGGGACCTGGCCTACCTGCGGAAGATCACCCGGGAGACCGTCTCCCTTGCCGTCAAGGCCGGCCTTCCAGTGATGTACGTCACCGAGGACAGCACCCGGACCTCCCCCGAGGTCCTTCGGGACCTCTTCCTGGCCGCCATCGAGAGCGGCGCCCGCCGGATCTGCGCCGCCGACACGGCGGGCCACGCCTTGCCCCACGGGGCCGCCCGGCTGGTGGGCTTCCTTAAGCAAGTGGCCGCCGAGTCGGGGGAAAAGGTGGCAGTGGACTGGCACGGCCACATGGACCGGGGCATGGGCCTGGCCTGCTCCCTGGCGGCGTGGAAGGCCGGGGCCGCGCGCATCCACGGGTCGGCCCTGGGACTCGGCGAGCGGGTGGGCAACACGCCCCTGGACCTCCTCATCGTGAACCTCAAGATGGAGGGGGCCTGGCCCCGGGATCCGAGGGCCCTTTCGGACTACGTGGCCTGGACCTCGCGGTGGACGGGGGTCCCCGTTCCCTGGAACTACCCCGTCTTCTCCCCCGAGGCCTTCCGGACGGGAACCGGCGTCCACGCCTCGGCCCTCCTCAAGGCCCGCCAGATGGGCGACGCCGTCCTGGAGGACCACGTCTACTCCTCGGTCCCCGCCGCCTGGTTCGGGCGGCGCCAGACCATCGCGGTGGGTCCCATGTCCGGCGATTCCAACATCGTCGCCTGGCTCCTGGAGCACCGGGAGGAGGTGACGGAGGAGCGGGTGGCCGCCATCCGGGCCCTCGCCAAGAAATCGGACAGCCTTCTCAGCGACGACGAGATCCGGGACGCCCTCCAGCGGCTGGAGACGCCGTGACGCCCCGGAGGAACCGAAAGGAGTGGGAGGTCTTTCTCGAGGACCTGAAGGAGGGTCTTCAGAAGATGGGCATTGACTACCGCGAGACCTCCCGGATCCGCAGCCCCGGCGCGCTGTGCACCGTCCGGGGGCGGAGGGTCCTGATCGTCAACCGCTTTCTGGACCCCGACGAGAAGGCCGACCTGGTGCGCCGGGAACTGCGCGGCGCCGACCTGGAGGGCGTCTTCCTCAAGCCCGAGGTGAGGGAGTACCTTGGCGGATAGGCCCGTGGTTCCCGTCCACATCGGCGAGTTCCGGGCGGCGGCGGAGAGCTGCACCCTGGCGGTGTACGGCCTCGGTTCCTGCGTGGCCGTGATCCTCTTCGACCCCGAGGCCGGTGCGGGTGGGCTCGCCCACGTCCTCCTGCCCGGTCCCCGGCCGGCGGCGGACCCTCCCTCCGTCCTCCCCGCCAAGTACGCCACCGAGGCCCTGGACGCCCTGGTTCCGGCCCTGGAAGCGCTGGGAGCCCGGCGGGGCCGCCTCCGGGCGGCGCTGGCGGGCGGGGCCCGTCTCTTCGAGGCCGCCGAGGAGGTGGACAGCAACATCGGCCCTCGGAACGCCGCCGCGGTCAAGGCCCGCCTCGGCGAGGCGGGGATTCCGCTGGCCGCGGAGGAGCTGGGCGGCACCCAGGGGCGGACGGTTCTCCTCCACCTCCCCGACCTGCTCCTGGAGGTCCGCACCCTGAGGGGCGGTCGGACCACCCTGCCCCTCCGCCCATGACGCCGGGCCCCGCCGCCCCCGCCGCTCCTCCCTTCCCCTGGCGCCGGGCCCTCCAAGCCCTCGCCTCCTGGTTCGAGGCGAACCGGAGGGACCTGCCTTGGCGGAGGGAACGGGACCCCTACCGCGTCTGGATCAGCGAGGTCATGCTCCAGCAGACCCGGGTGGAGACGGTGGTCCCCTATTTCGAGGAGTTCCTGCGGCGCTTTCCCACGGTGGAGGCCCTCGCCTCGGCGACGGAGGAGGAGGTTCTGCGGGCCTGGGAGGGGCTGGGCTACTACGCCCGGGCCCGGAGGCTCCCCGCCGCCGCCCGGGCCGTCCTCGCCCTGGGCGGCTTTCCCCGGGACGGGGAGGCCCTCCGCCGGCTTCCCGGTTTCGGTCCTTACACCGCCGGCGCCGTGGCCTCCCTGGCCTTCGGCCGGCGGGAGCCCGTCCTGGACGGCAACGTGAAGCGGCTGTGGTGCCGTCTCTTCGCCGTGGAGGAACCGTTGTCGGCAAGGACGCTGAAGGTTCTGTGGGGCTTCTCCCGGCGGGCGGTGGCCGAGGGCTCCCCTGGCGAGGTGAACGAGGCGCTCATGGAGCTGGGGGCCCTCGTCTGCACCCCCCGCCGGCCCGCCTGCCCCGCCTGCCCCCTGGCCTTCGCGTGCCGGGCACTGGCCCAAGGAGACCCGGAGGCCTATCCCCGCCGCCTTCCCCGAAGAGCCCTGCCGGAGGTCCGGGCGGCGGTGGCGATCCTCTGGCGCGGCTCCCGCTTCGCCGTGACCCAAAGGCCCTCCGACGGACTGCTGGGAGGGCTCTGGGAGTTGCCCGGGGGCAAGGTCGAGGAGGGGGAGACCCCGCCGGAGGCCGTCGTTCGCGAACTGAGAGAGGAACTGGGCGCCAGGGCGGAGGTGGCGGACGCCCTCCCGGAGGTCCGTCACGCCTACAGCCACTTCCGGGTGATCCTCCACCCCTTCGAGTGCCGCCTCCAGCGGGGTGCCCCGCCCCTGCGGCCCCTGGCTCCCCTCCGGTGGATCGCTCCGGAGGAGCGGGGGGCCCTGCCCTTCCCGGCGGCTACCCGGAAGATCCTCGACGCCCGCTTCGGCCCCGCGGCGCGCCGCGCCGCCGAGGGGCCGGGCCCTTGGGATGGAAGGCCCGGGGAGGAAGGAACACCGTGAGAAACGAAGCCCTCGCCACCGCCGACAAGGTCCGGGCCCTCGCCGGGAGCCCCCTCTTTCAGGGCCTCGGCCCCGAGGACCTGCAGGCGGTGGCCCTGCCGGCCGCGGGCCGCTCCTTCCGGGCGGGAGAGATGCTCTTCCTGGCCGGCCAGGAGGCCCGGGGATTCTTCCTGATCCTCGAAGGGCAGGTCAAGCTCAGCCGCTTCGGCGCCGACGGGCGGGAGCAGGTCCTCCACCTCCTGGGCCCCGGTCAGCCCTGCGGGGAGGTGCCGGTCTTCGAAGGGGGGGCCTATCCCGCCACCTGCACGGCCCTTTCGCCGGTCCGCGCCCTCTACCTCCCCCGGGAGGCCTTTCTGGGCCTGGCGGAGAAGCGCCCCCAGGTCCTTCTGGGCATGCTGGCCATCCTCTCCCGGCGCCTGAGGGCCCTCGTGGAGTTGGTGGACGACCTGGCCCTCAAGGAAGTGGCGCCCCGGCTGGCCCGGCACCTTCTTGCCGAAGCCGGAGGAAAAGAGACCCTCCATCTGGCCGTCTCCAAGGCCACCCTGGCCGCCCGCCTGGGGACCATCCCCGAAACGCTGAGCCGGGTCTTCGCCCGCCTCCAGCGGGACGGCCTTTTGGAGGTTCAGGGCCGCACCGTCCGCCTCCTCGACCCCCACGGCCTCCGGTGCCTCTGCGGCGGCGACGCCCAGGGGGATAGCGAAAAGTAAAAAGTGAAAAGTGAAAGTGAAAAGAAAAACTCTTGATCTCCCCGATCTCCTTGTTCTGCTTTTTGCTTCTTCCTCATCACCTCCTCCCCGCATGACGCCTTGACCTGGGTCAAGGCGCCGGGGCTCCGAAGGCCCTACACTTCCGCTCCTGGAGGTGGCCCATGGCGGTCCGGAAGGTGGTTCGCATTGACGAAGAGAAGTGCGATGGGTGCGGGCTCTGCGTGCCCTCCTGCGCCGAGGGGGCCATCCGGGTGGTGGACGGCAAGGCCCGGCTGGTTTCGGAGGTTTTGTGCGACGGCCTGGGGGCCTGCCTGGGCGAGTGCCCCCAGGGAGCCATCACCGTGGAGGAGCGAGAGGCGGCGCCCTTCGACGAGAGGGCGGTGGAGGTCCACCGGGGCGGGCTTCCGTCCCCCTCCGCTGCGCCCCCCATCCCCTCGGGCCTCACGCCCTTTCCGCTCCACGCCGGAGGAGGGGGTTGTCCCGGTTCCCGGACCCTTACCTTCGCCGAGCCGGCGGCGGCGTCGGCGGGCCTGTCCGCTCCCTCCGCCTTGAGGCAGTGGCCCGTCCAGCTTCACCTGGTTTCCCCCGCGGCGCCCTATTTTCAGGGGGCCCACGTGCTCCTCGCCGCCGACTGCACCGCCTTCGCGCTGGGGGATTTCCACGCCCGGTGGCTTCCCGGAAAGGCCCTCGCCGTCGCCTGCCCGAAACTCGACCAGGGGCAGGAGGTCTATTTGCGAAAGCTGGTGGCCCTCGTGGACGACGCTCGCATCGAGACCCTGACCGTGCTGGTGATGGAGGTGCCCTGCTGCGGCGGTCTTCTTCACCTGGCCCAGCAGGCCCTTCGCCTGGCCCGCCGCAAGGTTCCCCTCAAGAAGGTGGTCGTGGGCATCCGGGGGGACCTGCTGGAGGAGGAATGGCTCTGACCGGAACCGACCTTACCGCGAAGGAGTCTTCCGTTCCGTCCGGGCACGGCCCGGCGGGGGCGGCCGGCCCCGAAGCCGCTTCCCTCTGGCCGGTGGCCCTTCTCGCCGCCCTTTCTGCCCTTCTGCTGGCGGCCCACTTTCTGCGGAGCGGCCTCTGGGGCGGCGTGGCGGCTTCCCTGGGGGCGCCCCTAATCCTGAGGGTACGGGAGGCTTGGGTCCCCAGGGTTTTGGTCCTTCTCTCGTCGCTGGCCGCGGCCCTCTGGACGGCCATCGGCCTTCGGCTGGCGGCGGAGCGCCAGGCCGCCGGGGAACCCCTTCTCCGCCTGGCGCTCATTCTCGGCGCCGTGGCCGCTTTCAGCCTCCTGCCCGCCCTGCTCCTCTCCCTCCGGCGCTTTCGGGCCCGCTTCTCCGAGCGGGCCGAATCGGCCGCCCTTTCGGCCTCCGCCTTCGCCCTCACCTTCGCCTTTCTCCTCGTCCTTCACCTCAAAGGCCCCGCCCCCATGCTCCTGCTCAACCGGTTTTTGCCGGGCGGGGGAATACTGGAGGCGCTGGCCCTGGGGGTCTACGCCGCCTTCGTGGCCGGGCGCATGGCCGACCGGAAGGCCCAGCCCCTCTGGCGCAGACGGGTGTGGACCCTCCTCTCGGTGGTGGTCCTGGGGCAGTTCGCCCTGGGCCTCCTGGGCCTGGAGCGGTTCCTCATGAACCCCGAGCGCCTCCACCCCCCGGTCCCGGCCCTCCTCATCGCGGCGCCGCTTTTCCGGGGGGAGGGGTTCTTCATGCCCATCCTCTTCGGGGTCACGCTCCTGCTGGTGGGACCGGCCTGGTGCAGCCACCTCTGCTACATCGGCGCCTGGGACCTCCGGGCCTCCGGCGCCCGGAAGCGGCCGCTCGTGCTGCCCCGCTGGACCCGCGCCCTCCGGTGGGCCATCCTCGCCGCGGTGGTTTTCGGCGCCCTGGCCCTTCGGGCCCTGGGCGTTCCCGGCTGGGCCGCCGCCGCCCTGGGGATCGCCTTCGGCGCCGCCGGCGTCGTCCTGATGGTCCTCTGGTCCCGGCGAACCGGAACCATGGCCCACTGCACCGTCTTCTGCCCCATCGGGCTGCTGGCGAACCTGGGGGGAAAGGTCTCCCCCTTCCGGCTGAAGATCGGCGCCCTGTGCACCGACTGCAACGCCTGCATGCCCGTCTGCCGGTACGGCGCCCTCACCCTCAAGGACATCGCCGCACGCCGGGCGGGCCTCTCCTGCACCCTCTGCGGCGACTGCCTCAGCCGCTGCAAGGATGGCCAGATCGGCTACCGTTTCCCCGGCCTCTCCCCCGACCGCGCCCGGAACCTCTTTCTCCTCCTCGCCGTCTCCACCCACGCCGTCTTCCTCGGCGTCACCATGCTCTGAGCGCGGACAAGCGGAGAGGGGTTCCACCCCAACAACGGGGTCACATCCTGCGTTTCTGCATATTGTTAGTATGATTGGTGTGTAACGGGAAGGGGATGCGGTGAGGAGATGGCCCGTCCGTTACGGATCGAGAACCCTGAGCCGGTTTTTCCTGAGGCGTCGCGCGGGAATGGGGTCCAGCGTGTATTTTTTGATGCCCGTGACCGGAGTGCTTTTCTGGAGGCCGTGTCCGCTGGGGTGTCCTCGTATGGTTTGATCGTCCACGCCCATGGCCTGATGGACAACCCTTACCACCTGGTGATCGAGACGCCGAAAGGCAACCTTTCCCGTGGAAAGCAGCGCCGAACGGAGTCTATACGTAGGGGTTCCACCGCCGGCAGGTTTCTTACGCTGGCGAACGACAAGGGGAAATGAAAAGGCCAGAAAGCAAGATGTGATCTCATGCTTTTTGAACGGCGTATCGGAAACCGATGTTCGCACGATGTCCCTGGCGGGGACATCGGGGAGGAGGCCTGGCGCCATGCGGTGCACGTTCCATGTCTTGTTGTTGCTGGTTCTTCTCGTGCCGGTTGCGTCCGCACCCCAAGGACCTTCGTACACCCTCGCGCCGGCAGGGCCGCCGGGGCTAGGAGACGGCCAGTCTCGAAGGTATCTTTACACCAGCCTTGAGGCGGGCTATAGTTCCGGCTTTTTTTTGGAGAACTGGTTTCGGTCCCCCGACGAAGGACAGACCTGGCTCCCCACGCTGGCCCGGCTACCGGGAATCGCGGGGCAGGTCACCGAGGACCGCTTGGACCCGCAGACCGTCTACATGAGCTACTACCCCGGCCCCTTCGCCCTATCGAGGGACGGCGGGCAGTCCTGGCAGGTGGTGAGTGCCCCCTTCGGCGCCAACAACCGCGGCTGGAACCTGGCCCAGGACGCCGCGGGGGTGCTGTACCTTCAGGCCAGCCAGGACGGAACCACCTTTTTCCTCTATGCCTCCCGGGACGGCGGAACCACGTGGACGCAGATCCCGATTGGCCGCGGGAGGAAGCTGCTGGCCGATGGCTCAATGATCTTCCACTTCTGGGCCGACCCCGAAGTTCCGGGAATGCTCTATGCCTTTCGTTCTTCCGGCAACAACTCGGCCTTCCTGGTAACGACCGACGGGGGCAAGAACTGGAAGCGGCGCGAGCGCGGCTGGCCCCACCGGCCGAGCGGGCGGCTCGTCAAGGCCTTCAACCCCTCGAACTTTGCCCAGAGCTCCGTGCCGCCCTACACCATCTACGCCCTCGGGAACCTGAAGCAGGGCGGCTACTTCAGCGACGACCGCGGCAAGCACTGGCACCGCATCCGGCCGATGACCGGGACCGACGGCTACTTCGTGGATGGCAACTTGAAGGTCAAGCCGGGCACGAACGACACCCTCTGGGCTCTGGCGAATGAACCCGGGCCGCAATATTGGCGGTTCGCAGAGAGCCTGGACAAAGGCAGGACGTGGACCATCAAGGGGGCCCTCCTCCCTTCGGAAGGATGGACCGAAGACCAGCTCTGCGGTTGGACATGCCCATCCAAACCCCCAGATTTTAAGGCTTTTAATCTCATGGTGAGCCGCAGCGGGGCCATCGTGATCAACAAGGTTCCGCAGGGGCTTGTCCTCTCCACGGACGGCGGAAACACCTTCCGGGTACACAACGGCGGCGCCATGGCCTGGAGTATCCCGGAGCTCTTCAAGGCCAGCGACGGGACGGTCTACGCCTGCGGCGACTGGGGGTACCTGTGGAAAAGCGGGGACGGAGGCCGCGTCTGGAGGCTCTGCGGCTGGGCGCCTTACATCTCGCTTCGGGAGGAGGGCGGCGGTGCCATCCTCGGAACGGATTGGGCCGGCGGGCTTTGGGCCTACAGCCAAGGCCGGGCGCAGCCTTTAACCTGGGGACCACCGGGAAGTGGCGACTATCCCGCCATTGAAGTGGCGGAGACCGGTTCCGGGGAGCGGATCTTCTTGGGCGGGTGCCTGGACGGTTCCGCAATCTTCTTCCGCTCGGACGACAGAGGCGCCACGTGGACGGCCTTGGGGACGGCGCCGGGCTTGACCGGCCTGACGGCCCTCTCGGCCGATCCCCGCAACCCCGATTTTCTTGTGGCCGCCGGGTGGAACGGGTACCCGGGATGCGGCCCCTTTACAAGCCGGTGGGACGCCATGGCAGGAGGGATCACCTACAGCTCGGACGGCGGCCTGACTTGGACGGCGGCGATGGACGGCAACCGCATCGGCGGCGTGACATGCCTCTACCGGGACAAGCACAACCCGGACCTTCTCGTGGCCTCGGCCACGGGATACGTCAGCCAGGCCGACGGCGCCTGGGGCGGGGTCTTCGTCTCGCTGGATGGGGGAAGGAATTGGGAGCCGCGAAACCAGGGGCTGCCTAGCTTCACCTCGAACGAAGAGGACCCCCGGATTTCCGCGGTCGTCTCGCCGCCCGAGGGCCAGACCCTTTTCGCGGCGGTCCAACTCAACGGCGGAATTTACCGTTCCGACGATCTGGGCCTGACCTGGACGAAGGTCGCCGATCTTCCCCTTCGCCTGCCCGACGACTACATCGCGGAGAACCTGTGCACGCTGACGATCCGGCGCACCGCCGTCACCCAAATCCTTCCGCTGGACGACGGCACGGGCGAACTGCTGATCGCCACCATGCACCAAGGCGTCTTCAGAGCTATTCCCTCGCCGGCCTCCTACTTCCCGCCCCAGGTGAGAAAGGCGCGGGCCGAGAGGAACGAGGCCATCTACCGTGCCGGCGCGGAGGGCCGCTGAAGGCGGCGGGAGATCGGGGAGCGCCTTGGGCCGCACCATGTTACTAGGAAGGGTATCGTCCGGGCCTAGGAGCGGGAGCTCCGGGAGGGCGGGGGCACCGGCCATGCCAAGAGATTCCAAAGGTCAAGACCTGACCCCGATTCTTCCCCTTCGGGAAGGGGGGGGTGCGACTTGGGATTGAGCCTTTCCGACCATGGAATGTAGCCTCCGCAAGTGCGGATAGGGGGGGTGCGACCCCTTGACCGGCAAAGAAGAGAAGAGTAAATTGATAGTTGGGAGGTCTGGAATATGGCGGCAGAGGTTTGACTTCAAAGGATTTTCCACCATGGGGGATTCTATGCCGATCCGTATAAGACGCCTTGATAAATTACCAATACACTGCAATATGCTAATTCAAAAGGAGATGCCAGCACAAATATTCGGATTACAACGGGATGTTATGCGGACAAGAAAACGAAATTCCGCATCTTATGCGGATCGGTCTAATATATGTTATACGCCTATGACAACAACATCGAGAAAGGGGAACGCGCCGTGAGTAACCTGAAATACTCCAAGCCCGAGAGAATCAGCCTCAAAGGCCACCCCGAATTAAACGAGCGGTGGGTGCAGGAAAGAATCGCTGAAGACCCATCCCTTCTCGGGCTTGGCGATCTCATTCTCAAAGACAAAGAACGAATACATCCCCAAGGGGGCCGTCTCGATATCCTGTGCCAGGATGCAGAATCAAACAGACGCTATGAAATCGAAATTCAGCTCGGGAAATCCGACGAGTCCCACATAATCCGAACAATCGAGTATTGGGACATTGAAAGAAAGCGCTACCCACAATACGAACACACAGCGGTCCTAGTGGCCGAGGAAATCACAAGCCGTTTTCTGAACGTCATCAGTCTGTTTAACGGCTTCATTCCGTTAGTTGCCATCCAAATGCAAGCTCTCCGCTTCGGCGACCAAGTTTCCCTTGTGTTCACAACCGTTTTAAATGAAATGCATCTCGGCCTTGTCGATGAAGATGAAGAAGGCCAAGAAGTCACGGACAGAGCGTACTGGGAGAAACGTGGAACGAAAGGAACACTGGAAATTACAGATTCACTTCTTGGGCTCGTAAACGAGTTCGCACCAGAACTTACGCTCAAATACAATAAGTTTTATATCGGCCTCGCTTCTAAGAGCGGGCAACCAAACAACTTCGTCATCTTCCGCCCGAAAAAGGACTGGGTACGGCTTGAGCCACGCCTCGACCGCTCGGATGAAGTCCAATCCAAGCTGGAAGCGGCTGGTATTGATGTCATGGAATATGACAGTCGGTGGGGACGTTACCGAATCCGCCTCGGGAAAGGCGATGTCAAGAAACATGAACCACTTCTCCGCGAGTTAATGAAAATGGCTTACGGTGAGGTCAGTGAATAGGCGTAGAACAACCGGTTCCACGCGACCGGCTACGCCGGCGCGTGAACCGGGCCGTTAGGCCGCTCTGCACAAAGCGGATTTGGGTGTAATGTTCACTCGCTAAACAACTGCTCAGGAGATGTCGTTGTTCAATCGCAAACACTCTCACACAAATGATCAGTCTCACGGCCATCACGATACGCATAATCACACGCACGGCACAATGAACCCCGCAATGCTCACCACTCAGCGCGGTATTTGGGCTGTCAAATGGTCTCTCATCGGCTTGGCTGCTACGGCTGTTTTTCAGGTGGCCATCGTCTTCTTTTCAGGCAGCGTCGCTTTGCTTGCCGACACGATACACAACTTTGGCGACGCAACAACAGCCCTCCCTCTATGGCTTGCGTTTACCCTGGCGCGGCGACAGCCCTCCCGCTGCTTCACTTACGGTTATGGACGTATGGAAGACGTAGCAGGAGTTATCATCGTACTGACCATCTTACTCAGCGCGGTTGTCGCAGGGTATCAATCGGTTGACCGTCTCTTGCATCCCCAACCTGTTCAGCATCTCTGGGCTGTTGTCGTAGCCTCCATTATCGGTTTCGCAGGCAATGAGCTCGTGGCGGGTTTCCGCATTCGAGTAGGTAGACAAATCAATAGTGCCGCTCTGGTTGCAGATGGTTACCATGCCCGTGTAGATGGCTTGACCAGTTTAGGGGTGTTGTTCGGCGCATTGGGTGTGTGGCTTGGTTATCCGTTGGCTGACCCATTTGTGGGCTTGCTCATCACGGTTGCCATCCTCCGCATTGTTTGGGAATCTGGGAAGGCGGTTCTTACCCACTTGGTGGATGGAATCGACCCCGAAATGATTGATGAGATTAGGCATACTGTGAACCATACGCAAGGTATACACGACGTTACGGATGTCCGCGTGCGCTGGTTAGGTCACCGTTTGCATGTACCGCCCCGGATTTCTTGAACACAGATAAGCATCCGGCGGCTTCCTGGGTCAAGACCGGGGCGCGGGCTTGGGCGAAAGAAATAGGGGGCAGTTCCGCCGGAACCCTCTCCTACCTTCCTACGCGCGTTGTTCCAAGCCTTGGTTTTTCCTCCTCTTCTTCCAGGGCCGTGAGGTGGGGAATAGGAAGGAAGCGAAAAGTGAAAAGATGGCCTCCCCAAGCTCCCCCATCTCGCTGTTCATGGCCTTTGTTTTTTCCGCATCACCGCATCCCCTCCTAGCCTCCTCACGTCCCCGCCCCATCCCCTCCTCGCGTCTCCGTTTCTCGGGTGAGGAAGAGGGACCGGCGAAAGGGCCCCAATCCCGCGATGGGAACCGAACAGGCGGTGCAACTCCTTTATAACCTTTTAGATGCCAAGAATAACCCCATCGCCTGCCAAGGGATTGGGGGCATTCGAGCCGAAGGCGAAGAAGGCGTGCGGGGCGGGGTGAGGCTCCCTGGGCTTGGCCCGTGGAGCGGGGAGGGACCCCGAAGGGTGGGCCGAGCGTTCCGCCTGGCTTGGCCAGCGGAACGCGGGGGAGAAGCCCCTCCCCGTTGGAGAGATAAAGCTTTTCCCTCGTGAAGCATCTGCACTACCGAAGGTCCATCCCGGAATTTGGAAAGGGGGGCGAAGGTAAGGCCCCGCTCACTCCCTGCCGTCTGAGGGGGCCCAGTCGTCTTCGAAGGGGTGGCCGTCCCGGCCGAAATCGGGAAGGTAGTGGGCGGCGCTTTCCAGGGCCTGGACGTACCCTTCGGTGAGGCCCTCGCGCTCCAGCGCCTCGACGGCCCGGGCGTACTCGCCGGCGCCCAGGGGACGGGAGAGGAGGGGATGGCTCGCGGCGCGGTGGCGGGGGAAGTACTGGGCCATGAGACTCACGGCCACCTCCCTGCCCAGGGAGCCGGCCAGGAAGTGGAGGACCTCCGCCGTTTGGGAGAGGCCGTTGGGCAGGACGAGGTGCCGGACGAGGAGACCCCTCTCGGCGATCCCGTTTTCGTCTAGGCGGAGCGGGCCCACCTGGCGCCACATCTCCTGGAGGGCGGCCTGGGCGTTGGGGACGTACCCCACGGCGTCGGAGAGTTCCCGGGCGCAGCCTTCCTCGAAGTACTTGAAATCGGGCATGTAGATGTCCACGATTCCGTCCAGGAGCTGGAGGGTGGAGGCGGCGTCGTAGCCGCCGGAGTTGTAGACGACGGGAAGGCGGAGACCCTTCCGGGCGGCCAGGGCCAGGGCCTCCACCGCCTGGGGAACCACGTGGCTGGGGCTGACCCAGTTGAGGTTGTGGACGCCTTGCCGCTGGAGGGTCAGGTACACCTCCGCCAGCTCCTCCGCCGTGAGGGCGGCCTCCCCCGGCCGCCACTCCTGGCTGATCTCGTGGTTCTGGCAGAAGAGGCAGTGGAGGTTGCAGTGGGCGAAGAAGACCGTTCCCGAGCCGTTCCGGCCGCTGATGCACGGCTCCTCGCCCCTGTGGACGCAGAAGGAGGCCACCTCGGCCAGGCGGCCCGTCCGGCAGACGCCCCGGCGGTTGCGGAGGCGCCGGGTCCGGCAGTTGCGGGGGCAGACGCGGCATTCTTCCAGGAGGTCCAGGAGGGCCTCGACCCGGCGGTCCAGCTCGCCGGATTCCAGCAGGGCGAGGTAGGCGGGGCGGGCGTTCACGGGGTCAGGGGACGGGGAAGCCGCCGGGGGGGATGCGGTAGCCGCCGATCCTCTCCATCACGGCGTTGAATTCGGCCACGATGCCGTCGAGGATCTCCCGGACGGAGGCCCGCCGCTTCACCAGGCCCGCCACCTGTCCCATCATGACGGAGCCGCGGGTGACGTCGCCCTCCATGACGGCCGCCCGCAGGCGTCCCACGGCCAGCCCCTCGATCTCCTCCCAGGGCGCTCCCTTGCCCTCCATCTCGTGGAACTCCTGGGTCAGCATGTTCTTGAGGGCCCGGACGGGCTTGTTGATGGAACGGCCGGTGACGGCGGTGGAGCGGTCGGTGGCCTTGACGATGGCTTCCTTGTAGTTGTCGTGGGCCCTCGATTCGTGGGCCACCACGAGGGCGGTACCGAGCTGGATGCCCTGGGCGCCCAGGGCGAAGGCGGCGGCCATGCCCCGGCCGTCGGCGATGCCTCCGGCGGCGATGACGGGGATGGAGAGGGCGTCGGCCATCTGCGGAATGAGGGGCATGGTGGCGGTGTCGCCGATGTGACCGCCGGCCTCCTCCCCCTCGGCGACGATGGCGTCGGCGCCGGACCGTTCCAGGCGGCGGGCCAGGGCCACGGAGTTCACCACCGGGACGACGGTGCACCCCGCCTTCTTGAGCTCTTCGATGACGGGGCCCGAGTTTCCGGCCCCCAGGGTCACCACGGGGACCCGCTCCTCCTTCACCACCTCGATGCACTGCCGGAAGTTGGGGGAAAGGAGGATCAGGTTCACGGCGAAGGGCTTGGCCGTGAGGGTACGGAGCTTCCGGATCTCCTCCCGGAGGAGGTCTCCCGGCATGTTGCCGGTGGCNATGCANCCCAGGCCTCCGGCCTCGCTGACGGCGGAGGCGAGGACCGCCTCCGAGACCCAGGTCATGCCCCCCTGGAGGATGGGGTAGGGAATGCCGAAGAGGCGGCAGACGGCGTTGTCCTTCATGGGCGTTCTCCCTGCCCGGCGAGCCACCCCCCGCGCGCCAGGGCCGATTGAAAGGGTTNCAGAACCGGTGCTTCCGAAGGCCCCGCGTAGCGGCCNTCCAGGGGAAGATACCCCANACGGAGGCAGAGGCGCCAGGCCAGGATCTCCAGCTTGGGGTCTTCCATCTCCCCCGNCGCGGACTTCAGGAGGATCTCCCGCACGGGAGAGAANCGGACCGCCGGGGCGTCGGCCTCGTTGACCGAGCCGTCTCCCGGAGCCGTCTCCCNCCGGGAAGGGGAGACCCGAACGGCGCAGAGGTGGATCTTCTCGGAGGACTGGCCGTGGGAGGGAAAGAACCCCCCGCCCAGGGAGAGGATCTCCCCCGCCGCCACGCGGAAGCCGGCCTCCTCCCAGACCTCCTCCACCACCCGCTTCAGGAGGCCTTCCCTCCCCCGGTCCCCCGCCTCCACGCTGCCGGCCACCGCCTCGGGGACGGGGAGGTAAAGGCGGCCGTCGGGAAGGGCCAGGGGAAGGTCCTTTCGAAAGTAGACGGGAACGCGGATCCCCGGCCGCCAGGCCATGTGGGGCTCGCCCCCCTCCTCGTGGAAGAGGGCGATGGCGACGGCGTCGTAGCCCCGGCGGTGGATGTACTCGTAGAGGTACGGCCGGGAGCGGCCGCCCCCGGCGTAGACGTTCCGGTACCGGAGCCGGACCAGGGTCAGGAAGCCGCCCTCGCCCGGGGCCGCTTCGCCTTCCGGCTCGATGGCCGTCACCTCCCGTCCTTCTGCCATCTCAGCCCTCCACCGGGTGGACGGCGAAGACCAGCGGCCGCGTCTCTTCGAGGCGAGCGGCCGGGACCTCCGGGTCGTGCTCGAAGAAGAGGGTCCAGCCTTCCCGGGCCGCGGCGGGCAGAAGGGCCCGCTTGGTCTCCAAGGTCAGGGTGGGATGGAGGTCGTAGGCCATGATCCAGGGCAGGGGTACATGGTGGCGGGTGGGGATCAGGTCCCCCAGGTAGAGGGCCGTCTCCCCCCGGGAACAAAGAAGCACCCCCTGCATGCCCAGCGTGTGGCCCGGAAGGGGCTTGAGGATCACGCCGGGGGCCACCTCCTCCTCGCCTTCGGCGAGACGCAGCCGGCCCTCCTCAAAGAGGGGCTCGTAGCTCCAGGGGAGGTAGGAGGCGCGGTTGCGCTCGTGGGCCGCCCGGGCTTCCTCCCACTCCTTCCGCTGGACCACGTAGACGGCGTTGGGGAAGGCAGCCTCCACCCGGTTTCCCTCCCCCAGGCGGGTGTTTCCTCCGGCGTGGTCGAAGTGCAGGTGGGTGTTGACGACCACGTGGATGTCGCCGGGGGAGAGGCCCCGCTCGGCCAGGGCGTCGAGCAGCCGCCACGGCGCCACGGCATAGGTTTCGCGGAACTTTGCGTCCTCCTTGGGACCCACCCCCGTGTCCACGAGGAGGTTCACCTCCCCCGCGCGCACGAGGAGCACCCGCGTGTCCAGGAGGATGCGGTGGCGCTCGTCGGGAGGGGCCTTCTTCTCCCAGAGGACCCGGGGAACGACGCCGAACATGGAGCCTCCGTCCAGACGGAGGGTTCCGGCGGAGAGGGAATGGACTTCGATGTCGCCGATCTTCACGGTTCCTCCTCAACCCTCCTGGCCCGGCAGGGCCGCAGGGAACTGCCTCAAGGGGAGAACAACGGTGAAGGTGCTTCCCTTTCCCAGGACCGACTCCACCTCGATGGTCCCGTCCAGCAGGCGGGCGCAGCGCTCGGCGATGGAAAGTCCCAGGCCGGTGCCGGGGTGGCGCCGGGAATCGGAGCCGTCGGCCTGGCGGAACTCNTCGAAGACCCGGGAGAGTTCCTCGGGGGGAATGCCGGGGCCCGTGTCCGAGAGGCNGAGGAGGAGCCTNCCCTCCCGGGCGGAGGCCCGGAGCACCGCCCCGCCCTGCCGGGTGAACTTGGCGGCGTTGCCCAGGAGGTTCACCAGGATCCGGCGCAGGAGGTCGGGATCGGTCCAGAGGGTGGGGGGCAGGTCGGGGGAGACCTCCACGGCGAGGGAGAGGCCCTTCTGGTGGAAGAGCGGCTCCGTCTCCTCCGCCAGTCCCCCCAGGAAGGCCCGGAGGTCCACCTCCTTCTCCTTGACCTCGAAGGCGCCCCGCTTGANCTTGGCCAGGTCCAGAAGGTCGTTGATCGTTTCCANGAGCTGGCGGGCGTTCCGGTGGAGGAGCTCCAGGCTGCGGGCGGGGCCGGGTCCGAGGGGCGCCGTGTGGGCCTTGAGGGCCTCGGCGGCGATGAGGATGGCCGTCAGCGGGGTCCGAAGTTCGTGGGTGACGTTGGCCAGGAACTGCTCCTGGAGCCGGGTGGAGTCCTCCAGCCGGGCCACCGTCCGCTTCAGCTCCACGTGCTGCTTCTGGAGCTGTTCCCGGGTTCGGTAGAACTCGCTGACGTCCCTCAGGATCCCCAGGTAATTGGGGGGACGGCCGGGGCGCCGGGAAGGGGCGAAGGTCAGGAGGGACCAGAAGAAGGTCCCATCCTTCTTCTGGACCCGGACCAGCTTGTTTTGGATCCCTTCGCGGAGAATTCGAGCCGTGCCCAGCAGGCGGAAGCGCCGGATCTCGTCGGGGGGAAGAAAGTCCGAGGGGTTGAGGGTCCGCCCCAGGAAGTCCCCCGGCTCGTGGCCGGTCACCGTCCGGAAGGCGGGGTTCACGTAGGAGACGGAAAAATCGCGCTCCAGTACGAAGATCACGTCGTTGGACTGTTCGGTGAGGGTGAGGAACTGGTCGCGGATCCGGTCGTAGTCCCTGACCAGCGTCTGGGCGGCGGAGGTGGCCAGGAGCCAGAGGACGCGGCCCCGGCCGTCCCCCAGGAGGTCCTCCACGGCGAGGAAGGCCCGGGGAGGGGTGCCGGGGCGCTCCACCACCACCGGCGTACCCGCCTCTCCCCGCGGCGGCAGGGGGGAAAGGCCCCGGAGTTGGCGCCAGAGGGAGGGGCAGGCCGCCTCCAGCCAGTGTCCCTCCAGGGGTGTGCCGGGGTTCTCGAGCAACCGCCGGGCGGCCCCGTTGGCGTACCGGATCCGGTCCTCAAGGTCCATCACCAGGACCGCCTGGGGAAGGGGGTCGAAATACCGCCGGAGGGCCTCCTCCGGAAGGGGCCGGCCGTTCTCGTCCACCGGACTCACCTCACCCCTTCGGCCACGGTTCCACCGGGTTCTCCAGCCGGATCCCCGCCGTCTCCACCGCCACCACGTCCCCCGGAGAGAGGGGGCCGACGCCGGCGGGCGTGCCGGTGGCGATGAGGTCTCCGGGGAGAAGGGTCATGGCCCGGGCGATGTAGCGCACGAGGGCGGGGAGGGGAAAGGCCATCTCCGAGACGCTTCCTTCCTGGACCACCCGGCCGTTCAGAAGGGTCCGCACCTCAAGCGCTTCCCAGGGGGGGGCCGTCTCGATCCACGGTCCCACCGGGCAGAAGGTGTCGAAGGACTTGGCCCGGGAGAACTGCCCGTCCAGCTTCTGAAGATCCCGGGCGGTCACGTCGTTGAGGGGGGTGACCCCCAGAAGGTAGGAAAGGGGATCCTCGGCCTCGCCCAGGCGGTGGCACACCCTTCCCACCACCAGGGCGATCTCCCCCTCGTACTCCACGCGGGAGGAGTCCTCGGGAAGCAGGATGGTTCCCCCCGAAGGGAGGAGGGCGGAGGGGGCCTTGAGAAAGAGGAGGGGCCGTTCGGGCATGGGGTTGCCCAGCTCCCGCGCGTGTTCCCGGTAGTTGCGCCCGACGCAGACGATCTTGGAAGGGCGGACGGGGGGCAGGAGGACGGCCTCGGCGGCGGGGACCGCCTCGCCCGCCGGCCCCCTCAGAACCCCCGATGCCTCTTCGCGGACCGCAATTTCCCGTCCCTTCCACAGCGCACGGCCTATTCGCACGAGAGCGCCTCCTCCAGAGATTCCTGGGAAATGAAGCCGCGGTAAACGGGGCGGGCCTCGCCGGTGAGCCGGCCATAGGGAGACGTCCCAGGGGAGAAGGCCACCTCCAACTCCTTTCCCGAGCGGGGAAGGAGCCGAACGGGGCCGGAGGCGACCTTGCGGCTCCAGAGGACCCAGGCCACGGCCACGGCCCCGGTGCCGCAGGCCAGGGTCTCGCCCTCGACCCCCCGCTCGAAGGTCCGCACCCGGTAGGGGGGGCCTCCTTCCACCGAGACGAAGTCCACGTTGGCTCCGCCGGGGCCCGCTTCGGGCGCGCTCCGGAGGGCCGCCCCCAGGGAAGCCACGGGCACGGCCGAGAGGTCCTTCACGAAGACCACCAAGTGCGGGACCCCCGCCAGAACCCGAAGCGCGGGAACGGTGCCCCGCCGGAGGGAGACGGTGACCGGCCGAGGCTCCTCCCGGGGAAGGGGGACCTCCACCTCCACCCGGCCGTCGGGTAGGACCCTGGCGGAAACGACGCCGGCCCCCGTCTCCAGGGACATGGAGCGCCCCGCCGCCACCTTGAGGAAGGCGTACCGGGCGGCGCAGCGGGCGCCGTTGCCGCAGAAGGGGCTTTCGGAGCCATCGGGGTTGAAGAGGCGGAGGCGGAGGTGGGCCTTGGAGGAGGTCTCCAGGAGGATGAGTCCGTCGGCTCCCACGGAGAGGCCCCGCCGGCAGAGCCCCCGCGCCAGGCGGGGGAGGGGGGCCACGTTCCAGATCCCCTGGCGGTTGTCCCCCAGGATGAAGTCGTTGCCCGCCCCCGAGAACTTGTGGAACTCCAGCGGCTCAGCCATGGCTCTCAGGGAGCGCCACCGGCGGCGGGGCGGAGGCGACCGTCCGGCGGGGGTAGGGATCCCCCTTCCGCCCGCAGGCGGCGAGGGCGGCCAGGAGGACGAGAAGCAGTACCACGGGGGCTGTCTTCCGTGCCACGGCGTACCTCCAGCCCGATTCTACCACGAGAGGGGGGCTTTTCCCCGGGGGCCCGATCGCGCAAAATGGCGCCATGGGGAAGAACGCGGGCGCACGCGGCTGGCGGGTGACGGGACGGGTCCAGGGGGTGGGCTTCCGGTACTTCGTGGCGGCCCACGCCAGGGCCCTGGGGCTCACGGGCTGGGCCCGGAACCTCCGGGACGGGTCGGTGGAGGTGCAGGCGGCGGGGCCGGCGGACGCCCTGGCCACCCTCGAAGAGCGGCTTCGGGAAGGTCCTCCCCACGCCCGGGTGGCGGGACTGGAACCCCTACCGCCCTCCCCGAGGCTTGAACGGGCCCATTCCTTCACGGTAGAATCGGATTTCGGCTGGTAGGGCGCCGCGCGTGTGCCTGTAGCTCAGTTGGATAGAGCACCTGCCTCCTAAGCAGGGGGTCGTGGGTTCAACTCCCGCCAGGCACACCACACCGCCGGCGCCGCCCTTCGGGAAGGACGGGACATGGCCTCGAGGAAGCTCACCAAGCAGCAGATGCGGGAAGATCAGTTCCGCGACGCCCTCACCGAGATCTACGTGGGCACGCTCACCCACCTGGAAAGGTTCTGGAAGGCCTACCTCGCGGGGCTCCTCGTGGCCGCCGCCGCGGGGGCGGGGGGGTGGTACCTGTGGAACCGCCACCGGGAGAGCCTCCAGGAGCGCCAGTACCTCCTGAGCCGGGTGATGGAGGCCCTCAACGCCCCCGTGGGCGAGAAGGCCGACGCCTCCCGGAACCTCACCTTCTCCAGTGAGGCGGCGAGGCAGAAGGAGGTGGAGAGCCGGTTCCAGGCCTTCTCCCGGGAAGCCTCCGGTGCGACCCGTAAGACCGCCCTCCTGCTTGAGGCCTCCTCCCTCCTCCAGAAGGGAAAGGCCGACGAGGCCGTCTCCCGCCTCTCACCCCTCGTCTCCGACGGGACCTACGGCCCCCTGGCCCTCTCCCTGAGGGCCGCCGCCCACGAGGCATCGGGCCGCTACGACCGGGCCGAGGCCGACTTCAAGACCCTCGCTTCCCTGAAGTCCCCCCTGCTGCCGGCGGGGGAGGGGGCCTGGCTCCTGGGCCAGTTCTACGAGCGGCGGGGCCAGAAGGAAAAGGCCCTCTCCGCCTACGAGCAGGCGCAGAAGGCTCTCCCCGAGGCGGAAGAAGGCAAGGAGCCGGGGCTCCTCCAGCGGGTGAAGAAGCGGGTGGAGGCCCTCAAGGAAGGCGCATGAGCCCGCCCGACGAGAAGCGCACCTCCGAGGAAGGGACCCCCATTCCGGTGGAGCGCCAGGACCTGGAGACGCTCTACCGGCTGGCGTACGTCGTCCACTCCTTCACGGACCTGCAACCGCTTCTNGAGAACCTCGTGGACCTGGCCATCCAGCACCTCAACGCCGAGNGAGGCGTCATCTTTCTTCTCAACGCCCAGGGGGAGCTGTACCCGACGGTGGCCCGTTCCCTCTACCCCGACGANCTGGTGGACGTCCAGCGGGTGGCCCTCTCGGTGGTCCACGCCGCCATGAGTTCGGGGGAGGGGATTCTCAGCGACAACGCCCAGAGCGACCCGCGCTTCGAAAGCGAGAGCGCTATCCACTACAACATCCTCTCGGTTCTCTGCATGCCCCTCCAATTCGCCGGGACGACCCTGGGGGCCCTCTACGTGGACCACGGCAAGCGCCCGGGGGCCTTCACCGAGCGGGACCACAAGTTCCTCAANTCCTTCGTGGACCTCGCCTCCTCCGCCATCAAGTCCGCCCAGGAGAAGGANACCTACCGCCTGGAGAACACCTACCTCCGGCAGATGGCCTCCCAGGAGAAGGGCTTTCCGGAGATCATCTCCAACTCCCCCAAGATCATCTCCATCCTCGAGACGGTGGACCTGGTGGCGGCCAGCAACGTTTCGGTGCTGGTGGTGGGGGAGAGCGGGACGGGGAAGGAACTCATCGCCCGGGCCATCCACTTCAAGTCCGCCCGCCGGGAGAAGAAGTTCGTCGCCCAGAACTGTGCCTCCCTGCCCGAGTCCCTCCTGGAGAGCGAGCTCTTTGGCTACAAAAAGGGCTCCTACACCGGCGCCAGCCACGACAAGCCGGGCCTCTTCGAGGTGGCCGACGGGGGGACCCTCTTCCTCGACGAGATTGGCGACCTGTCCCTCTCCTCCCAGGCCAAGATCCTTCGGGCCCTTCAGGAAGGGGAGATCCGCCGCCTCGGCGACAACAAGCCGAGGAAGGTGGACGTGCGGATCCTCTCAGCCACCAACAAGGACCTCAACGAGCAGATCCAGAAGGGGTTGTTCCGCGAGGACCTCTTCTACCGCCTCAACGTCGTCACCATCAAGCTGCCGCCCCTCAGGGAGCGAAAGGAGGACATTCCCCTTCTGGCCCGCCACTTCCTCACCTTCTACGGCACCCGGATGGGACGCCGCCACATGGGCTTCGAGAAGGAGGCGCTGGACATGCTCTGCGCCTACGCCTGGCCGGGGAACGTCCGCCAGCTCAAGAACGAGATGGAGCGGCTGGCGATCCTTTTGGGGGACGGGGAAACGGTGGCCCCCGTCCACCTGTCGGAGGTGATCCAGCAGGCGGCGGTCCTCGGCGGAGCCACCACCGGCGCCGCGAGGCTCCGGGATTCCCTGGAGGCCATCCAGAAGAAGATGCTCCTGGAAGCGCTCCAGAAATACCACTGGAACAAGACCCGGGCCGCGGAGGACCTGGGGGTCACCCGCCGGGGGCTCATCAAGATGATCGAACGCTTCGACTTGGACCGCCGNCGGCGGCCCCGCTGACGGGANGGGCCTCTCGGAGATGCTTCGCAAGGGGATCCTCAACCTGCCCAACCTGCTGACGGCCTTCCGGATCTTCCTGGTGCCGCTGGTGGTGGTGGTCCTCCTCACGGAGTTCCAGTTCGAAAAGTGGCTCTTCCTCAGCCGGGAGGCCCTGGCGGTGGGACTCTTCCTCGTGGCCTCCCTCACGGACCTCCTGGACGGCTACCTGGCCCGGCGGCGGGGGGAGGTGACCACCCTGGGCCAGCTCCTGGACCCCATCGCCGACAAGCTNNTGGTGTCCTCGGTCCTCATCTCNCTGGTGGAGATGCAGCTCATCCCCGCCTGGGTGGTGGTGGTCATCGTGGGCCGGGAGTTCTCGGTGACGGGACTCCGNCTCATCGCCGCGGTGAACCAGGTGGTCATCCCCGCGGGGCGGCTGGGGAAGTGGAANATGGTGGTGGAGGTCATCGCCATCTGCTTCATCATCTGGGGAAACCAGAAGGAGTGGGACTGGGTTCTCCTGACGGGGAGGTGGCTCCTGTACCTGGTGGCGGCGGTGGCCCTCGTCTCCATGGCCGAGTACTTCGTCCAGTTCTCCCGGCGGATCGACCTCTTCGCCGGAGGGAAGGGGACGTGAGGGGGAACCGGCACACCTCCGGAAGGGAAGGCGCGCGGTGAGGGAGACCCTCCTGGCCCGCCTGGCCCTCTTCTGCGCCNGCCACCACCGGGCGGTCTTCGCCGTGGCCGGGCTTCTCGTCCTCCTGGCNGCGTCGGTCTTCGTCCTCAAGCCCGTCCGGATCGAGTCGGACGTCCTGGACCTCCTTCCCCGGAAGAACCCGGCGGTGCGGGATTTCCGGGAAGCGACGGAGGATTTCAAGAGCCTCGATTACCTCTTCGTCCTCCTGGAGACCGGCGATCCGGAGAAACGGCCCATCGGGGACTACGAGCCGGTGGCCGACGCGTTCGTCGAGGGCCTCAAGCAGACGGGACTGGTGGAAGGGGTGGAGTACCGCCTGCAAGACTTCGAACCGGCCATCGAGGCCCTGCTGCCCTACACCCTCCTGTACCTTCCGCCTTCCGCCCTTCCCGCCGTGGAGGAACGCTTCACCGACGCCGCCATCGCGCGCCAGGTGGCCGCCAACGCCAGGCTCCTCTCCAACCCCGCCTCCCTGGTGACCAAGGAGCTGGTCCAGTTGGATCCCTTCGGCCTCCTGCCGGTCCTGAAAAACCACTTCGCCGGCAAGACCCGGANGCTGAAGGTGGACCTNTCGGACGGCTACTACGTCTCCGTGGACGGCGAGGCGCTCCTGCTCATCGTCCGGCCCAAGCGGCCGGCCCAGGACATCCCCTTCGGCCGGAAGCTCATGGCGGAGGTCCGGCGGGTGGAAGGGGAGGTCCGGCGGGAGTTCGGGGAGGACGACCCCGAGGCCATGGAGGCCCTCCGCATCCGGTACGGGGGCGGCTACGCCATCGCCCAAGACGACGCCGACCTAATCCGGAGGGACGCCGTCGTCAACACCGCCGTTTCGGCGGTCTTGGTCCTCGCGGTATTTCTCCTGGCCTTCCGGCGCAAGAGCGCCCTGGCCTACGGATGGGTTCCCCTCATCCTGGGGATCTTCCTGACCTTTGCCGTCGTCCACCTGCTGGGGATCCGGCTCAACAGCGCCACCGCCGGCTTCGCGGCCCTCCTCATCGGCCTGGGCATCGACTTCGCCACGGTCCTCTACGGAAGGTACGTGGAGGAGCGGAACGGGGGCCGGACCATGGAGGAGGCCCTCCGGACGACCATGGGCAAGACGGGGACCGGCGTGCTGGTGGGAGCCGTGACCACCGCGTGCACCTTCGGGGCCATGGTGGTAACGGAGTTCGAGGGGATGCGGCAGGTGGGGATCTTCACCGCCGCCGGCATCCTNCTGACGGCCTTCACCGTCTTCACGCTCCTCCCCGCCATGCTGCGGTTCCACCACCTTCACAAGCAGAAGCGGGAGGAAGAGCCCACCTTCCACATGCACGCGTTCTGGCTGGATGCCGTGGGGCGCTTCAGCGCCCGGCACCCGGTGCGCGTCCTGACCGTGGCGCTCCTGGGGACGGCGGTGATGATCTTCCTGGCGGCCCGGATCCAGCTCGACGAGAACATCAAGAACCTTCGAAGCGAGCGGAACCAGGGCCTCCGGACCACCCAGGAGATCGGCAGCCGCTTCGGGGCTTCCCTTACGTACATGATGGTCCTTCTGGAGGGCTCCACCCCCGAGGAGGTCCTGGAGAAGGCCGACCGGGCCGCCGAGGCGGTCCAGCCCTTCATCCGCTCGGGAGACATCCTCTTCGCCGACAGCCCCTCGGCCTACGTCCCGCCGCCGGAGCGCCAGCGGGCGGTCATNGAGGCCATCGGGGCCCGGCCGGAGGCCTTCTCCTTTGCACGGATCCGGGCGGCCTTCCTCCGGGCCTCCCTGCGGGAGGGCTTCGACCCGGCCTTCTTCCAGCATTACCTGGAGAGCTTAGAGCGCATGCTGGAGCCCCGGAGGCCCTTCACCTTCGAGGAGGCCCTCCGCACGCCGCTGAAGCCCCTTCTGGAGAAGTTCCTCATCGAGAAGGCGCCGGGGCGTTACCGCGGCGTGGTGTACCTCTACGTCTCGGAGGAGTACCGGAGGGTGGAACCCCGGGGCCTCACGGCGGCGGTCCAGGCGGCCGTTCCCGGGGCGCGGCTGGCCGGGGTCAACGTCTTCTCCACGGCCCTCCGGGAAGCGATCAAACGGGATGCCCTCCTGGCCTTTCTGGTTGGGAACCTCGCGGTGATCCTGCTCATCGCCCTGGACTTCCGGTCTCTTCGCCTGGGCCTTCTGGCCCTGGCGCCCCTGATGGTGGCGCTGGTCTGGCTGCTGGGGGCCATGGTCCTTCTGGGACAGCCCCTCAACCTCATGAACATCTTCGTGACCACCCTGATCCTGGGGATCGGCTCCGACTACGGCATCTACTTCGTCCACCGCCACGAGGAGCCCGACGGGCGGGACATGGACCGAGTGGTGCAGGAGGCGGGGGCCCCCATCGCCATCGCCGCCCTCACCACCATGGCCGGCTTCGGGTCCATGGTCACCTCCTCCTACCCGGGACTGCGGAGCATCGGGTGGGTCTCCCTCCTTGGCACCGTCTTCAGCATGGTGGGAACGCTCACCGTCCTGGTGGCCATCCTCACCCTCTGGGACCGCCACCGGGCCCGGAAGGAGGCCAAGTCGCCCGGCGTTGAGCGGGAAGGGACGAAGGGGTAGAGTGGACCCGGTGGCGCCCATGGACCCGGTATCGGTCAAGCACGAACGGCTGAAAAGCCTTCTCCAGACGCTGGGGGGAGGGGCGCTGGTGGCCTTCTCCGGCGGTGCCGATTCGGCCCTTCTCCTCCACCAGGCGGCCTCCTTCGCCCCCCGCCCCGTGGCGGCGGCCACCGCCGACACCCCCACCCTTCCCCGTTCCGAGCTCGAGCAGGCCCGAGCCTTCGCCGCGGCCCTGGACCTGGGCCACCTCCTCCTCGACACCGGGGAGACGGAGGACCCGCGCTTTCTTGCCAACGACGAGCGCCGGTGTTTCTACTGCAAGGAGGCCCTCTTCCGGGCCATGGAGCGGGCGGGGCGGGAGCTGGGCCTCCGCTGGCTCCTGTACGGCGCCATCGCCGACGACCTCCGCGACTACCGCCCGGGGATGGAGGCGGCGTGCGCCGCGGGGGCCCGGGCGCCCCTGCTGGAGGCGGGCTTCACCAAGGCCGACGTGCGGGAACTTTCCCGGAGGCTGGGGCTTCCCACCTGGGACAAGCCCCAGTCGGCCTGCCTCTCCTCCCGGTTTCCCACGGGCGTCCCCATCGCCCTGGAGGGCCTTCGCCGGGTGGAGGCGGGGGAGGAGCTCCTGAAAACCCTGGGCTTCCGCCAGTGCCGGGCCCGCCTCTTCGGCGAAGGGGTGCGGCTGGAGGTGGAGGGGGAGGAGGTGGCGCGGGCCGCCTCGCCTGCCGTCCGCCGCCGTCTCGTGGAAGGCTTCAAAGCCTTGGGCTTTCGGTTCGTGACCCTGGACCTGGAAGGCTTCCGTTCGGGAAGCGCCGGTCCCTCTGCGGAGGAAGGTCCCCATGGGTTCGGTGGGAACGCCTGAGATCCTCGTGATCCTTCTGGTGGCCCTGCTCCTCTTCGGGCCCCAGAAGCTGCCCGAGCTGGGCCGCTCCCTGGCCAAAGCCATCAAGGAATTCAAGCGGGCCAGCGCCGAATTGCAGGAGACCATCGAACGGGAGGTGGAGGACCTGAAGAAGGACGCTCCCGCCGACGGAGGGGTCAAGCCCCTCCCCCGGGGGACCCTGCCGCCACCGCCGCCCCGGCCCCCCGCCCCGCCTCCGGCGGAGTCGCCGCCGCCCCCCGATTCCTCCCCCCAAAAGCCGGAGGCCCCGGAGTGAGCGGCGCCCGAAACCGGGGGGAGATGACCTTCCTGGAGCACTTCGAGGAGCTCCGGACCCGGATCACCCGCGCCCTTCTCGGCTTGGTCGTGGCCTTCTGCACCGTGGTTCCCTTCCTGGACCGGGTGGTGAAGGTGCTGGTGGACCCCTACTACCGTTTCCTGCCGGAGGGGCAGAAGAGCCTGGCCTACACGCAGGTGACGGAGATCTTCTTCGTCTACATGAAGATCGGCATGGTCCTGGCGGTGGTCCTGGCGGCCCCGTGGATCTTCTACCAGCTCTGGGCCTTCATCGCCCCGGGCCTCAAGCCCCAGGAGAAGCGCTGGGCCCTTCCCTTCGTCCTCGCCACGTCGTTCTTCTTCGTGGCGGGGGTGGTCTTCTGCTACCTGGTGATCCTGCCCCTCACCTTCCGCTTCTTCTTCCAGTTCAACGAGGGCTTCACCAACGTCGTCACCGTGTCGTACTTCTGGAACTTCGAGCTGGTCTTCCTCCTGGCCATGGGCCTCGTCTTCGAGACCCCCATCCTCATCTTCCTCCTGACCCGCCTGGGCGTGGTCTCCACCGGCTTCCTCCTCCGAAACATCAAGTGGGCCGTCCTCGTCGCCTTCGTCGTGGCGGCGGTGATCACCCCTTCGGGGGACCCGGTGACCCAGACGGCGGTGGCCGGCCCCATGGTGGTCCTCTACGGCCTGGGAATCCTCATCTCCTTCCTCTTCCGCAAGCGTCCCGCTCCGGAAGCCAAGGGGCCCTGAGGCGCCACCTCCGCCCGACGGTCCGGGTTCCCGCCGCCGGTTCCCCTGTGGTAGACTTGCACCCAAGAGGCGCTCGGGAAGATCGGAGTCTCTCGGCACGTTCCTGGCAGGAGAGGGGCGGGGACGACCGGCGGGGAGGTGCAGGTGAAGGCGACGGCGGTTCTCAGGGAGCCCGAACTGACGGAGTTGCGGAAGGCCCTCGGGGCCTTCGCCGGAGGGGAGGCGCGGCTCTCCACCTTCGGCAGCGACCTCGAGGCCATCCAGGCGGTGTACATCGAGGGGATGCCCCAGGTCCTCATCGTGGACCTGGACCTGGAAAGCGTCATCGGCCTGGACTTCATACGGACCTTCAAGACCCAGGGGGGGTTCGAGGGCCTGCCGGTCTTCGTCGTCTCCTCCGCCGACCGGCGGATGGAGGCCTACGACGCCCGCGCCGCGGTCTGTCTTACGAAGCCGGTCTCGGCGGCCCAGTTTCTGGAGGCCCTCAAGGCCTTCTGCGTTCCCGCCGCCCATCCGGAGGCCCCGCAGGCGGGCGCCCCGGCGCCGAGGCTCGAAGGGCCAGACGCCCGGAGGGCGATTCGCAAGCCCCTGCAGACGGCTTGCATCGTCAGCGGCCCCGGGCAGAAGCTCAAGGGCCTCCTCAAGGACATCTCCTTGAGCGGCGCCCAGATCGAGTTGAACGGGAAGCTGGAGCAGGGAGACCTGATCACGCTCATTATCGGCGTCCCCGGCACCGTTCCCCTGAAGGTGGTGCAGTTCCAGGCGCGGGTGGTCCGGGAGACGGAGGGGGGGTACGGCCTCGCCTTCCGCCAGATGGACCCCGGCACCCGCACCTTCGTGCAGGCTTACACGCAGAAGGGTTGAGGATGGTATTCCCGGGTTCGCGGCTCAGCCCGCGGCCATGCGAAGCAGCTCCCGGGCGTGGGTCACGGCCGTCTCCGTGACCTTCTCCCCCGCCAGCATCCGGGCCAGCTCCATCAGGCGCGCCTCCCCCCCGAGGAGGGAGGCCCGGACCGTGGTGCGGCCCCCCCGCGTCTCCTTGCGGACCAGGACGTGGTGGTGGGCGAAGGCGGCGATCTGGGGAAGGTGGGTGATGCAGAGGACCTGCCGGCGCCTTCCCAGTTCCCGGAGCCGTCGGCCCACCCGCTCCGCCGGGCGGCCTCCGATGCCGGCGTCCACCTCGTCGAAGACCAACGTCTCGGGCCCGACGGCGGCCCCTTCGGTGAGAAGCGCCAGGTAGGTCCGGCTGAGCTCCCCGCCGGAGGCGATCTTGGAGAGGGGCTTCAGCGGCTCGCCGGGGTTGGCGGAGAAGAGGAAGCGGATCTCCTCCTGGCCCCACGGGGCGGCGTCGGCGGGGGAGAGAAGGGGGCGGGTTCGGCGTTCCACTTCGAAGCGGGCCTTCTCCAGGGCCAGGGGCCTCAGCGCCTCCGCCACCCGCGCGGCGAAGGGAAGGGCGGCGGCGGCCCGGGCCTCCGTGAGGGCACGGGCCGCTTCCCGGTAGCGGGCGAAGGCCGCCTCCACCGCCTCCGCGGCGGCCGATTCGGAGGCGGCCCCTCCGGAAAGAAACCCCGCCTCCTCCTCGAAGGACCGCCGGTTTTTCAGGACGTCCTCGAGGGAGGGGCCATACCGGCGCTTGAGACGGTCCAGGTCCTGAAGGCGCTCCTCGATCCTCTCCAGGGCGGCGGGGTCGAAGGCCGTGTCGGAGGCCGTCCGCTCCGCCTCGGTCCCGACCGAAGCCAGCACCGCGCTGGCCCCTTCCAGGTCCTTGAGGTACGGCACCCAGGCCGCGTCCACCTCGCAAAGGCGCCGGAGGTGGCGGAGGGCTTCCCGCAGGAGGCTCCCCGCCGCCCCTTCCCCTCCGCCGAGGAGGGAGGCGAGGCCACCGGCCGCCTCGGCGATCTCCTCCGCGTGGCGCAGGCGGTCCCGGGCCGCCAGCAGTTCCTCCTCCTCCCCCTCCCGGGGAGAGACCCGGTCGATCTCCGCCATCCTCTGGCGGAGCTCCTCGAGGCGCCGTGCCCGCTCGCTCTCGGACCTTCGCAGGGATTCGAGGCGCCGGACCGCCTCCTCCAGCGAACGGTGGGCCTCGGCGGTCTTCCGGGCGTGGGGGGCCACCTCCGGAAGGGCGTCGAGGATCTCCCGCTGGCGGGCTTCGTCGGCGAGGCTCTGGCTCTGGTTCTGGCCGTGGATCTTCAGGAGCCGTCCTCCCACCTCCCGGAGGAAGGCCGCCGGAACCGCCGTTCCGTTGACGAAGGCCCCGCTCCGGCCCTCCCGGGGGATCCGGCGGAGGAGGCGGACCTCCCCGGAAAAGGCGATTCCTTGGGACGCCAGGGCGCGGCCGAGGGCCTCTCCGTCGTCGGTGGAGGGGCGGAAGGCCGCCTCCACCACCGCCTCCGCGGCGCCGTGCCGCACCATCTCCGGCTCGGCCCGCCCTCCGGCCACCTGGCCCAGCGCCTCCACCAGAATGGACTTGCCGGCGCCGGTCTCGCCGCTCAGGAGGGTGAGGCCCTCCCCGAAGGAGAGCTCCAGAGCCTCCACCAGCGCAAAGTCCTTCAGGCGAAGGGAGAGCAGCATGGGGACCGGGGCGCCGTCAACCGCGGAACCAGCACGGGCCGTAGCAATCGGGCTGGTTCGTGATCCGTTTCACCCCCGAGCCGTCCCACCGCATGATGTAGATCTGGTAGGAGCCCGAACGATTGCTGGAAAAGGCCAGGTACCGCCCGTCGGGGGACCAGGAGGGGGACTCGCTGTTTCCCGGGCCGTCGGTGAGGTAGGTCACCTCGCCGCTGTTCAGGTCCACCACGGCGATGTCGAAGTGGCCGTTGCGGAAGGTGCTGTAGGCGATCTTGTCCCCGCGGGGGGACCATGCGGGCTGGTCGCACCGCCCGCTTCCCTCGGGGGAGAGGCGCTTCACGTTGGCGCCGTCCCGGTCCATCACGTAGATCTGGGGGGAGCCGGAGCGGTCGGAGGTGAAGGCGATCTTCTGATCGTCGGGGGACCAGGTGGGGGCCGTGTCGATGGCCCAGGAGACGGTGAGGCGGGTGAGGGCGCGGGTCTCGAGGTTCAGGAGCCAGACGTCGGGGTTCCCCGAGCGGGAGGAGCAGAAGGCCACGAAACGCCCGTCGTGGGAGAAGCGGGGGTTGGCGTTGAGGCCCTCTCCCTCGCCGTAGAGCTTGGTTCTTCGCCCCTGCCGGTCCAGGAGGAAGAGCTCCTGGCGGTCCTTGAGGATGGAGGTGAAGACCATCCGGTCCCCCTTGGGGCTCACGTCGGGGGTGACGTTGAGCTGGCCCATGGCCGTGAGGCGGATGAGACCCTTCCCGTCGTAGTCGCAGAGGAAGATGTCTTCGGTGGCCCCCAGGTGGGAGGTGAAGAGGATCTGGCTGGTGGGAAAGGTGCCGGCGCCGAAGAGGTAGTCTAGGATCACCGCCGAGAGGTTGTGGGCCAGGCTGCGGGATTCGGAATCGGGCCCTTTGATCCGCTTCCCGGTGACCATCTCCTTCCGTTTGACGTCGAAAAGGCGCCCCTCCAGGGAGAGCTGGTTGCCCTGGGCGTGGAGGCTGGTGAGGAGGAGGTAGTCGGCGTTCATGGCCTTCCACGCGTCGTAGTCCACCCGGTCCGCAAGGTTCATGCCCGAGAAGAGGGCCGGATCCACCAGACGGAAGTAACCGGAGAAGTCCAGGTCGTCGGCGACGATGGACAGGATCTCCCGGCCCTGGGTGGCGGTGCTCCCGTCGGTCTTGCAAGGGGGAACGGCGATGGCGGCGCGGGTGAAGCCGCTGTCGGTGATGACGCCGGTGATCTGGTTTCCCTGGGAAGCGGGAGCGGGTTGAGGCGGGGGCGAAGGGGGGGCCTGGGCCGGGAGGCCGAGCGAGGACCAGAGGAGGAACGCGGGAAAGACCGCTCCGCGGAGCGAGGCCCGAACAAACCCCCGGCGCGCCGGTTTCCATGGGTTTCGCATCGTCGTATCCCCCTCGGGCGGAGGCGCCCTCAAAGGAGCCTTCCGCCCAGGATTTCCTTGACCAACTCCGGCTTCGGCGCCGGAATGACCGCCCAGTTGGTGAGGAGGCCCTTCTCGCCGATGACCTCCTTGCCCGCGTCCACCGCCGCCCGCACCGCCGCCACCTCGCCGGTGAGGATGCAGAAGGCCTTTCCCCCCAGGGCCATGGCGATGCGGATNTCCAGAAGGCGGACCTCCGCCGCCTTGACGGCGGCGTCGGCTCCCTCGATGAGGGTGGCGACGTTGAAGGCCTCGAGGACGCCCAGGGCCTCCACCCGCTCCACCTCCGCCGACTGCGAGAGGGCGGGGAAGATTTGCTCGTGCAGGTGGGGGATGACGATGGCGTCGGCCACCGTCTCCCCGGAGAGGTCCTGGCCGGCGGAGATGGCGCTGGTACAGGCGGCCACGTCGCCGCGGACCAGCACCATGTATTTCCCCGAACAGATGGCCCGGCTGGTGAGGAGTTCCACGTCGGCGGCCTTCAGCATGACGTCGGTGGCCTCCACCCCCTTGGCGATGGAGGTCAGTTCGAGAAGGCCGATGGCGTCGCGGATCCGCCCGCGGCCGGCGGGAGCCGGAACCTCCCGGGCCTTGGGGCCGGGGGCCTTGGCGGGATTGGCCTTGACCTGATGGATCTTGGGGCTCATGGGACCTCCAGGCAAATCTGGCCGTCCACCGCCGCCACCCGCCCGGCCTTCGGGGCGAAGAGCCGGGCCCCCAGCGCCCCTTCGGGGATCTCCGCCAGGAGGGCCCCCGCCGCCACGCGGTCGCCGGCTTTGACCACCGGAACCGACGGGGCGCCGGCGTGTTGCTTCAGGGGGAGGGTGAGGCGCGGCGCCCGGACCTCCCGGTCGTCGAAGCGGTGCGGGGCCTCGAAGCGCAGGAGGTCCAGCCGCCGCATCAGCGTGCGGGTGGGAGTTCGCCGGTAGGGGAAGAGGGGGGAGGGCGAAACCTCCCGCTTTTCGGGGCGAACGCCCCGGGCCAGGAGGGCCCGCTTGCTCTCCACCATGACTCGGAAGGGATCCAGGTCCTCCGGACAGGCGTAGAGGGAGCAGAGGGCGCACTCGCAGCAGTAGAGGGCCGTCTCCTGCCAGGAGAGCGCCGCCTCCGGGGCGAAGGAGACGGAGATCATGGCCTTGTGCGGCTTCACGAAGTGGCCCAGGAGGTCCCGGGGGCACAGGTCCGAACAGCGCATGCACTGGTCGCAAGAAGCGGCGATCTGGTGGACCTGCCGGGGGGACCGACCCTTCCGGAGGAGGACCGAGTGGCCCTCCGGAAGGACCAGCAGCCCCGAAGTGGTCTTGGTCACGGGGGCGTCGAGGTCCTCGGCGAGGGTTCCCATCATGGCGCCGTTCACCACCACCCCCACCCCCTCGGTGGGCGCGCCGGCGGCCAGGAGGACCGCCCGCAGGGGCGTGCCGACGGGAACCCGGAGGGTGAGGACTTGGGGAACGGCCCCCGAGACGGTGAGGAATTTCTCCGTGACGGGTTTCTTCAGCCCCACGTTGAGCACCGTCTCGACGTTCTGGACCACGACCCCCACGTCCAGCGGAAGGCCTCCCTTGGGGATGGCCCGGCCGGTGGTCTCGTAGACGAGGATGTGTTCGTCGCCCGAGGGGTAGGTGTCCTTGAGGGGGCAGACCTCCACTCCCTTGAGCTCGTCCCGGAGGCGTTCGATGAGCCGCCGGTGCTTCTCCTTGATGCCGACGAGGACCCTCCGGGCCCCCACCGACGCGGCGCAGAGGCGGAGACCCTCGGCGAAGGGCGCCAGGAAGTTCTCCAGGATCTCCTGGTCCTTGTAGAGGAGCGGCTCGCACTCGGCGGCGTTGACGGCGAAGGTGTCGGCGGGGGAGGAGAGCTTCACGTGGGTGGGGAAGCCGGCGCCTCCGGCTCCGACGACGCCAAATTCCCGTGCGATCCGAGCCCCTTCGCCCATGGCGCCTCCGCATTCAAGGTAGCAGGGTTGGCGCCCCGCATCAAGCGCGGCCTGCCATGAAGCTGTGATACCCTGAGGGCGGGGAGGCCTCGGGATGCGCATCCACATGATGGCGGTGGGGGGGACCGGGATGGGGTCGCTGGCGGGGCTCCTCAGGGCGCAGGGCCATGAGGTGACCGGATGCGACCGGGCCCTCTACCCGCCCATGTCGGAGGCCGTGGCGCGGTACGGCATTCCCGTGGTCGAAGGCTTCGACCGGACCCACCTCCAGCGCTTCCGGCCCGAACTGGTGGTGGTCGGCAACGCCGTCCACCGGGACAACCCCGAGGCCGTGGCCCTTCTCGAAGAGGAAATTCCCTACTGCTCCATGGCGGAGGCGGTTCGACGCTTCGCCCTGGACGGCAGGCGCGGCCTCGTGGTGGCGGGGACCCACGGAAAGACCACCACCACCGCCCTGACGGCCTGGCTTCTGGAGGCGGCCGGGCTCTGCCCCAACGCGCTGGTGGGCGGCATCGTCAAGGGGTGGGAGAGTTCCTTCCGGTGGGGTGGGGGCGAGTGGACGGTGGTGGAGGGGGACGAGTACGAGACGGCCTTTTTCGACAAGGGCCCCAAGTTCCTCCACTACGACCCTTCCCTCCTGGTCCTCAACAACATCGAGATGGACCACCTCGACAACTTCCGGGACCTTCCCAGCCTGGAGACGGCCTTCGTCCGGCTCTTCGGCGTCGTCCGGGAGGACGGCCTCGTCCTGGCCGGCAACGAATCCCCGTCGGTGGCCCGACTTCTGCCGCAGGCGGGGCGCAAGGTGCTGACCTTCGGCCTCTCCGGAGGCCAGGACTGGTCCGCCACCGAGGTGGCCTACGGCGAAGAGGGAACCCGCTTCCAGCTTCTCCACCGCGGCCAGCGGGTGGGGTCCTTCCGGAGCCCTCTCTTCGGTCCCCACAACCTCCGCAACGCGGTGGCGGCCCTGGCGGCGGCCCTGGAGGCGGGGGCGGAGGCCTCGCGGCTGGCCGAGGGCCTGCGGACCTTCCCCGGGGTCCGGCGGCGGCAGGAGATCCTCCACGCGGCGTCCCGCTGGGTCGTGGTGGACGACTTCGCCCACCACCCCACGGCCCTGAGGGAGACGCTGAAGGCCCTGCGCCAGCGCTTCCCCGGCCGGCCGGTCACCGCCTTCTTCGAGCCGCGCTCCTACACCTGCCAGACGAACCTCCACCAGGAAGCCCTGCCGGAGGCGCTGGCCCAAGCCGAGGAGGTGGTCCTGGGGCCCCTGCCCGAGGGGTCCCGCATCCCCCCGGAGGAGCGCCTCGACCTCCAGCGGGTGGCCGGCGACCTCGGAGCCCTGGGCCGAAGGGTCCGCCTGATCCGCACCTACGGGGAAGGGGAGGAGCTCCTCCGCGCCGGGTCCGTGAGGGACGGCGTGGTGGCCTTTTTTTCCTCCGGGGCCTTCGGGGGCCTTCCGGCCCTCGCCGCGGAGGAACTGGGACGGCGGGAGGAGGTTGGCGGCCGGGGCGGGCGGGGAGAGGAGGGACCGTGAAGGTCCGGTGCGCCTCCTGCGGCGCCGACTTTCTCCTGGAGCGGGACGCCTCCTTCCAGGTGTGTCCCTATTGCCGTTCCACCCTCTTTCTGGACCGGGCCCGAACCTTCCTCCGCTTTACCCTGAAACCCGCGGTGGAACCCGCGCGGGCACGGCTTCTCCTGCTGGCCGCCGTTCGCCGCATGGAACTGCCGGTCCTTCCCGTACAGGAGCTCCGGCCGTGCTGGGTCCCCTTCTGGAGCCGAAGGGGGCGGGAGAGCGAGGGGGCCCTGCCGGCCCTGTCTCCGAGGCCCTCCTGGCTGCGGGGCTACCGCCTGCCGCCCTCGGAGGCGAGGGTCGCCGGAGGCGAGGAGGCCTCCTTCGCTCCCCTCGAGGGAGTGGAAGAGGTCTCCTCCGCCTGGATGGGGGACGGGGAGGCGGGGGAGTACCGGCTCTTCCTGGTTCCCTTCTACCGGGTGGCCTTCGGTTCGGGTGAAGCGCCCTTCGTCGCTTGGGTGGAGGCCGTCTCGGGGGCCGTCCGCTTTGAGCGGACTCCGCCCCCCCTCACGGCGGCCCTCTCCCGGAGGTACTGGGGCGCCATGGTGGGCCTCTTCGCCCTGTTTTTCGCCGAATCGTTTCTCCTTCCGGCCGGCCCCGCCCTGGCGGCGGTCCTGGTGTCGGCCCTCGTCTCCCTTCCGGTCCTGCGGAAGGTGGCGGGAGGAGGCTGACGGTGGGGGCCACCCGGACCCTCTCCTGCCCCGCCTGCGCCGGTGCCGTCGCCCCGCCGGTGGCTTCGAGGAAGATCCGCTGCCCCTACTGCGGGCGGGCCCTCTACTACGCCGGCGAGGACTTTCTCCCCCGGCTGGTCCTCCCCCCCGTCCTCCAGGAGGGGGAGATCGGGAGCCTCCTTCAGGGGATCCTGCGCCAGCCGCTCCTTCCTCCGGGATTGGCGGAGCGGGCTAGGGTCCTGGATCGGCGCAGGCTCTACCTCCCCTTCTACCTCCTGACGGGAAAGCGGGGTGGCGTTCTGGAGACGGGACGGGAGAGGCTGGTCACCGACGCCCTCGGGGCCCGTCTCCAGCGGTTCTCGCCGCTCAACCGGCTGGCCGCCGCTTCGGGAGACCCGGACTTGGCCACCATGGCGGGTGCGATCGAACGTCCGAAGGTGGTGGTGGAGGAGGACAGCCGGGTGGTCCTGGGGGACTTCCGGTACTTCTACCCCGCCGCGAGCCTCACGGCCTGGAGCTTCGACGACGGGGACCTCCGGGAGGCGGCCCTCGCCCGTTTGGAGTCCGCCCGCCCCGCCCGGCTGGACGAGCTGGCGGCCGACGGGGAGGTGGTGGACCCCACCATTCCTTTGGAGACGATCCTCGAAAAGGGGGTGGCGGGGCCCGGTGGAAGAAGCGGGGAACTGGCCATCCTGGAGGTCCAGCCGGCCCTCCTCTACCTGCCCGTGACGGTCTTCTCCCTCGCCTCGGGATCGCGGGTCTTCGAGGTGGTGATCTCCGAGCTGGACGGCAAGGCCCTCTCCGGAACCCTTCCCGTGCGCCGGGACTGGCCCGTGGCCGCCGGGGCGCTCCTCACGGCCGGGGCCGGCTTCGTCTCGGGTCAGGTGATCCGTGCGCTCGGCTGGGCTTCCGCCGCCCTGACCCCTGCCGAAGCCCAGGCCGTAAGGCCTTGGGAAGCGGCCCTCCTGGCGGCGACCTTCCTTCTGGCGGCGGGAGGCCTGGACGCCGCCTGGGCCCTCCTCCGAACGCCCTTCGTCCTCCGGGTCACGGGGGGAGGAACCCGGCTGGACCGGGAAGGTCCGGTGCCCCCCAACCCCCTCAACCCCCTGCGCCGGCTCCTGGCCTCGGCCCTCGCCGAAGGGGCCGCCGGAGTCCTTTCGCCGAGGAGGCGGCCGTGAACGGGGGCCCCTTCCTCCTCTCCCTCGCTTGCCCGGCGTGCGGCGGGGACCCGCTGGGCGGCGGCGCCTCCCGGGTCTTCCTCTGTCCGGCCTGCCGTCTGGCGGTGGTCCCGGAGGAGGGGAACCGGACCTTTCCCGCCCTCGCCTTCCGGCCAAGAATCCCCGGGGAACGGCGGGTCTACCTTCCCTTCTGGCGGGTGACGGGGCGCCTGGTCCTGGAGGGGGCCCCTCCGAAAAAGCTGGCCGCCTGGCGAAGGCTCAAACCCTTCGGAGCCTTCTTCTTCCCGGCTTTCCTCACCCTCCGCATGGGGTACTACGACGACCTGACCCTCAGGTACGGTCTCTTGGAGGAAGGCTTCCTTGAGGAGGATGACGGCTGGCGGGGCCCCGTGGCCGACGGCGTCCGCCTTCCGCGGGGGCTGGAGGAGCAGGCCCGCTTGGCCTCCCTGGCCTACCTGGACCGGGCGGCGGACGTCACGGGCCTTTCGGCAAGGTTCGAGGCCGAGAGGAAGGCGTACGCGCTGGTCCCCTTCTTCCTTGAGGGAGAGGGGTGGGTGGACGGCCTTCTGGGGATCCGCTTTCCGAGGGGTCTCCTGGGTGCCTTTGAAGCCCTCGCCTTCCCTTGACAGGAAGGTGGGGCCGGTACACCATTCGGTACGATGCGAGAGCACGTTCGACCCAAGGGAGGAGGGTGCCATGGCCGAGATCAAGACCCTGTGTGACCTGTATTTCCACACCATCGAGAACCTCGCCCGCCCGGACCACCTGCTGCAAAAGCGAAAGGGGCGCTGGGAGGTGGTCTCCACCCAGGAGATCGCCGAGACGGTGGAGGCCTTCTCCTGCGGTCTCATGGCCCTCGGGGTCAAGCCCGGCGACAAGGTGGTCCTCATCTCCGAGGACCGCCCCAAGTGGCTCATGACCGACTACGCGGTCCTCACCGCCGGCGCCGCGGACGTGCCCATCTACCCCACCCTCAACGCACCGGAGACGGCCTACATCGCCAACAACAGCGACGCCGAGGTGGCGGTAGTCTCCAACGAGGACCAGGCCAACAAGCTCCTCTCCCAGCGGGAGAACCTCAAACGCCTCAAGAGCATCGTCGTCTTCGACCCCCCCACCGACGGCCACCCCGACCTTCTCACGTGGGACCAGGTCATCGCCTGGGGGAAGGACTACGCCGCCAAGAACCCGGGGATTCACCGCAAGGTGGCCTCCCAGGTGAAGCCGGAGGACCTGGCCACCCTCATCTACACCTCCGGGACCACGGGGGTCCCCAAGGGGGTTATGCTGACCCACGCCAATTTCGTGGAGAACTGCCGGGCGGGGATGGAGTACCTGGAGATCGACCCTTCTGACCGCGCCCTGGTCTTTCTGCCCCTGAGCCACTCCTTCGAGCGGATGATCGACTACTGCTACTTCTGGCAGGGGCTCTCCATCGCCTACGCCGAGAGCATCGAGAAGGTGGCCGACAACCTGGGGGAGGTCCAGCCCACCTGCATGGCCGCCGTTCCGCGGCTCTACGAGAAGGTCTACGCCCGCCTCATGGAGCAGGCCGCCAAGAGCTCGGCCCTGAAGAAGGCCCTCATTCACTGGAGCATCCGGACGGTCAGCGAATGGGCCGAAACCTACAAGGCGAACAAGGGCAAGGTTCCGGCGGGGCTGGCCTTCCGCCGCGCCATCGCCGACAAGATCGTCCCCAAGAAGCTCCGGGCCCGGGTGGGCGGCCGCATCCGCTTCTTCGTCTCCGGAGGAGCGCCCCTCCCGCGGCACCTGGCGGTCTTCTTCTACGGGTGCGGCCTTCCCATCGTCGAGGGCTACGGGTTGACGGAGACCGCCCCCGTGGTCACCGTCAACGAGTACCACAAGGACGGGCGGGAGAACATCCGCTTCGGATCCCCCGGAAGGCCGCTGAAGAACGTGGAGGTCCGCATCGCCGAGGACGGAGAGCTCTGGGTGCGGGGACCCAACGTCATGAAGGGCTACTACAAGATGCCCAAGGAGACGGAGGAGGTCCTCACCCCCGACGGGTGGTTCGCCACCGGCGACATCGCCACCCTGGACGAGGACGGCTTCCTCTTCATCACCGACCGCAAGAAGGAGCTCATCGTCACCGCCGGCGGGAAGAACGTCGCCCCCCAGCCCATCGAGAACGAGCTGAAACGCAACAAGTACGTGACCCAAGCCGTCCTCATCGGCGACCGCCGCCCTTACATCACGGCCCTCATCGTGCCCAACTTCGACAACGTCATCGAGTACTGCAGGAGCAAGGGCGTCAACAAGGTTGATGCGAGGGACCTCTGCCGGGAGCCGGTGGTGGCCCACCTCTTCCAGAACGTGCTGGACCGGGTCAACGCCAACCTGAGCCGGTACGAGCAGATCAAGAAGTGCCGCCTCCTGCCCAAGGAGCTCACCATGGAGGAGGGGGAGCTCACCCCCACCCTGAAGGTGAAGCGCCGCGTCATCAACCAGAAGTACGGCCACCTCATCGAGGAGATGTACGCCGAAAAAGGGAATGGCTCCAAGAAGTGAGGCGGGGAAGGAGAAGGCCCGTGCGGAGGTCCCCGAGGAGCTCCGCGCGGTGCCGTCTCTGAAGGCCACGACGGCCCGCAAGCTGGCCGCCGTCGGCGTGAAGGGCCCGGAGGATCTTCTCTGGCGCCTCCCCTACCGGTACGAGGACCGCCGGAACCCGCTCTCCCTTTCGGAAGCCAGGCCCGGCACCGTGGGGCTCTTTCGGGTCCGGGTGGGGGCCGTCCACGGGCGGCGGGCCTTCCGCCGGGGGCGGATGCACCTCACAGAGGCCATCGTCTCCGACGCCACGGGAAGCCTCCACGCCGTGTGGTTCAACCAGCCCTGGCTGGAGAAGGTCCTCCTTCCGGGGCGGGATGTCTTCCTCTACGGCCGCGTGGGCCTCTTTTCCACCCGGAGCGGGCTCCGCCTCCAGCTGGAAAGCCCGGAGGTGGACCCGGCGGAGGGACCGGGCCCCGGTCCGCTTCTCGAGGGCCGCGTGGTGCCGGTCTACCGGTGCGAGGGGGGGGTCTCCCAACGCGAGCTCCGCGGCCTCTACGCCGAACTCCTCCTGGCCGGAAGGCTCGACCTTCCGGAAATCCTCCCGCGGGTTCTTCTCCGGGAGGAGTCCCTGCCGCCCCGGCGGAAGGCCTTCGAAGAGGCCCACTTTCCCCCGGAGCCTCCGGCCGGGGGCCCGGCCTGGATTCCGGGGGAGGCCCGGCGCCGCCTCGTCTTCGAGGAACTTCTGGCCTTCCAGTGGGACCTGGCCCTCTCCCGGAGGGAGCGGGAGCGAACCCCCGGCGTCTCCGTGAAGCCCACCCCCGAAGCGGGCCAGCTCCTCCGCCGCATCCTGCCCTTCCGCCTGACGGGCGCCCAGCGGCGGGTCCTCAAGGAAGTGGTGGCCGACCTGGAGGCTCCCCGCCCCATGTACCGGCTCCTCTATGGCGACGTGGGCTCCGGAAAGACCATCGTCGCCTTCTTGGCCATGGTGCTCACGGCCCACGCCGGCTACCAGGCGGCCTTTCTGGCCCCCACCGAGGTCCTCGCCCTCCAGCAGTTCGAGCGGATGGAGGAGCGTCTCCGGGGGACGGGGATCCCCGTGGGCTACCTGGCGGCGTCGGTGACCGGTAAGGCCCGGAACCTCCTTCTGGGAGCCCTCTCCCGGGGGGACCTGCCCTTGGTGGTGGGGACCCACAGCCTCCTCAACGAGGCGGTCTCCTTCCGAAACCTGGGGCTGGCGGTCATTGACGAACAGCACCGCTTCGGCGTCCTCCAGCGGGCGCGGATCGCCGCCAAAGGGGAGAGCCCCAACGTCCTGGTCATGAGCGCGACGCCCATTCCCCGCAGCCTCGCCCTCACCCTCTACGGCGATCTGGACCTCTCCGTCCTGGACGAAAAGCCCCCGGGGCGGCGCCGGGTCTCCACGGTCCTTCGGGACGAATCCGCCCGAAGACGCCTCGAAGCCTTCCTGCGCAAGGAGATGGACGAGGGAAGGCAGGTCTTCGTGGTCTTTCCCCTGGTGGAGGCCTCCGCCGAGACGGAGGCCGCCGCCGCCGAGGAAGCCTTCCGGCGGCTCACGACGGGGCCCTTTCGGGGATACCCGGCGGCCCTCCTCCACGGCCGCCTCAAGGCGTCGGAGAAGGAGCGGGTCATGGCCTCCGTCCGCCGGGGGGAGGTGAGGCTCCTGGTGGCGACCACGGTGGTGGAGGTGGGGGTGGACCTTCCCGAAGCCAGCGTCATGGTGGTGGAGAACGCCGAGCGTTTCGGGCTGGCGCAGCTTCACCAGCTCCGGGGGCGGGTGGGCCGGGGAGACCAGAAGGCCTACTGCGTGCTCATGGCCTCCCCTGGGGCCTCCCCCGAGGCGATCGAACGGCTCCGGGTCCTGGAACGCTTTGACGACGGCTTCGCCATCGCCGAGGAGGACCTCCGGCTCCGGGGGGCGGGCGACCCCCGGGGAACCCGCCAGTGGGGAGGCCGAACCTTCCGCGTGGCCAATCCCCTCCGCGATCATGATATCGTGCAGAGCACCCGGGCGTGGGCCCAGAGACTCGCCGACGAGCGGTTCTCCTGGGGTCCCGGCGAAAAGGAGCGGTTCCTCCGATGGATCGAACGGCAGAAGGAGGGCTCGGCCCTCGACCTCTCGCGGATCGGCTGAGGTTTCCCCTGGCCCTGCTGGGCGGAGCGGTTCTGTGGGCGGCCTCCCTTCCCCCCTACGGCGTTCCGATCCTGGCGGTGGCCGCCTTCTTCCCCCCCCTTCTCTTTCTGCCGGAGGAGAGCCCCCGCCGGGCCGCCGCCTGGGGCTGGGCGGGCGGGGTGCTCTTCGAGGCGGCGACGCTCTGGTGGCTCGTACCGACGGTGGTCCGCTTCGGCGGCATCCCCCTTCCGGTGGCGGTCCTCCTGATCGCGGGGCTCTGCGCCCTCATGGGCCTCTACTGGGCGGGCTTCTTCGCCACCGTGGCCTTGGCCGTCCGAAGGAGAGGGGAGGGAGCCCTCCTCCTGGCCCCTCTGGCCTGGGTCCAGTGGGAATGGCTCCGGGGAACGCTGCTCAGCGGCTTTCCTTGGTGGGGGCCCGGCTACGCCCTTTCCCTCTACCCGGCCCTCCTCCAGTGCGTGCGCTTCCTCGGGATCCTGGGGCTTTCCCTCCTGGCGGTCCTGGCCGCATCGGCGGTGGCCCTGTGGGTGAGGGAGCGGGAAAGCCCCGTGACCCTGGCCGCGGTGGCGGCCTCCCTCCTGCTTTACGGGGCGGCCTTCCTCTGGGGAACGGCCCGGGAGCGAAGGCCGGTGCTGCCCCTGCCCACCCGCGCGGTGGGGTACCTCCAGCCCCAGGTCCCCCAGGACGCCAAGTGGGACGAACGGGAGGCGGAACGCATCGCGGGGCGAATGGAAACCCTCAGCCTGGCCTTTGAAAGGTACGGCCTCAAGCTGCTCGTCTGGCCCGAATCCTCGACCCCCTCGGTCTGGGAGCGGGATCCGGCCCTCCGGGAGCGGGTCGCGTCCATCGCCGGGAAGATCGGGGCGCCGATCCTCGTCGGGACCACGCTGGAGGAGGCCGCGGGCTACCGGAACGGGGCCGTTCTGGTCCTGCCCGAGGGCCGGGAAGGGGGACGGTACGCCAAGACCCACCTGGTCCCCTTTGGCGAGTACGTTCCCCTGAGGCGCCTCCTCTTCTTCGCCCGGCCCCTGGTGGAGGCGGTGGGGGACTTCGTCCCGGGCCGTTCGCTGGANCCCCTCGAGACCCCCGCCGGAAAGGCCGGCGTCACCATCTGCTACGAGGCCATCTTNCCNTCGCTGGTCCGAAGGCAGGTCCTACTCGGCGCCGAAGTGCTGGTGAACCTGACCAACGACGCCTGGTACGAGGGGACGCCGGGGCCCTTTCAGCACTTCCTGATGGAGCGGGTCCGGGCCGTGGAGACCGACCGCTACCTCGTGCGGAGCGCCAATGGAGGGGTGAGCGGGGTCGTCGATCCGCGGGGCCGCCTCCAGGCCCGGACCCCGCCGGGGGAGGCGGCCTCCTTCTGGGGCATCGTCGCCCCGAGAAGGACCGTGACCCTCTGGACCCGGGTGGGAAACGGGTGGCTGGGGATCCCCTTGCTGGTCCTCCTGGCCGCCCTCCTCCCCCTTCCGCCGCCGGGAGGGGTCAGAAGAGGGAAGGCCGGCATGGCGGGGGAAAACCCTGCAGAAGGTTAGAGGGATAGCCGAAAACCTCAGAAGGCTCCGCGGGGTCCGGAGAGGGCCGGGCCAGGCACGCCTCCGAAAAACCTGTTGTAGTAAAGGCGGGGCCAAGGCCGGCGGGGGATCTCCCNTGGGGGCTTGCCTGGCGCCGGTTCGCTGGGAAGGAATTGTTGCAAAAAAAGTAAAATAGATAACAAAAATAAGGAAGATAGGCGCATGACAGAGAAACCCGATGGATCTTGCTGGAGAGAGCCGATTCAGCACTTCCGCTCCGAATCTAAAGTGAGGTCCTTGGGGGGCTCGGTGCCGGTCCTTGAAGAGCGCATGGCCACGACCCCCTGGGCATGCACTGAAACTTTTCGGGGGCCGGCGAAGGAGGGGAATGGTCGGAGGCGCCCGATGTTGACAGGTTCGGGTTGCTTCGGTATTTTTACTTACTTGCTAGGATAAGATAAGGAGAGCCGGTCATGAGAGGACGTATCTACGACGGAATCGCCGAGACCATCGGAGACACCCCCCTCGTGCGCCTCAAGCGCATGGTGGAGCCGGGGATGGCCGAGGTCTGCGTGAAGCTGGAGTTTTTCAACCCGGGGGCCAGCGTGAAGGACCGCATCGCCAAAGCCATGGTGGAGGCGGCGGAGGAGGCGGGACTCCTGCGGCCGGGCATGGAGATTCTGGAGCCCACCTCGGGCAACACCGGCATCGGACTGGCCATGGTGGCGGCGGAGAAGGGCTACCCGCTGACGCTGGTGATGCCGGAGACCATGAGCGAGGAGCGGCGGCGGCTCCTGGAGGCCTTCGGCGCGCGGCTGGTGCTCACCCCCGGCGACAAGGGCATGAAAGGGGCCATCGCCGTGGCCGAACGGATGCGGGTCGAGAAGGGGGAGGGTGTCTTTGTCCCCTCCCAGTTCGAGAACCCCGCCAATCCCTGGATTCACCGGAATTCCACGGCCCTGGAGATCCTGAGGGACACCGGCGGCCATCTGGACGCCTTCGTCTCTGGCGTGGGGACGGGGGGCACCGTGGCCGGCGTGGGGCGGATGCTGAAGACCGCCCTCGGCCCCCAGGTTCTCGTCGTCGCCGTGGAGCCCAAGGATTCGCCGGTCCTTTCGGGAGGCTCTCCCGGGCCCCACAAGATCCAGGGTATCGGCGCCGGCTTCGTCCCCGCCATCTACGACCCTTCGGTGGTGGACCGGGTGGTGACCGTCACCACGGAAGAGGCCTTCGCCGCCGCCCGGCGGCTGGGGACCAAGGAGGGCATCCTCGTGGGGATCTCCTCGGGGGCCATCCTCCATGTCGCTCTCGCCGTCGCCCGGGAGCTGGGCCCCGGGAAGCGCGTCGTCAGCATCGTCTGCGACAGCGGGGAGCGGTACCTCTCCACGCCCCTCTTCCCGTACGAAGAGCCGGAACGCCAGGCACCTTGAAGGCCCCCCTTGCTCCGGAGCCTCGCCGGAATTACACTCGCCTAAGGGGCAGGACACTCCGCGAGGGCGAGGCCGGCGGGCCTCTTCGGTGAGGGGGTGCCATGGGACAGCGGATCCTGATCGTCGAGAGCGGAATGCCGGTGGTTCCCTTCGACCAGAGCCTTCTTCTCCGAAAGGAACACGAGGTCTTTCGTGCGGCTACGGGAGAGGAGGCCCTGGCCAAGATCCGTGACCAGGCGCCCAGCCTCATCATCACCGACGACCGCCTCCAGGACATGGATGTCCAGGACTTCGTGCGAAAGATCCGCACCTCGCCGGAGGGAAGGAACGCCGCGGTGGTCCTCCTTTCGGGCGGNGCCGCCCCGGAGAAGCCCGAGGGGGTCAACACCGTCCTCAAAAAGCCCGTGTCCGGTCCCGATTTCTACGAGGCCTGNCGCCGCCTGCTTTCCATCGCCGTCCGAAAGGACGCCCGGCTCCTCGTCTACGTGCAGGTCCAGGGCTTCGTCCAGTCCAGCCTCTTCCTCTGCAACTCGCTGAACCTCAGCGCCTCGGGGATCCTCATCCTCACCGCCCGCCGNCTCAAGATCGGCGACCGCATCCAGCTCCAGATCACCCTTCCCATGGAAAAAGAGAAGGTCCGGGTCAACGGCGTGGTGGTGCGGGAGGCCAAGGAGGTGGACAGCCGGCTCAACGCCTACGGGATCCAGTTCGANGACATCTCCGAGGAGGACCGGCGGAGGATCCAGAACTTCGTGGACGCGGGGCTGAAGGCGGGGGCCTGAGCGGTCGCCNACCCTCAGGGGGCGAGGCTCTTGAGGGCCAGCCGGATCCACTCCTCGAGTGTCCCTTCCGGCGCCCGGGAACGGGCCGCCTCCAGGGCCCTCTGGGCGAGCTGGGTTTTGTAGCCGAGGTTTTCGAGGGCCGCCACGGCGTCGGCCAGGTCCGGCGAGAGGGCGGGCGCCGGGGCTTCGGGGGAGGAGGCGGGCCAGAGGTCTCCGATCCGCTCCTTCAGTTCCAGGCAGATTCGCTGGGCGGTCTTTTTCCCGATCTTGGGGACGGCCTCCAGCCGGCGGGTGTTTCCTTGAGCGATGGCGGCGAGCAGTTCGGGGAGTTCCATCCCCGAAAGGACCGCCAGGGCCGTCATGGGTCCCACCCCCTGGACCGTGGTGAGGCGGCGGAAGGTCTCCCGCTCTTCCCGGGTGAGGAAGCCGAAGAGGACGATGGCGTCCTCCCGCACGTCGGTGTGGATGAAGAGGTCCACCTCCCCCTCCTCCAGGCGGGTGAAGGTGCTCAGGGGAACCCGGACCTCGTAGCCCACTCCTCCCGCCTCCACCACCAGCGCGGAGGGCTCCCGCTCCAGCAGGCGGCCCCGAAGCCTTCCGATCATGGCCTTCTCCGGGGGGCGAACGGGGAGAAGGAGGCGGAGAGGGCGCAGAGGGCCAGCGCCAGAGCGTCGGCGGCGTCGAAGGGGGAGGGGAGGCTTTCCAGAGCCAGGATGGCCTTCACCATGGACTGGACCTGCCGCTTCTCCGCCCGGCCGTAACCGGCGACGGCCGTCTTGACCTCCGCCGGCGAGAACTCCAGCAGGGGGACCCCGGCGGCGGCGCAGGTCACCATCACCGCGCCGCGGACCTGGCCCAGCTTCAGGGCGCTCTGGACGTTCCCCGCCACGAAGACCCCCTCCAAGGCCGCCACGTCGGGCCGGTGTTCTTCGATGAGGTCCTTGAGGCGCTCGTGGATTTTGAGGAGCCGCTGGGGGTGGGGGAGGTCCGCCGGAAGGCGGACGGCGCCGTAGGCCAGGGCCCTGTCCCGCCCTCCCCGGCGCTCCACGACGCCGAAGCCCGTACAGCGGGATCCGGAGTCAACCCCCAGGGCGATCATCCCGCCTCGAAGGCCTCGAGGTCCTGGTCGTCNATGTCGAAGTTGGCCCAGACGTTNGCCACGTCGTCGTTGTCCTCGAGGGCGTCGATGAGCTTGAGGAGCCCCCGGGCCTGATCGCCCGTGAGGTGGACGGTGACCAGGGGGGCCCATGCGGCCTTGGCGCTGGAGACGGGAATGCCGGCCTTCTGGAGGGCGTCGTTGACGGCGTTGAGGGATTCGAAGGTGGTGACCACCGTGTAGGTGTCCCCGTCGTTCTGCACGTCCTCGGCCCCGGCCTCGATGGCCGCCTCGAAGATCGTATCCTCGCTTAGCCCCGCCGCCGGAACGGTGATCTGGCCCTGCCGCTGGAAGTTCCGGGAGGCGCACCCCGGAACCCCGAGGTTTCCGCCGTACTTGCTGAAGGTGTGGCGGATCTCCCCGGTGGTCCGGTTGCGGTTGTCGGTCTGGGCCTCCACCATGATGGCGACCCCGGCCGGACCGAAGCCTTCGAAGAGCACCTCCTCGATGGCCTCACCGCCTTCGGCCCCCGTACCGCGGGCGATGGCCCGCTTGATGTTGTCGTTGGGCATGTTGATGGCGCGGCCGGCCTGGATGGCCGCCCTCAGCCGGGGGTTGTTGTCGGGGTCGCCTCCGCCGAGGCGGGCGGCCACGATGATCTCCTTGGCGATCTTGGTGAACATCTTCCCGCGCTTGGCGTCCTGGGCGCCCTTGCGCGCCTTGATATTGGCCCACTTGTTGTGACCGGACATGGGTCCCTCACCTCCAGAAAGGCCCCATTCTACCATGAACCCCTCATTGCCGGGGGTAGGAAAGGGCCTCCTTCAGGCGGAAAAGGTCGCTTTCCCGGGGGACCAGCCGGATGACGGTGTGGAGGGTCTCGGGGTCCACCAGCTCCCGGAAGGGAACGGCCCGGAGGGCGAACTGCTCCCCTACGCTGACCATGCACCCGAAGTGCCCCTCCCGGTAAAGCCGGAAGGCGCCGTTGCCCAGCATGGAACCGAGGACCACGTCGTAGGAGACCGGCGGGGCCGTCCTGGTCTCGTAGCCGATCTGCTTGGGGTTGACCTTCTTCTCCCGGCCGGTCTTTTCCCGGTACCGGGCGGCGGTCCTTTCGGCCAGGGTGCGGCAGAGTTCTGCCCGGCCGTAGTAAACGTTGCCGTGGGCGTCCACCTCCTTGGGCCGGTGGGCCTCCCCCAGCCGGTCGGCCAGCCCCTCGGCGATGCAGATGAGGCCGGCGGTGCGGCCGTCCTTCTCCCGGCGCACGATGAGGTCGGCGAAGCGCTCCGCCAGGGCGGCGGGGTCCAGGTCTCCGTCCAGGTCTTCGGCCGCCACGATGTCGCAGGCCTCGGCGGCGATTCCGGCGGCGTAGGTGATCCAGCCCGCCTTTCGCCCCATGAGTTCCACCAGGAAGTAGGCGTTGGTGGAATCGGCGTCGGCCTTCAGGTTGAGAAGGGCCTTCTGGGCGGTGTCCACCGCCGTCCAAAAGCCGAAGGTCCAGTCAATGCCGTGGTAATCGTTGTCAATGGTCTTGGGGACGTGGATGGTGGGCATTCCCAACAGGTGGAGAAAATTGGCCGTCTTCAGCGTGTCGTCGCCGCCCATGGTGATGAGGGCCTCGACGCCGAGGCTCTTCAGCCCCTCCACGATGGCCCGCAACCGCGCGTTCTTCTCGGGATCCTGAAGGTCGGCCTTGGTGCGGATGGGCTTGCCGGGGTTGGCTCGGGAGGAGCGGAGAAAGACGCCCCGCTGGTTCCGGATGGCGGAGATGGTGGAGTCCAGCTCCAGGTAGTCCCGGCCCTTTTCCAGCGTGGAGCCGGGACCGAACTTCTCCAGGCGCGAGAAGCCCTCCAGGAAGCCGAGCACGGCCACGCCGTGGTCCAGAAAGCCGAGGGCGGCGGCGGAGATGACGGCGTTGGCGGCGGGGGCGGGTCCCCCCGAGAAGACCATTCCGACCTTGGGACCTTTGGAAGACGTGGTGGCGGGCATGGGCGACCTCCCTTGGACGCGGGCGGACTTCGCTTGCAGAGAGGGAAAGTATAGCGGCCCGCCCCGCCGCCCCTCAAGCCCCCGGGCGGGAAGAGGCGGGAGGGTTCCCGCGTTGAGGGAACGAAGGCCACGTACGAATAAGGAGTCGAGGAGTGAACGCACCGCACCTGCACCTGATCCTGAACCACTTCCCCGTGGTGGGGAGCATCTTCGTTCTGGCCCTGGGCCTCTGGGCTTTCTGGAAGCGGGATCATGCGGGGGTCCGGGCCTACCTGGCGGGCCAGGTGGCGTTGGGCTTCCTTGCGCTGGCGGCCTTCCTCAGCGGTACGGCCGCCGAAGATCCGGTGGAGGACCTCCCGGGGGTCGGCAAGGGGCTCATCGAAGCCCACGAGGAGGCCGCCACCGTGGCCCTGGCCCTGCTGGTCCTGGGGGCCGCCGCGGCCCTCGTGGCGCTGTGGAGGGGCCGGCAGCGGGGAGGGGCGTCGCGGGGGGCCGTAGCCCTGGCGCTCGTGATCCTGGCGGCCTCGGCCGGTGCTTCGGCCTGGACGGCCAACCGGGGAGGGAAGATCCGTCACCCCGAGATCGCCCCTTCGGAGGCCCGCCCTCTCGCCGATCCGGTGGAGGAGAGGGGTCGCGAGGGGCACGGAGGCTAGGGACCCCCGGGCGGGTCCGGGGGCCGCTCCTCGCGGCCGGCGCCTTCCCCCGCCAGGCAGGCCAGGTTCTCCGACACCTCCAGAGCCTTGGGGATCATCCTCCGGACCCGGTCCGGCGGATAGCCGGCCTTTTTCAGATCCTGTCCCAGGACGAGAAGGGAAGAGAAGCGGCAGGGGATGCAGCCGAAGCGGGTGGCCCAGGAAAGGCCCTCGGCGGCGGCCAGGAGGCTGGTGTCCTCCTCGTGGGGGACTCCGAAGGCGGCGGAGGCGGCGAGCAAGGCCTCCCGGACGGCCTCGAAGGCCCTGCCGGCGGCCCCGTAAACCTCTCCCTGGCCCAGAAGGCGGCGGGCCTCCGAACGGGCTACCTCGGCCCTCCGGATCCGCTCGGCGCACGCGGCAGAGAGGGCGGGGGCCATCTCCCGTCACCCGATGCGGGGAGGGAAGGCCCGGCGGAGGCGGTCGAAGACCCCCTGCAGGTCTTCGGGGATGACCCGGAGCTCGCCGAAGAGGGTGGTGAAGTTGGTGTCCCCGGTCCAGCGGGGGACGATGTGGAAGTGCAGGTGGTCCAGGATCCCCGCCCCGGCCGCTTCTCCCAGGTTGAGGCCTACGTTGAAGCCGTGGGGGTGGTAGGTACGCCTCAGGACGTCCTCGCAACAGGCCACCGCCTCGATGGCGGCGGCGCGGGCCTGTGCGGTGAGACCCGAAAGGGAATCCACGTGGGCCCGGGGCACCACCAGAAGGTGGCCGTTGGTGTACGGGTACTTGTTGAGGAGGATGGCGGTGGCCTCGTCCCGGTACACCACCAGGTTGTCCAGGGAAGGTTCTTCGTGGAAGGCCCGGCAGAAGACGCAACCCCCGCGCTGCTTGTCGGGATCGGTCACGTACTGCAGACGCCAGGGGGAGTAAACGATCTCCATGGCCGCCTTCCCGCCGGGTGCCCGGGCGGGGACGGGCCCCGCCCGGGACGCCGGCGCGCTGTCTGCACGGTCAGCGGTTGACCGCTTCCTTCAGTTCCTTGCCGGCGCGGAAGTAGGGGACCTTCTTTCGCGAGACCTGAACCTTCTCGCCGGTCTTGGGGTTTCTTGCCGTGCGGGCCTCCCGGACCTTCATGCGGAAGGAACCGAAGCCCCGGAGCTCCACCTTCTCGCCCTGCTCCAGGGCGTCGGTGACGGCCTTGAAGATGGTGTTCACGATGATCTCCGCCGGCTTCTTGGGAAGGTTGGAACGCTTGGCCACCAGCTCGATGAGATCGGCCTTGGTCATGCCCTACTCCTCGTCGTTCCTCTGAAAGCCGCTGAAGTCCACCACGTCCCCCAGGCTCACCCGCCCGTCTTCGGAAGAGGGACGGTAGGAGCCCTCGTCGTCCTTGTCGCGCATCTGGCGCTCACGGCGCTGGCCTTCCTTCAGAGAAAGGCCGATGCGCTTCTCGTGGGGCTCGAGGCGGATGATCTTGAAGGGGTAGGACTGGCCCACCTCCACCACCTCCGAGCAGGCGGTGATGTGCTTGTCGGAGAGTTCGGAGATGTGCACGAGACCCTCCACGCCGTCCCCGAGGTCCACGAAGGCCCCGAAGTCCACGATCTTGGTGACCGTGCCGGGGACCACGTCCCCCACGTAGTGGGACTGGAAGAACTGGTCCCAGATGTCGGGTTGGAGAGCCTTGATGCTCAGGGAGAGGCGCTGGTTCACGGCGTCGATGTTGGTGATGACCGCCTCCACCTCGTCGCCCTTCTTGAGGACCTCGCTGGGGTGGCTAATCCGCTTCCAGGAGAGGTCGGAGATGTGGACCAGGCCGTCCACGCCGTCCAGGACCTCCACGAAGACGCCGAAGTCGGTGATGTTGCGGACCTTGCCCCGGACCCGGTCCCCCTCCCGGTAGGTTTCGGTGATGATGTCCCAGGGGTTGGGCTCGGCCTGCTTGAGTCCCAGGGAGATGCGCTGGGCCTCGGGGTCCACGTCCAGCACCACCACCTCCACCATGTCGCCGACGTTGAGGACGGCGGAGGGGTGCTTCACCTTCTTGGTCCAGGACATTTCGGAGACGTGGATCATCCCCTCGATGCCCGGTTCCAGCTCGACAAAGGCGCCGTAGTTGGTCAGGGAGATGACCTGGCCCCGGACCTTCATGCCGATGGGGTACTTCTCCGCCACGTTGGTCCAGGGGGAGGGCTCCAGTTGCTTGAAGCCCAGCTGCAGCTTGCCGGTCTCCTCGTCGAAGTTCAGGACCAGGACGTCCACCTGGTCGCCCACCTGGAAGATCTCCGAGGGGTGGTTCACGCGCTTCCAGGACATGTCGGTGACGTGCAGGAGGCCGTCGATGCCGCCGAGGTCCACGAAGGCGCCGAAGTTGGTGAGGTTCTTGATGGTTCCCCGGAGGGGGATGCCCTTCTGGATGGCCTCGAGGATCCGCTCCTTCTGCACGGAGACCTTCTCCTCGAGGTAGGCCTTCCGGGAGAGGACGATGTTCCCCCTCTTCCGGTTGACCTTGATGACCTTCATCTCCACCTCCTGGCCCTTGAGGGCGCGGAGGTTGCGGATGGGCTGGAGGTCCACCAGGGAGCCGGGGAGGAAAGCGCGGACGCCCACGTCCACGGCCAGGCCGCCCTTCACCCGGTCCAGGATGATGCCCTTGATGGGGCGGCCCTCTTTGTAGGCGCGCTCCACCTCTTCCCAGGCCTTCATCTTCTGGGCCTTGACCTTGCTCAGGACCACGTGGCCGTTCTGGTCCTCCAGGCGCTCGAGGAAGACCTCCACCTCGTCGCCGGGGGCGACGGTCATTTCCCCGAGGGCGTTGAGGAACTCCTCCTTGGGCACCACCCCTTCGCTCTTGAGGCCGACGTCCACCAGAACGTCGGTGGGGGTGATGGCCACCACCTTCCCCCGGATGAGGTGGCGCTCGCTGTGGTCCGCCACCTGGCTCTTGAGGAGAGCCCCCATATCCACACGGCTCTCTTCTCCGATGTTGTCGGAGCTCAGGTCGAGCCACTCCTGGGGCACCTCGAAGGGCGCACCCGGACCCTTCGGGTCCCTCTCTTCCGTAACCGACATGTACGTGTACCTCCCGGACTTGGATTTGGCTTCCCGCCCGAAGGCCGAAGCCTAAAGGAATTGTACCGGAAAAGGTCCGGCCTGTCAACGAAATGGAATCTCCAGCCGGCGAGACGAAGGGGGTGGAAGGGGATTCTCGGCCGAAGGGGCCTCCTTGCCGAGGGGAAGGGGGCGCCCTTCGGGCGGACCGCTCAGAACTCGATTCCCTCCCGGGCGGGGACGCCGGCGTCGAAGTAGTGCTTGACCTTCCGCATCTCCGTCACGAGGTCCGCCGCCTCCAGGACCGAGGCAAGGCGCGTCCTGCCCGAGAGGACCAATTCGGCCCTCCCCCTCTCTTTCCAGAGGGCGACGACGCCGAGGACGTCCTCCTCCCGAAGGAGCCTGTACTGCTGGGCGGAGAGAATCTCGTCGAGGATGACGAGTCCGAAATCGGGACAGACCACCGCCTCCCGGGCCAGCGCCAGGCCCCGGCGGGCTTCCTCCCGGTCCGCCTCGGTGACGCCGAAACGGAAGGTGCCGTCGGGGCGGATGCGCTCGCACCCCGTAGGGTCCAGCCGGAGGCCGGGGAGGCTCCGAAGGATCTTCCGTTCGGCGTAGTGTTCGTTGGTTCCGTCGAAGCCCTTGTCGAACTGGATCATCCAAACCCGCCGGCCGGCCCCCAGGGCCCGCACGGCCAGCCCGATGCAGGCGGTGGTCTTCCCCTTTCCGTCGCCGGTGTACACGTGGAGGCGGGGGGCGTCGGGGTTCTCGGCGATGGGCCTCGAAGTCATGGCGCGGCCTTTTTCAGGAAGGGGGGGCGAACCGGGGCGGGATCCCTCCCACCACCAGGGCGTCCCCGGTGTGGACGCCGTGCCGGCGGCAAAAGCCGCCGTTCACCTCCAGGACGTGGCGGATGGGAAGGCGAGGGGAGAAGTTGGGGCAGGGGTCGGCGGGACAGGGGGGAACCTCCTCCGAGATGTCCGCCACCCGGAAGGAGGCGTCGAGCCAAAGCAGATCCAGGGGAATCTTGCAGTTCTTCATCCAGAAGGCGCGCGCCTCGTCGGTGTCGAAGAGGAAGAGCATCCCCCGGTCCTCGGGAAGGTCCTCCACGAACATGAGGCCCCGGGCCTGTTCCAGGGGGGTGAGGGCCAGGTCCACCCGGACGGTGGTCCCGTCGGGGAAGACCACCCAGGGGGTAGAGGCCTCCTCCGTGGGCCGGGTTTCGGAGGAAGGCGGGGGGGTGGGGGAACAGCCCCCCGGAAGGACCAGGCAGAGGGCGAGGAGGAAGGCGGCGGGCCTCATGGGAGTTTCGGCGCCTCCCGGATCACGCTGCGCATCCGAAAGAGGTAGTGGAAGCCAGAGAAGAGGGTGAAGAAGGCCACCGTTCCCATGAGCATTCGGACGGCGAAAGCGGGGAAGCCCACGGAGTTCTGGAGGAGGACCGCCACGGCGTAGGCGATCTGGACGAAGGTGGTGCACTTGCCCGGCAGGGAGGGCGGAAAGGAGCGGATGCCGAAGGAGAGGTTCAGGATCAGGGAGAGGGTCACGATCATCACGTCCCGGGCGATGGTGAGAACCGGAACCCAAACGGGGATGGGGTAGGCGATGCCCGTCTCGGGCAGGGCCAGGGCCACGTAGGTGGCCGTCAGCATCAGCTTGTCGGCCATGGGGTCCAGGAAGGCCCCCAGCTCCGACCGCTGGTCAAAGAACCGGGCGATGAAGCCGTCCAGGGCGTCGGTGAGGCCCGCCCCCACGAAAAGGAAGAGGGCCGCCGTGGGGTGGCCGTAAACCACCGCCAGGATGAAGAGCGGGATCAGCGCGATCCGAAGGACCGACAGGAGGTTGGGAATGGTCATGCGCCCGGCCCGCTCCCCAGAGGGTTCGAAAGAAAGCCTACTCCAGGGAGTCGCCCACCTGGGCCTGGCCCCCGCCCTCCACCACGCCAACGGAGAGGTGCTCGCCCACGATCTTGGTGACGGTGACGGTGCCGATGCGGGTCTTCTCCTGGCCCAGGACCTTGCCGGTCTCGGGGTCGGTGATCGTCTCCCCCACGCGGAAGAGCTTGAACTGCTGCCCTTCCTTGATCCCGTCGGTGCTCCCCAGGTTGATGTAGACCTTGCCCTCGGAAACCTTAGCCACCTTGCCGGTGACGAGGGCGGCGGCGCCGAGCCCCTCCTTGAGGGCTTCGGTGCTCTGGATGATCTTCTGGGCCAGGCGGTCCACCGCCGGCTGGAAGATCTTCCGCGCCTGGGACTCGTCCCAGTCGGTGCCGCCGCCGATGCCGGCGATCCGGACCTTCCCGAAGGAGGTGGTGCCCGATTCGCTGCCGGTGAAGAGGATCTCGCCGGTGGTGGTGTTCACCAGCCGCAGGCTGAGGGTTCCCTCGGCCGTCGTCTTGCCGATGTCCACGCCGACCTTGAAGAAGGCCTCGCCGCCGGACTTCCGGATGGAGAAGTCGGTGACGGCACCCAGGACCACCAGCTGGCAGCCCAGGAGTTTTCCCACCTTGACGGCGGTCTTGTCGTCGATGGCTCCCGAAAGGGAAAGCTCCTGCTCCTGAAGGACCGATTCCAGCTCCTTCCGCTCAATGACCCGGAACTGCCCAGACTGGACCAGCTTCTCCACCAGCCAGTCCTCGATGGCGGGCCCCAGGCGCCCGTGTCCGTACTGGGATTCGTTGCGGATCTTGAGGACGGCGATCCGCGGCTTCTGGGCGAAGGCCGACAGGGACAGGGCGGCGGAAAAGAGAACCAGCACCAAGAGAATGAAGCGCTTCATGGGGTACCTCCTCGAGCTTTCAGGATACCGGCCTCAAAAGGCCACTGTCAAACGGTTGGCGGTCTGGGAGACGATCTTGGCCCGGGGCCACAGCTTCCGGACCTCCTGGGCCAGGTCCGAGGCGTCGCCCTGCATGGAGACGCCGAGGGTGGCGCCCGCCGGGGAGGATTCCCGGACCACCGCCTCCTGGATGCCCCGTCCCTCGGACAGGAGGCGCTTGGCGACCTCCTGGGCCTTCGCGCCGCTTCCCTGGATCTCCAGGGTGAGCATCCGGGTGGAGGAGGACTCCTTGGCCCACTGGGCGGTGATCTGCCGCACGAGGTCGTTCCCGGCCACGGTGGCCGCCTGCCTCGAGGCCTCCTGGAAACCGGCCTCGCCGACGTGGACCGCCGTGCCGCTGCCGGAGGCGGTGCCCAGGAGCTCCCGGGTGTCCGCCTTGAGGGCCTTCAGGGAGAGGGCCGCCTGGTAGGAGGTCAGGTTGGACTTCCCGACGGCGGCCCCGGCGCCGCCGGAGACCTTACCCAGGACCACCACCTCGGCCCCGTACCGCTTCAGGAGGTCCGCCTGTCCGCCCTCCCCCATGCCCCAGAAGGAGGAGCCCCCCGCGCTCTCCGGCGTCTCCACCACCAGAAAGCCCTTGTCCCGGAAGAGGCGTTCCAATACCGACTTGGCCGTGCCCTGGTCGTCTTGGATGGCCACGGCCAGCCGGGGCATCTTCATCCGCCGCATCAGGATCCCCAGCGAGCCCAGGTCGTCGGCCAGGTTCCCTTCCCGGACCTCGGCCTCCACCGTGACGCTGTACAGGTTGGCGTCGGTGTCGGGCTTTTCGGAGAGGATCCGGTAGTTGGCCACGTAGCCCCGGGTCTGGGTGAAGATCTTGTCGGCGAGGAGGGCGTTGTTCTGGACCAGCGTCTCCGAGTCCACCATCGTCCCGATGACCTGTTCCACGGCGTTGCGAAGGGCGCTCTCTAGGGCCCTGTCCCGGGCCTTGGCCGCGTCGCCCCCGAGGATCGCTGCCGTTCCCGTGGCGGTGACGCGGCTCTGGGCCGGGGCCGCCAGCGACGCCGCGAGAAGGAGCATTCCGACAAAGAGGAGCCGGTGTTTCATGGACCACCTCCGTTCGAGAAGATCGTTCCCGTTCATTTTACTCTCCTTGGTTCTTCGNGGGCCGGTGGGAGCCGTCCGGCCCGCCCGCCCGCCTTCCCCGGATCCGCACCACCGGGATGGGTTCGGCCTTGCCCTTGACGGTGACCGGTTCCATGGGCTCCCATTCGTAGGTCTCGTCGAAGCCGGGGACGGCGGATCTCAGGCGGTCGGGGAGGATCACGTCGTCCTGGACCGCCAGCCCCTGCAGGCGGGAGGCGAGGTTCACCGTGTCCCCAATGACCGTATAGGCGAAGTTGGTGAGGGAACCGTTGTTTCCCACGACCACCGGCCCCGCGTTCACCGCCACGCCGATGTGGAGCGGCGGCTTCCCCTCGGCGGCGAAGCGTTCCCGGAGCTGGGCCGCCCGTTCCTGCATGGCCACGGCGCAGGAGACCGCCCGGGCCGTATGGTCCTTCATGGCCACCGGGTCGCCGAAAAAGGCCAGGATGGCGTCGCCGATGAACTTGTCCAGGGTCCCGTCGTGGGCGAAGAGGACCGCGGTCATCTCGGTGAAGTACTCGTTGAGGAGCGCGCTCACTCGCTCCGGGGGGAGCCTCTCGGAAAGGGAGGTGAAGCCCCGGATGTCGGAGAAGAGGATGGAGAGCTCCTTCCGCCGGCCCCCCAATTGGACGAGACCGGGGTTCTTGAGGAGCGTCCTCGCCACGTTGGGGGAGACGTACCGGCTGAAGAGCCGCTCCACCTCCCGCCGTCCCCGGTAGTCGGCCACCCGGTGGTAGGCAAAGGAGCCGGCGGAGAAGGCCATGGCCGAAAGGAGGAGGGCCAGGAGGGGAAGGGGACGGCCGGCCCGCACGGCGAGGAGCCCCGCCCCCGCCACGGCCGCCAGAAGGGCCGTCCAGAGGAGGAGGGCGGTGAAGGGCCGGAGGGCCCAGCCGGTGAGGAGGACCGAGAGAAGGACCAGGGCGACCCAGACCGCCGCCAAGGGCCTTCCGCCAAGGGGAAGGATCTCCTCACCGTCCAGGAGCGCCTCCAGCGCCTGGCCGTGGATCTCCACCCCGGCCATGGTGTGGCTCCGCATCTCGCCGGACCTGAGGCTCCGGGCGGGGAGCGGCACGGAAAAGAAGTCGTGCTGGCTGGGCCTCGTGGAGCCGACGAGGACCACCCGGTTCCGGACCCGCGCCAGGCCGGGCCCGCCCTCCAGCGCCTCCGAGAAGGAGAGGCGTGGCAGGGATCCGTCTCCACCGCGGAAGGGGATCCACCAGCCGGTGCCGTCGGTCCGGAAGGGGCGGTCCTCCAGCCAGAGGGTGCCGCCCTCCACCCGAACCTCGGGGGTCCTTCCGGGGAACCAGAGGAGGCGGGCGCAGGCCAGGGCCAGGGGAAGGGGGCCCGTCCGGCAATCCCCCTGGAAGTACGGCGGGGGAATCCGGCGGAAGATTCCGTCCCGGTCCGAAAGAAGGTCAATGGAGCCCAGGGCCACCGCCTGGCGGCGGAAGCGGTCCAGGGGGAAGAGTCCATTGCCGGGGCTGCACGCCAGCACCGTGTCTACCCGTTGCAGGGCCGCCTCCAGGGTCCCGTCCTCCGCATCCCCCCGGGGCTCCAGGAAGAGGACGTCCAGGGCCACCAGCGACGCGCCGGAGTCCCAGAGCCGCCCGAGAAGGGCGGCGTACTCGGCCCGGGTGGGGTTGCGCCCCCCCAGGCGGCGGAAATCCTCGTCCGAGACGGTCACGAGGATCACCTTCCCCGAGGAGGGACGGCCGCGGGTTCTCAGGAGAATGTCGTAGAGGCGCCCTTCCAGCCCCTGCACGGCGCCGAAGGCCAGGGGCAGGACCACCAGCAGGGTCAGGGCGAGGCCCGTCAGGAAGCCTCCCCGGCGGAAGGGCGGAAGGGCGGCCATGGCGCCTTCAGCGGGCCGTGAGCCAGAGGTCCCCGGCGGAGGAAGGGTCGCGCCGGCGGCCTTCGACGCCACCCACGTCGGGGCGAACGACGACCCGGACCCTCCCCTCCCGGAGGAGGCCCGACTGCCGGTCGGCCTCCCGCAGGCGGGCGGCCTCCTCCTCGGTCACCACCACGTCCGCCCGCAGGGTGCCCCGGGCGGCGGCGGCGCGGACGACCAGCCCCTCCTCGCCCCGGGGGCGCTGGGTGGGCTCCCGCTGGGCCATCTCCAGCGGCGGCCAGGCGATGACCGCCAGCGTCAGGAGGGGAGAGGAGGAGAAGGCCGGCCCGAAGGTCCCCTGGGGTTCCGGCGGGGCGGTGACGTAGCGGGCGAGCATGGCTTCGCGGGCCCTCAACGGCTTGACGGTCTTGGGGCCGTACACTTCGTTGCCCTGGGGGTCCACGATCCGCATCTGGAGGGCCGGTTTGAGACCGGCGTCCCGCCCGTCCACCGTCACGTCACCGAAGGAGGCCAGGGAAGAGGCGGCGGGAGGCTGGGAGGGCGTGGGCGGGGCCGGGGTTTCCCGGGAGCGGGCCTGGGGGGCCGGCGGCGGGGGTTCCGGTTCGGGGGGCGGGAGGGTCACCACCGCCACCTCGGAGGCGATGCCGTGGACGCCGTTGATGGGGACCTCCAGGGAGACGACCGTGCGGTCCCCCCGGGTCTCCTCCGAGAGGACCCGGCCTCCCTGGACGATGCCCCGGACCCGAACCTTCAGGGCCTCGAAGGACTCCAAGCGCCGCTCGGCGTCCACGGGCAGGCGCATGGCCAGCCGGAGGGCCGCGGCCTGGGCCTTCACCAGGGCCGTCCGGCGGGACTCCACCAGGGCCTGGGCCCGGGGAATCCCGCTGGGAAGGGGCACCGAGGCCTCGGTGCGAATCCACCCGGCGTCCCAGTCCACCGTTCCATCGGGGAGGCTTTCCCGGTAGGGCGCCAGGGAGGTCTCCCCCGTCAAGGTCGTAAGGGCGAGCAGCAGAAGGCCCNCCAGGGCCGCAACGGATTTCATGCGGAGGCGCATGCCTTTCCCCTCCTTTTGGGGAAAGCGTAGCACCNTTCCGNGGAAGGGGAAGGGGTGGAGCGGGGGTTTGTGACGGCCGTCACGCCCCGGAGCCCGGCCGCCCGCTCCCTTGAGGAAGGGGGGTCAGAGGGGACGCTGGCTCAGAGGGGACGCTTGTAGAGGAGGATCTTCCGGCCCACGAGGCGAAGGACCCCCTGGCTTTCCAGCTCCCGAAGCAGGCGGTTCACCGTCTCGCGGCTGGTGCCGATGATGTGGGCGATCTCCTCCTGGGTCGGGCGGTTGAAGAGGATGGACCTGTCGGCCAGGCGCCGGCCTTCCCGTTCCGCCAGCCCGTTGAGGAAGCGCGCCAGGCGCCCGAAGGTGTCTTCCAGCACCAGGCTGGCCAGGCGCTGGGAGGTGTCCCGCAAGCGCCGGGAAAGGACCTGGATCAGCTCCATGGCCAGGGAAGGACTCTCCGCCAGGGCGCCCAGGAACCTCTCCCGGGAGAGGACCAGACAGACGGTGTCCTCGACGGCGCTGACGCTGGCGGAGCGCTTCTCCTCGGGATCGAAGAGGGCCAGTTCGCCCACGATCTCACCCGGTCCCAGGAGGGCCAGGGTGACCTGCCGGCCGTCCCCGCCGTCCAGGTAGCACTTCACCCGCCCGGAAAGGACGATGTAGAGGCTGTCGCCGGGGTCTCCCAGCTGGAAGAGGACGGCTCCCTTGGGCCAGGAGCGTTCCTCGGAGAAGCGGAGAAGGTTCTTCAGGTGGGGCGGGTCCAGCGACGAAAAGAAGTCGATCTTCTTGAGAAATTGAAGCTGGGTCATGAGGGCGTCCTCCATCGGTCCTCCCCGCAAAGCGGAACCGGGGGGGCGCTGGCCCCCCCGGCTGGACGCGGCGGTCACCCGAGGTCGTCGCCCTCGGGACCGGCTTCCTCGCCCCCTTCGGCGGCGAATTCGCCGGTGTCCGGCTCCTCNCCCTCGACNCCGGCCATCTTCTGCATGACGTGNCGGGGGACGGAGACGTTGGTGATGGCGTGCTTGAAGACGATCTGGTCGTAGTCGCGGCCGCGGATGTGGATGGTGTAGCGGTCGAAGCCCAGCACCTGCCCCACAAACTTCTTCCCGCTGACCAGGAAAATGGTGATGAGCGACCGGTCCTTCCGGACGAAGTTCAGGATCTGGTTCTGGATGTTGATCTCACGGTTGGCGGGGGGTCTCTTCGAGCCATCTTTCGATGCATTCAAGGGCATCATGGGTCCAGGCCTCCTTTTGGATTTCGAACCATTGGATTCCTTCTTCTCTCCTGAACCAGGCCAGCTGGCGCCGTGCCAGGTTCCTCGAACGCCGTTGAATCAACCGGACCGCCTCCTCCAGGGAGAGGGAACCTTCCAGAAAGGCCGCCAATTCCCCGTAGCCGATGGCCTTTCGGACCGGTCCCCGGAGCCGCCCGCTTTCCCAGAGGCCGCGGACCTCGTTCAGGAGGCCGGCGGCCACCATCTCCTCCACGCGGCGGTCGATCCTATGGTAAAGGAAGCACTTGGGCGCCGTCAAACCCACCGTGAGCCCGGGGATCGCCCGGCTTCCGAAGGGGCTTTCCCGGATATAGGCGGAGAGGGGCCTTCCGGAGGCCAGACGGACCTCTAAGGCCCGGACGGTGCGAAGGAGGTCCCGGGGGCCGATGGTGGCGGCGTAGCCGGGGTCCAGTCGGCGGAGGAGGCGGTGGAGGGACTCCGGCCCCCGGCGCTCGGCCCGTTCGAGGAGCCTTCTCCGGATGGCCTCCTGCCTGCCGGGGGCCTCCACGAGGCCTCGGGTGAGGGCCCGGTAGTAGAGCCCCGTTCCCCCCGTGAGGATGGCCAGGCGGCCCCGGCCGTGGATCTCCGAAAGGGCTTGAAGGGCCAAGGCGCGGAAGGCTCCGGCGGAGAAGACCGTTCCGGGTTCGGCCACGTCCAGGAGGTGATGGGGAACCCCCCGCCGCTCGGCGGGAGAGGGCTTGTCGGTGCCGATGTCCAGGCCGCGGTAGACCGCCATGGAATCGCACGAGACGATCTCTCCGCCGAAACGCAAGGCCACCTCCACCGCAAAGCGGGACTTGCCGGCGGCGGTGGGGCCGACGATGGACAGGAGGCGCGGGAACTCAGGCGGAGCCACGGAAGAGGTCTTTGCGGGTGTGGCGGAGGGTCTCCAGGACGCGGCTTTCGTGCTCCGGCCCCAGGGTGCGTCGGATGGCCAGCAGGGCGCTGTAGAGGTACTCGTTGAGGGCCTGGACCAGAAGACCCTTGCGGTCCCCCTCGGCCTGCCGGAGGTTCTCCAGGATCCGCTCCTCCGAGAGGGAGCCNTTGCTCCGGAGGGTGACCNTTCCGAAGACCTCCGGCTGAAGGGTCTTCAACTTGCCCAGGTACTTCTCCAGGATGTTTTCGGCGATGGGGCCCACCTCCCTGAGCAGGTAGTGGTAGAGGAAGGAGAACATCTCGTTGTAGTTNCGGATCAGCTCGCCGAACTCCTGCAACTCCCGGCGCTCTTCCTCGAAGCGGTCCTTTCTCCCCTTCACGTGGAGGTAGCCGATGGTGAAGAAGATGTACAGCGTCTTCAGCGTCTCGAACTCGCCGATCTCGCTGAGGTCGCAGATTTCCCGAACGCTCCGGTTGCCGTCCACGAGCTTGAAGACGTGCTTTTCGTACTCTTCGAAGTGGAGCCCCTGGGGCCGGTGGGCGGGGAGGACCCGCTCGAAGATCACGTCCTCGTTGGGCATGGTCCGCTTGAAGAGGCCGGGGTCGTCAATGCGGCGAAGGCCTTCCAGCAGGAGCTCAGGGACGGAGATGGCCGTGGTGATGTTCTCGCCGGTCTTCTCCTCGCCCTCGAAGAACTGGAAGGAGCCCGATTCCCAGCGGAGGATGGAGTAGGCGATCTCCTGCACCTGGTGGCGGACCTCGTTCCACAGGTCCTTGGGGGCCAGGGCCTTCATCTCCACCAGGATCTTTCCGAGGCGCTTGCCCCGCGTCACCCGCCGGCTGGCCTCCTCGAACTGCTCCTGGGTGATCTTGCCCTCCCGGAGGAGCATCTCGCCGAAGCGCTCGTCAGGAACGTTGGAGGTGGCGAAGACCACCACCCCGTTCTTGAAGTGCAGGGTTTTGGTGATGGTCCCGTTCCGGACGAGAAGAACCCCCGTCTTACCGGTGGTCTTGAGGAAATCGAGGATTTCCGGCAGGCCGAGCTGGCCGTAGTCTCCCTGGAGGGGGACGGCCGGCAGGCTCATGGCTCTCTCCCCGTAAAGGACGGAAAGCCGCCGGCGGCGGCCGGAGCCAGGGAGCCGGTGATCACGGGGGCGGCTCCGGTGGCCACCACCCGGCCCACCAGAAGGTCCCCGGATACGGGGCCGATCCGGCGGCTGTCCAGGCTCTCCGGGAGGTTGTCCCCGACGCAGAAGAAGGTCCCCGGCGGGACGGTGACCGCCCGTTCCTGCCGGCGGTCCGGGAGGGAGGCGGAGGGGAAGACGGGCCGGCCATTCACCGCGATGCCCCCGTCGGAAAAGACCACCCGGTCCCCCGGAAGGCCCACCACCCTTTTTACCGCGAGACCCCATTGGGGGGTCCGGAAGACCACCACCTCGCCGCGGCGGGGGGCGCGCCAGAGAAAGGCCGTGCGGTCCACCAGGACCACGCTTCCATCGCGGAGGGTGGGGGCCATGCTCCGCCCCGCCACCCGGAAGGGGCGCAGGAGGGCTCCCACCAGCAGGGTGGCGGCCAGAACGGAAAGGCCCGCCGAGAGCACGTACGGGCGAAGGCTGCCGGGAGCCGCGGCCATGGGTCGTTCCCCATCAGAAGGGGGATTCTACTTCCCTTTGGCCGGGCAGGCAAGGAGACCCCGCTGGTGGATGGCTGGGAGGGGGCCCAAAAAAAAGAGCCGCCGGAGGGCGGCGAAGGGGGCTGGTGGGCCATGTAGGACTCGAACCTACAACCTTGGGATTAAGAGTCCCCTGCTCTACCGGTTGAGCTAATGGCCCATCCAGAAGCGGGATTATGCCCGAAAACGCCCGGAGAGTCAACCGGCCCGGGGCCACCTCACTACGGCGGCGGCGTCCAGATCGTACCCGGCCGCAAGCCCCCCCCGCAGGCGGTCGAGGGCACGGAAGGCCACCATGGCGGCGTTGTCGGTGCACAGGCCGGGGGAGGGAAGGCCGGCCCGAAGCCCGAGGTCTTCGGCGAGGCGCCGGAAGCGTTCCCGGAGGAGCCGGTTGCAGGCCACGCCGCCGGCGAGGGTCAGGGAGGCCGGCCGGTAGCGGAGAGCCGCCTTCCGCAGGCGCCCCAGCAGGTGGTCCACCACCCGCTTCTGAAAGGAGGCCATGAGGTCGTACTCCCAAGAGGGGAGGGCTTCGAGGTCCTCCGCCGGCGCCGGCACCAGTCCCGCTTCCCGCAGCCGGTGAAGGGCGGCGGTCTTGAGGCCGGAGAAGGAGAAGTCCAGGCCGTTGCCTCCCGACATTCGGGGTAGGGGAAGGTCGAAGGCCCGCGGGTTTCCACGGGGGGAGAGGCGGTCAATGACGGGCCCTCCGGGGTAAGGGAGGCGAAGGTGCTTGGCCACCTTGTCCAGCGCCTCCCCCGCCGCGTCGTCGCGGGTGGCCGCCACCAGCTCCACGAGGTCCGGCCCCGGGCACCAGAAGAGGTGGGAGTGGCCCCCGGAGACCACGAGCCCCAGGGCGGGGTAGGGGAGGGAGGGGTTCTCGATCCACGGGGAGCGCAGGTGGGCTTCGATGTGGTTGACCCCCACCACCGGGACCCCGAGGGACCACGCCAGGGACTTGGCGTAGGAAAGGCCGACGAGGAGGCTGCCCAGGAGGCCCGGACCGGAGGAGACGGCCACGGTACCGATGTCCCCCAAGGGGGTCCGGGCCTCGGCCAGCGCCTTCTCCACCACCGGCGGGAGGCGTTCCAGGTGGGCCCGGCTGGCCAGTTCCGGCACCACGCCGCCGTAAGGGCCGTGGACCTCCGCCTGGCCGGCCAGCACGCAGGAGAGGATGGTGCCCCCCTCCGCCACCACCGCGGCGGAGGAATCGTCGCAGGAGGTCTCGATGCCCAGGACGGGCTTCATGGGCGGTGCCGCTCGAGGAAATCGCGCACCGTTTCGGGGGTGACGGGAGAGATCTCCCCGCACTCGGTGAAGATGGCGGTCACCAGGTCGTGGGGGGTCACGTCGAAGGCCGGGTTGAAGGCCGAAGCCTCCCTGGGGGCCACCTCCACGTCTCCGAAGGCCAGGACCTCCGAGGGCTCCCGCACCTCGATGGGAATGGCCCGCCCGTCGGGGGCGGAGGGGTCGAAGGTGCTGAGGGGCGCGGCGACGTAGAAGGGGACGCCATGGCGCCGGGCCAGCACCGCCAGGGGGTAGGTGCCGATCTTGTTGGCCACGTCGCCGTTCGACGCGATGCGGTCGGCCCCCACCACCACCAGGTCCACCTTGCCGGCGGAGAGGAGGGTGGCGGCCGCTGAATCGCAGAGCAGCGTCACGGGAATCTTCTCCTCCACCATCTCCCAGGCGGTGAGGCGGGCCCCCTGCAGGAAGGGGCGGGTCTCGTCGGCGTAGAGGGTGACCTCCTTCCCCTCGTCGCGGGCCGCCCGCACCACCCCCAGGGCGGTGCCGTACCCTCCGGTGGCCAGGGCGCCGGCGTTGCAGTGGGTGAGGATGGCGGCCCGGGCCGGCACCCGGCGGCTGCCGATTTTACCCATGGCCTTGCAGGAGGCGATGTCGTCCCGGTGGATCTGAAGGGCCTCCTCTTCCACCGCCGCCGCCACGTCCTCGGGGTCCGCTCCGCTCCGGATCAGGTCCAGGGCAAGGCGCTCCAACCTGCGGATGGCCCACTCGAGGTTCACGGCGGTGGGCCGGGCACCGAGGAGAACGGCGGCCTCGGCGGAGATCTGGCGCTTGAAATCCTTCCGGTTGGAACAGCCCCGGGCCGCCTGCTGGACGGCGAGGGCCATGCCGTAGGCCGCCGAGACGCCGATGGCCGGCGCCCCCCGCACCACCAGGGTGCGAATGGCCTCCGCCACCTGGGAGGCGGTGCGGCACTCGACGAAACACGTTTCGCGGGGCAGCTTTCGCTGGTCGAGAAGAACGAGGGATTCCTTTCCCGTCCAGCGGATGTGTGCGCGCATGGAGGCCCCCCTCAGGAAACCGACTCCTTCTCCAGATGGCGGAGGATCACCTCCAGATCCTCCTCCCGGATCTTCTCCAGTTTAAGGTCGGTCTCCAGCTCCCGGGCCGACCGCGCCACCGCCTCCTTCAGGAGCCCCGGCGGCCGCTGGTCGGGAATGGGCTCCCGTTCTCCGAAGAGGGGCCAGAGGGCGAAGAGAAAGGCCCCGAGGGCCAGCAGAAGGGAGAAGACCACCGCCGCCATCACCACCTCCGCATGGGCACCAGGGCCGTGAGGCCGCCCACCAGAACAAGGAGGCCCCCCAGCCAGAGCCAGGCGACCATGGGGTTGACGTAGGCGCCCAGAACCACCGTGTTCTCCTCCAGGCTGAAGCCGGCCAGGACGGTGTAGAAGTCCTCCATGAGGCGGGAGTGGATGGCCACCTCGTAGGTCGGCTGCTGGGGGTTGGCGGCGTAGAAGACCCGCTGGGGTCTCAGGAGGGAGACGAAGCGGTCCCCCTTGAAGACCTGCAGGTCCGCCCAGACCCGAGCCTCGTTGACCTTGCGGAGGTCGGCGTTGAGGTCGTCGTGGCCGAGGGAAGCCAGGCGGACGGTGTAGGGCCCGAAGCGCACCGCGTCTCCCACCTTCAGGGATTCCTGATACTCCCGCTGGAAGGTGCCGGAAAAGGCCACGCCCAAAAAGAGGAAGACCACGCCCAGGTGCACCAGGTAGCCGCCATAACGGCGGGGATTTTCCCGGAAGGGATGGAGGAGGGCCCACAGGGGTCCCTGCCCCGCCCGGCGGGCCGCCCGTGCCGAGCGGACATACTCTTCCAGAAGAATGGCCGCCACGAAGAAGGAGAGGGCGATGCAGGCGAGGAGGTAGGCGTGGGTGAGGGGACGGGCGGCCAAGTCGGACCGGAGGGCCGGCCCTCCCCTAAGGAGGGCGGCGACCGAGGCGAGAAGCGCCGAAGCTCCGGCCAGCGACGGGAAGAGCAGGTGCTTCCGGTAGGCCTGCCAGCCGCCCCGCCGCCAGGGGGCGATGGAGGCGAGGCCCATGACGAGGAGGACCGCCAGCGCCACCGGGAGAATCCGGGGGTTGTAGAACTCGGGGCCGTGGCTCAATTCCTTGCCGGTGGCCATCCGGTAGAAGATGGGGCTGGTGACCCCGAAGAGCACGATGAGGGCCATGAGGCCCAGGAGGAGGTTGGCGTAGAGAAAGAGCCCCTCCCGGCTTGCGGCCGACTCGAGCCGCTGGCCGCTCGCGAGGAGGTCCTTCCGGCGGAGGATCAGCGTCANCCCCAGGANNAGCATGGCNGCCAGGAAGGCGATGAAGAGGGTCCCCAGCTGGAAGTACCACGGGATGGACGGGTCCTCCTGGCCGAAGGCGTGGACCGACTGGAGGATCCCCGAGCGGGTGAGGAAGGTCCCGTAGATGCACAGCAGGAAGGTGGCCAGGATGAAGAAGACGTTCCAGAAGCGGTAGATGCCCCGCTTCTCCTGCATGAGGAAGGAGTGAAGGAAGGCCGTGCCGGTCACCCACGGCAGGAAGGAGGCGTTCTCCACCGGGTCCCACGCCCAGTATCCCCCCCACCCCAGCTCGATGTAGGCCCAGAAGCCGCCGAGGAGGATTCCGATGCCCAGGGCGAGCCAGGAGAACATGGCCCAGTTCCGGGCCGACCGCATCCAGAAGGTGTTCCGCTCCCGGTGGGCAAGGGCGCCGAAGATGAAGGCAAAGGGGATGGCGAAGCCCACGTAGCCCAGGTAGAGCATGGGGGGGTGGATGGCCATGTAGAGGTTCTGGAGGAGGGGGTTGAGGCCGTTTCCCTCCACCTGGGCCAGGGCGGCCGGCGGGTAGTCCTTCAGGGCCACGCCGTTCCCGTCGAAGAGCGGCTCGAAGGGGCTGGTCTTGAAGACGAGGACCACCAGAAAGAAGAGGAGGGTGAGGAGCAGGAGGAAGGAGGTGAAAGGAAGGAGCCGGAGGTTGTTGCGCCGGTTGAGGGTCACCGCCAGGGAGGAGAAGACCGCCAGCAGGGTGCACCAGAAGAGGAGGGACCCGCTCATGCCGCCCCAGAGGGCCGAGAGCTTGTAGATCAGGGGTTGGGTCGTGCGGGAGTACTCCCAGACGTACTTCAAGGTGAAGTCGTTGCGGAGAAGTGCCGCCCAGAGGGACAGGACGGCGATCCCCGTCAGCAAGGTGATGCCGTGGATGGACCGCACGGCGCTCCGAAGGAGGCGGAGGTCTCCGGAGCGGTAGGCCCCCAGGGAGGCCACCGTCCCCCAAAGGGCCAGCGCCAGGGCGGTGAAGAGGGCGTAGGTTCCCACGGTTCCCATGGGTTAGGTCCTGGCTCCCGTGCGGGGATCGCTCCCCTGGGACTCGTACTTGGAGGGGCACTTTACGATCAGCTCCCGGCCCTCGAAGGTTCCGGAGGAGCCCATCCGGCCGTCCACCACCACCTCCAGGCCCTCCTTGAAGGCGTCGGGAATGGCCCCCCGGTAGTGGACGGGCACCTTCTTCTCGCCGTCGGTTACGGCGAACCAGAGGTTCAGGCGGTCCTCGGACATTCGGACGCTTCCCGGCTCGATGACGCCCTTGAGGCGGAGGCGGCCGGACTGGACGACGGGGTCCGCCAGGAACTGGCTGGGGCTGTAGTAGTACACCGGCTTGGCCGTGCCGGCGCTGGAGAGAAGGAACAACGCCACGGCGCCGGCCACGATGATGAGCGCCACGGTGATTTTCACGCGCATGGTCACCTCCGGGGGGTTCCGCCCGGCGGGGGGAACGCCCGACAGCACACTCTACCCGGCAACGCGCCGCCCGTCAAAATATTCGGCCCCGTTACCGCGTCATCCCCTCCGCCTCGCGGCGGAGATCCGGCAACTCTTCGAGGGGGTTCTTCATTTCGGCGAAGAGCCGGATGGCGGCAATCCCGGCGGCCCCCGCCTCCAGGACTTGGCCCATCCGCCCCCGGGAGATGCCGCCCAGGGCCAGGATGGGGATGGGGCTTTCGGCACAGGCCTTCCGAAGGGCTTCCAGACCCAGGGGGGCGCCGTAGGGCGCCTTGGAGGGTGTCTCGAAGACGGGGCTTAAGGTCACGGCGTCCGCCCCTTCCTCCGCCGCTCTCCACACCTCCGCCAGGCTATGGCAGGACCGAACGACGAGGAGGGGGGAAGGGCAGAGGCGCCGGACCTCCTTCGTGGGCAACCCTTGGGCGGGGAGGTGGACCCCCGCGGCGCCGGAGGCCAGGGCCAGATCGGGACGGCCGTTCACGAGCAGGCGGGTGCCGAAGCGCAGAGCCTCCCACCGGAGGGCCCGCAAGACTTCGAAGAGGGCCCGGTCGGGAAGGTCCTTCTCCCGCAACTGGAGCCAGTCCACCCCGGCCCGAATCAAGGACGAGAGCTGGCCGAGGAGGCCGCCTTCGCCCGCCAGGCGGCGGTCCGAGATGGCGTAGAGGATCACCTTCGCCTCTCCTCGACGCGGCCCTCCAGGCGGGCTCCCCGCTCAACGCGGAGGGTTTCGCAGCGCAGGGTTCCTTCGAAGTGGGAACCCTCGAGAAAGACCGCCCGCCCGGCCTCCACCTTTCCCTGAAAGCGGCCGGAAAGGCGGAAGGCCTCCGCCCTCACCTCGCCTTCGACCCTGGCGCCTTGGTCCACCGACACCTCCTCCCGGCAACGGACGGCACCCTTGAGCCGGCCGTGGATTTCGAGAGCCGCCATCCCTTCCCACTGGCCCTCGAAGGAGGTCCCCTCGGAGAGGGACGATCGCGGCGGCGGCGGAGGCGGCGGTTTTCGGAACCAGCCCATGGAGTTCTCCCTTCGCGGGAGGCGGAGTGTACGGGAGTCGCGGGACCATTTCAAGGGGAAGGCCGGGGAGGCAAGAGCCGGAGTCGAGAAGCGAAGAGGGCTAAAGGATCGTCGCCATGGGCGGGCTCCGATGGAAACGGAAAAGGGGGAGCATCCCTCCCCCCTGCCCCGTTGGAGCGGGCGACGGGTTTCGAACCCGCGACCTCAAGCTTGGGAAGCTCGCGCTCTACCAGCTGAGCTACGCCCGCATCCAGACGGATAGGATAGCAAAGGCTCGGGGGGCCGTCAATGGGAGGCCCGCTCCCAAATTCCGCGATGGGTTTGGGTTTGCAGGCATAGAAAAGCCTTGTAGGATCGTGTAGAATCTTGTCTGGAAGAACGAAGGTTCTGCACACCTACAAGGTGAGA
>JGI24187J35170_1000019_pt1 | contig 79066 bp, 72 predicted proteins | sample YNPBryBLVA2012_FD_35170 | JGI IMG/M metagenome (IMG submission 35170)
CCAAGGGCGGCTGTAAACACGCCCAATGTTGGGGATGTGGTCAACCATGTTTGCTGCGTCTCACAATAAAGCCTTCGACTTCAGTCGAGGGTTGTTTACCTGTCTTGCGCGAGAAACCCCGTCCTAAAGGACGGGGAGGATAGCGCACCGCGCGAAGCGCGGTGAGGCCGTCCATCTCGCGACCTCCGTTACAGTTTTAGGTTGAACGAATCGTCATGGCCGTCAGCACGTTGAAGGACGCGGCAATGGCGGTAGGAGACCCCTGGACGGTTGCGACCTAAGTCTGGATGTCGAACGATCCGGTTTGGCGGACCGCTGCGCACCCGACATGCACGCCAGTCTTTTTCCTTTGGGCACCTCGGCGCGTACCCGAAACAGGCCCTTACGGGCCTGGTGTCGGGGCCTGGCGGCCCGCCCCCTCGGGGATGTCTGCAACCGGCCCCCGCCTTGCGGCGGCGATCGAAACCCTCGGCGCTTTGCCTTATCACCAGCATGATCCCGACCTTTCAGGGCGGCAGACTGAGGAGGCCTTTGCCGGTGAGTCTCAACGACCTGTGGCAAATGGAGCGGTTTTTACCGCTATCCTCTGGTCAACCGAGCCTGTTCTCACAGGCCCCGGCCTGAAGACCGGGGGAGTTGACATACGCGCGCGTGAGCCGAAACACGACCGGGCTGAGCAGCAACAAGGCCACCAGGTTGGGCAGGGCCATGAGCGCATTGAGGGTGTCGGCCACCAGCCAGATGAAGTTGAGCTCAACGATGGCCCCGATTGGCAGTGCCAATACCCAGAGCACCCGGAACGGCAAAACGGCGCGATCACCGAATAGATACTGGGCGCAACGTTCGCTATAGACGCTCCAACCGAGCGTGGTCGTGTAGGCAAAGAGCACCAGACCGATGGCGACGATATAAGAACCGACCCCTGGAAGCGCACTCTCGAACGCCTGAGTGGAGAGTGCCGCCCCAGTCGCACCCGAAGTCCAGACCCCGGTCGTCAGGATGACCAGACCCGTGACGGTGCAGATGACCAGGGTATCGATGAAGGTACCGACCATGGCCACGGCGCCCTGGGCGACCGGATCGTCCGACTGGGCGGCGGCATGGGCGATCGGGGCACTCCCCAGACCCGCCTCATTGGAAAAGACGCCGCGCGCCACGCCATATTGGATCGCCGCCGCCACCGTGGCCCCTGCGAAACCGCCGGTCGCCGCCGTCGGATGGAACGCCTGGACGAACACCAGCTCGAGCGCTGGCAGGATCTGCGCGCTGTTGAGCGCCAGCACCACCAAGCCGCCGCCGACATAGATGAGGGCCATCAGCGGAACCAGCGCCGCCGCGACCTCGCCGATGCGCTTGATGCCTCCGAGCAGCACCAGGGCGGCGAACACCGCCATGACTCCACCCGTGACCCAGGGTGAGAGGCCGAAGGTGTCCTGGATCGCCTGGGCCACTGAGTTGGCCTGCACCGTGTTGCCGATGCCAAAGCCCGCCAGTAGGCCGAAAAAGGCGAAGGCCAGTGCCATCCACAGCCATTTCCGTCCCAGTCCCAGCTTGATGTAGTACATAGGGCCACCGAGATGGTTCCCCTTGCCATCGACCTCGCGATAGTGCAGCGCCAGCACGGCCTCGGCATACTTGGTCGCCATGCCGACCAGGGCCGTGCACCACATCCAAAATAGCGCGCCCGGTCCGCCGAGAAAGATGGCCGTGGCCACACCGGCGATATTGCCCGTCCCGACGGTCGCCGAAAGCACCGTCATGAGCGCCTGATAAGGCGGAATGTCGCCCTTGCCCTGCCCGACGCGCCCGCGCCAGAGCATCCGGAAACCGAAGCCGAGCTTGATGAGCGGCATCAGTCGCAGCCCGATCATCAGAAAGAAACCGACCCCCAGGATCAGGACCAACATCGGCGGACCCCAGACCCAGCCGTTCAAGACGTTGATCCAAGCGGTTATCTGTTCCACTCCCTTCGTTCCCCCGTAAAATGCGTTGAGTCGAAGCTTGTTGAAGGCCGGATCGTTTGTGTCCCGGCCACGCCGAACGCGATGCGCGCGACACTATAGCAGGCCCGGCCGGGCGACAAGGGATCTCGGTGTGTTCGGCTTTAAGGGAGCGCTGATTTATTCCAATCGTGGCAAAACCTTCTCACGTAACCCATTGATTTTGTAGGGGCGGCTTCAGCCGCGATTTAGAGGCTCCAAACCTTCATGAAACTCCTCATCGACTTTCTCCCAGTCCTGCTCTTCTTCATCGCCTACAAGTTGGCTGGTATCTACTGGGCCACGGCGGTGGCCATCGGTGCGACGGCGGCTCAGGTCGGCTGGTTCTGGGTGCGCCGGCACCGGGTCGAGATGCTGCCGCTGGTCACCCTCGGGGTGTTGCTCGTCTTCGGCGGGCTGACCATCGCGCTTCAGGATCCGATCTTCGTGATGTGGAAGCCAACCCTGGTCAATTGGCTGTTTGCCGCCGTCTTCATCGGCAGCCACTGGGTCGGCGAGCGCACCCTGATCGAACGGATGATGGCTCGGGCGATCGAGTTACCCGCTCCGATCTGGACCCGTCTCAACGCACTCTGGGCTGGATTTTTCATTTGTCTCGGCCTAGCCAATCTGTTCGTGGTCTATGTCGGCAGCGGGTTTCATGAGGCCTATCAGGCACTGCTTACAGCGACTAATGGGGCCGGTGTCGACCTGTCGTCCTGCTCGGAACTTTACAGCGGGGCGGTGCTTGGACTCTGCACCCAAGCCCAGGCGCGCGAGTCCACTTGGGTCGACTTCAAGCTCTTCGGTATGATGGGCCTCACGATCGCCTTCGTGATCGCGCAATCGCTCTATCTCGCGCGTCATGTCAGAGACGAGCGACCACCCCAAGCCCTGGAGACGGACTGACGTGCTCTACGCCATCATCGCTGTCGATCATCCCAACAGCCTGTCGGCACGCCAGCAGGCGCGCCCGGCGCATTTGGCGCGTCTGGAGGCCCTGCGCGACGAGGGGCGGTTGATCCTCGCCGGTCCCCATCCGGCCATCGACAGCCCAGACCCCGGCGAGGCCGGCTTTACTGGGTCGCTGATCGTCGCCGAGTTCCCCGATCTGGCGGCGGCCGAGGACTGGGCGGCGGACGACCCCTATCACAAGGCCGGTGTCTATAGCGCGGTCAGCGTCAAGCCGTTCAAACAGGTCTTGCCCTGAAGTATTCGCACCTGGGTTCGCGCGCCAGCCGAATCTGGCTGGATTAGTTGTTTCTCGCCACTCACTCGCTATTCATCCCATGGAATCCTGACTCATGAACAAAACACGCCTTGCCCTTTTTTTGTGCACCCTGCTTGCCACCGGCGCCGCCTACGCCGAGGACAAAAAGGACACCGACTCGCCCGAGACCCTGATCGCTACCGTCAACGGTAAACCCTATCGGCTCGATCTGTTTCGTGTCTTCATCATGGAGCGCCTCCAGGGACGTTTGACCAACAATAACCCCGCCGTGCAGCAACAGCTCTTCGACGAGTTCATGAACCTGATCGTCGCCTCGCAGGAAGGCGAGCGCCGCCACCTCGAAGGCGAGCGCAATGTGGTCGCGGCCCTGGAACTTGAGCGCATGAAGGTCATGTCGAATGCCGCGCTCTCGGCGATGGCCAATGAGATCGAGCCGAGCGAGAAGGAGCTCAAGGAGGCCTATGACCGCGTCAAGGAACAGTCGACCCGCACCGAATACAAGGCGCGTCATATCCTGCTCAAAAGCGAGGACGAGGCCAAGAAGCTGATCAAACAGCTAGACAAGGGTGCCAAGTTCGAGGAACTGGCCAAGAAGCATTCAGAGGGGCCGACCGCCAAAGATGGCGGCGATCTGGGCTGGTTTGACCCGGCGCAGATGGTCCCTCCCTTCGCCGCAGCCGTGACCGCGCTGAAGCCGGGCAGCTACACCAAGGAGCCGGTCCAGACCCAGTTCGGCTGGCACATCGTCAAACTCGAGGAGACCCGCCAGGCCGAGCCGCCCAGCTTCGAGGAGGCCAAGCCGCAGCTGACGGCGCTCGTCAAACGCCAGAAGCTCGGCGAGCGGCTCACCGACATGCGTAACAACGCCATGGTGGAGCTCAACGAGGATGTGGTGCGCGTCACCAAGATCGAGGGCGAGGACGCCAAGAAGGACTGATCGGGTTCGGGGTGGATTGAGGCTGAATTCACCCCGGCGAGTAATACAGGGCTTTTCGACCTTGCAATTGGCTCACTAAATATTAGAATTAAGTTATATAGTGAAGTTGCAGAGGTTGACTATGTTAGGGTCTTGCAATGCGATGCGCACACTCGTTTTGATGTCTGCCGGCTTGCTGATGGCCGGCACCCTGTGGCTAGGGTTCGTCGAGACGACGGGTTGGCTCCTGGAGATGGCGGTCTTTAGCTTGCCGCTCATCCTGGCTGGACCTGTCCTCTTGGGGGTGGCGCTGCTCATCGCCTTTCTTCCGGGGCATTCCAAGCCCTGCTCCTAAGGGCGCTGAATACCCCCTCTCCCGCACGCGGGGGAGAGGGGGTAATCAGCCTGTCCCAAGCTCTCTGGATCAGCTTCCCGGTTGAGCCACAGCACGCGGGGCGCGGCGCGGATTGGTCAGCAGCCGGTCGGCCGCGCCTACTTCCAGACCGAATTCCGCCTCGATCATCCGGTTCCAGGCATCACGCTTGAAGGTATGCTCGTCCGGTACGGGGCGATGCACGAGATTGGTGTGACAATCGATACAGGTCTTGCCCTCAGTCTCCTCGCGATGGATGGCGGCCGTGTGGGTGCGCTCGCCCAGGATGGCCTCCTGGACATGACAGGACCGACAGCTCGCCGAATCGCGCTTGCGAAACCACTCGCGCGCGACGAAGGCCGAGTCGGGCAGATGGAGGGCATTGATGACTGGATCGTCGTAATCCACCCCGCCCAGGAACTGCTTGAACAGATCCGTGACCCCCATGGCGTGATCCCAGGTCGAGGCCAGCAGTCCGGGCGAGACATGGCAGTCGCCGCAGGAGGCGCGCACCCCGGAGGCCGAGTTGTAGTGCACCGACCCTTGGTAGACGGCCTCGGCAAAGGTCATGGAATGACAACTGGTGCAGAAGGCATTGCTGCTCGCGAAGTCATGGAATTCGTTCAGAAACCCGACGAAGACCATGCCGCCGATGCCGCCGATCCCCAGGGCGATCACCACGGGGCGCGTGATGGCGCGAAACAGACCCAAACCGGCCATCACCTGCCCCCCTCGCCCGCAAAGCCCAGGATCGCGCTCGTCTGCTGAGGATCGTTCAGCCATTGGTGCGCCCCGACCTTACTGATCACTGCCTCGACCAATTCGGCGGCGTGCTCACCGGCAATGGCGCGCGCCTCGGGTAGAAAACGCGCATAGAAATTGCGCCCCACCACATACATCCCCTCCCACCAGGCATGATTGGGGCTCATCATCGAGGCACCATGCCGGGCGCGCGCGCCCTCATCGTGCCACAGCTCCCAATAGGTAAACTCGATCGGCTCGTCGAAGGGCGTGGGCGTGAGCAGCTCGGCGGCATAGAGTCGGTCCATGATGGTGCGCGCCGGATGGGCGAACTTGGCGTTGAAGAGTTCGACTACCGCATCGAACTGATTCATAAAGCCCTCGGTGAAGCCCTTGGCATGACATTCGAGACAGACCATCGACATGGCCTGACGCCGCCGCTCAGGGGGCGCCACCGTCTTGACCCGACCGACCGTGCCGTCGAGCCGGGTCAGCTCGGCGCCGCGCTTGGGGATCTCGGCATCCTCCGGCAACTCCAGCTTGGCGCCGTCCTCAAAAACGACCAGGAACTGTCGTTTGGAGACCGGGCTATTGAGGCTCCAGACATTGCGCATCCCGACGTCATGGGTCGAGGGCAGCTTGCCGGCGGCGCCCATGTGACAGGTGACGCAGGTCGGCGCAGCCGTGTAGTCGCGTCCGGCGATCCACTCGGGCGCCTCCAGATTCATCTGATGCCGGTGCGCCACATAGAGCATGCCATGCTTGGAGGCCTCGAAGATCTCCTTGTCGGGTGAGTCTGGACCCGAGTGGCAGCGCACACAGGCGTCCGGTTCGCGCGCCTGGGCCTTGGAGAAGCCGTGACGGCCATGGCAGGCCGAGCAGGAGCCCTTGGAGCCATCCGGATTGATCCGTCCGATGCCCGAATTCGGCCAGGTGGCGGGATCGAGCCGTCCATCGCCCTGCACCCTGACCCTTGACCCGTGGCACTGATCGCAGGAGGCAGCACGCATGACCGGACCGCCGACATGGTCGGCCAACGCCGGTAGGCGTGCCTCGATCAGGGTAAAGGCCTCGGCATGGACCGAGCCCTGCTGCTCCTCGTACTCCTTTTGGTGGCAGCGCCCGCAATCCTTGGGCGAGACGATGGTGGCGATGACCTGGCCCTCGTGGACCATGGCGTCCGGGTCGGAGCGCTCGGCCCTGTGGCAGTCCAAGCAGTTGACGCCGGCGGCGTGGTGGGCGCTCTCGCGCCATTGCGCAGCCAATCCGCTCGAGGCCTTGGCATGACAGCTCACGCATTTCTCGCCCGCCTCATCCCCCCACTGGCTCGGGTCGAGCGCGACCTTTTCGGCAAGCCCCGGCTCGGCCAACAGCCCACTCAACAATAACCCCATCAACCACCATTGCCTAAAGATGATCTCGATCCCCTGGCGCATATAAATAACCAGAAACAGTTATTTGATTGAGAATTATCAGTCTGAATTATTGGTGATTTCTGGCGTTCGGGCAATTAAATTAACAGTTAGATAATTTGCTTATTAAAAAATGATAAATTTTTGATTTATGATCGACCGACTAGACCTGGCGTCATGGAATTGCTCACAATTAAAAATGCTCAATGACAACAAGGCTCGATTTCATCATCGAGTAAACCCCAAGGCCGAGGAGTGACGACCATGACACGACTGCGATCGCTATACGCATGTATGACCAATGGCTGGCCGGTGCTGTTGGCGCTAATCCTCCAGGCGCCCGCTGCCCAGGCCGAGCCGGGGGCCGAACCCATCCACCGCGTCTCATCCGAGCTCTGTGCGAACTGTCACGAGGACATCTATCGCCAATGGAAGGGTTCGATGCACGCCAAGAGTACCGCGCTCTCCGACCCCATCCATGGCCTCTTCTATCAGCAGGAGGTTGGGGATCCGACCGCCGAGGGCATGGTGCACAAGAAATCGGGCAAGTTTCCGCTCTGTCTGTACTGTCATGCGCCCAACGCCGCGCGCGACCAGACCACCAAGCTCGATGCCCATCCGGCCTATACTGAGGGTGTCAACTGTGTCGCCTGTCATACCCTCAAGACCTACAACGGCATCCAGGACGCAGAGGGTAAGCTGCGTTATGGCATCAAGGCCTATGACCTGAGCGATAGATTACAGGCCCCCATCGGCTTCCCGCGCGAACTGGAGCGGCTCAAGGCGCGTTCTGACGATCTCTTCGGCGGCGCGGTCGATGCAGTGCCCGATCAGAAGCCCAATCCGCATCTGGGCGAGCCGGTCGAGTTGGACGGCAAGACCATCCCAGCCCTGACCATGGAGGCCAATCCGCGTCAGTTGCGGACCTCGGATGCCTGCATGGGCTGCCATGATCAGCGCGACAACCCGCAGGGGGTGCCGCTGTGTCAGACCGGAAAGGAGTTCATCGCGGGCGGGAGTCAGGTTGCCTGTCAGACCTGTCACATGCCGGTCGCGGGTGGATTCGCCGATCACAGCATGGGCGGTGGCCATCACGAGGCGATGCTCAAGCGCTCGATCGTCTTCGATCTGACGACCAAGGCGGACAAAGAAAAGATCGCCGCCCAGGTCTGGATTCGCAACCTCCAACCGCACGCCATGCCGACCGGTGCGCCCTTCCGCAACCTCTATCTGAAGCTGACGGCCTATGATGCGAGTGGCGAGGTGCTGTGGCAGAACGCGGCCGATCATCCGTCCAAGGACGATCCGCGTGCCTATTTTGCCTATGGTCTGGCGGATGATCAGGGCAATCCCGCCCCGCCGCCGACTGCCACCAAGCCGGGGGATGACACACGCCTCCAGCCGCACGAGACCCGCGAGCTGAACTATGAGATCCCGGCCAAGGGGGTGGCGTTGGTGCGTGGCGAGCTGTACTACAACCTGCTCTGGCCGTCGCTGGTCGAGAAGTTCACCCAGTTGCCGGCGGAGCTGACGGCGCCCGTACTCATCGCCGTGTCGGAGAAATCGATCGGGTCGGAGTGATCCGAATGTAATTGGCGTGGCCGGTCATGGATGACTGGCCACGTGCAAGACCCTCAGCTGGATCTTTAAGCCCTTCCTCAATGCCGCGACGAGCGTCCGGGCAACGCCAGCAGAAAGCGCCCGGCATTGGCGAGCTGGCGACGCAGCAGCGTCCAGTTCTCATCGCGTCGCCGCACCGCCTGACACCGCAACAGCCGCGCGCGCTGGACGCGGTCCAGCTGCCCGAGGAGTGCCGTCCAGAGCGTGTCCTCGACGTTGTAGATTCGCCCCTCGGCCAGACAGACCGGGATGACATTGGCGACTGGTACCTCGAGATCGGACGCCAGGGCGGCGACCGCCGCCTGAATGCTCATGGCCTTGAGGTTGTTGGTATCCGTGAGGTCATAGGGGGGGTGCCACTCGCGTAGCGGACGCAGTTGATCGATATGGGTGACCACCACCAGGAGCGGCGGCGGGCGGCGATCGAGCCGAGCCGCCAGAGCGGTGCGTAGGGNGTGCAAGATCTGGCGTTCGGACTGACGGTCCGGTCGGTGCGCCGCGCTCACCCAGAGGATGAGATCGGCCAGGTTGGCCGCGTCGTGCAGTATCTTGTAGCCCAGACGATCGGCCCCAGGTGAATCCAAGATCAACGCCTGATCGACCCCGTTGAGCTCCAGCCGGTAGGGTGTGAGCGCCCGCGTGGTGTCAGGCAGGATGTCGACTGCAGCGCGCGGGTGGCCGAAGAGCGCGTTGATGAGGCTGGATTTGCCGCTATTCGAACGTCCCAGCACCAAAAAACGTAGGGGCTCCTGGTCTAGATCCTTACGGGGCGCACGCTCAACCTCGACGGCACGCTCCAGGTCGCGCTGCGAATCCTCGGTCAACCGCTCGACCGGCTCGGCGTCGTTCAGTGGCAGAAGCCCACCATAGAGTTCGATGGCATGGCGTCCGACCTGACGCACGTATTCTTGGAGCAGCCAGCGATAGAGATCCTGTCGCGCTGCCGCGAATCCACGCTGGTGTAGCTGCCCCATTGCCTCGCTGAGCAGTGCGCCGACCGGATTGAGGGCCAGCCGACCGGCGCGATAGAGATTGAACATCCGTTCGGCAAAACCACGCCAGCGATAGGCCCGCACCAGGGCACCGACGGTCAGGCGATGGCTCAGCGGGACGTGATCGGTGATGCGGCGGCGTAGGTCGCGGCTCGCGCGCTCGATGATCAGCAAGGCATGGGGGACTCGCAGTTCGAGTAGCGGCTGCTCGACCTCGGGGTGAAAGTGCCGAGCGACCCGTTCTAGGGTAAGCAGGGCAAGTGCTCCGACCCGCATCTCCTTGTCGAGCGGCCAGTTGTCCGGGTCGATCGACTCGGCCCAATCCTCGACCAAGACCCAGGCCGCCTCGGCCGACGGCGGCCAGTCCGGGTCCGGCCCCACGTGCTCCAGGACGAGCGCCTGACGCTCGCGTCGTCTGAGCCACACCTGAAGGCCGAATCCGAGCAGTCCGCAGGCGAGGCTGGATCCGAGCCAGTAAAGCACGGCGCTGTGTTGATGGAGCCAAACGAACCCCAACAACAGGAGGACGGCGAAGGGCAGCAACCACAACCCCAGCGCCACCAGCCACCAGAGGTCGATTCGGCTCATCTTCGCCGCGCCTCCGCCAGGGCCTGGATCAGGTCTGACCCGTTCCATCAGGATCATTATCCCTGCTCAAGAGCAACAACGCCGACGTCCTGCGTCAGCGCGGTCGATTTCACCGCACCCTTGCGGGTGCGGCCAGCACTGTAAACTATTCCGCCCCTTCGACATGGATCCTGTCACTCCCCGACCAGCGAATCGCGCACCATCCAGGTCCCCTGGCTGATCTGATCGGCGAACACGCGTCGCAGTGCACGCGCCTCTGTGCTCAGCCCGAGATTCCGTCGACGCAGATAATAGGCCGCGGCCTTACCGAGCGCGAAGGTGGTCGCACCGCTGGCGCTCGCCCCCCAGACCGCGCCTAGGGTCTGACCTAGATAGGGGACCAACTTGATCAGGGTCCGGCCCGCCATCCGCGCCCCATAGGAGAACCCGAATCCAGCCCCCAGCAGCCCNAGAAACTCGAGGATGGATCTGCGATCCCAGGTCTGGCCATGGAGTGCGGCCAGGCTCTGGAGCATCTTGGCCTGGATCAGGGGCACCCCTGCCAGGTCCACCCCAGGCAAGGCCCCGAGACCAGCGGCAGCCAGCGTATAGCCGAGGATATGCGGGTGTGCGGCGCGATCGAANAGGTCCTGGACCTCGGGATCGCGCCCGAGCAAAAGTCGCAACGGCAGGGCCGAGAGGGTATCGATCGCCTCCCAGAGTGCATCCAGGCCATAGTCGGCGGGTTCATAGCCATCCTCGGGTCGGGTGAGGTCTACGACCACCCAGTGCGCCGGCGCGCGTCCAGGAAGGTCTGAGGCCAGCTCACGCTGCATCCGCAGGGCGCGGATCAGGTCGGACGGCAGGCTCGCCGGCCAGGGCACGGTCGCGAAGGGATAGGGCTGGGGGTGCTCGAAGCGCGGTGGATAGAGCTCGTGTAGCGCGGTTTGGACCAGCAACAGTGGCCATTCGGGATGACGCCGGCGCACGGTGCGCACCACCTCCAGCACCGCAGTCTGGTCGAGATCGCCGGCCTTCATGACCACGACCAGCAGATGGGCCTGGGATTCACCAAAACGGATGTCTTCCTCCGGATCATAATCGACCTCGCCCAGACCACGGGTATCCAGGAAGCGGATCACGGGCGCTTCAGCCGGAAAGTCGTAGATCCGCGAACTGCGGGTGCAGGGCTGGAAGCCGTTGCCAATCTCGGCAGCCGGGCTGCCGGTCAAGGCATGGATGAGCGAGCTCTTTCCCGACTGGGTCTTGCCGATGAGCCAGAGCAGCGGGAGCGAGGCGCGCTCGCGCGCCGTCCTCAGCGCCGACTCCAACGCCGCGTCGTCTATATGCGGATTGAGCAGGACCTCGGCCAGTCGCTGCCAACGCCTCCCCTCGCCCATGGCTACACCGGTTCGTTGAATGATCGTCGCCCTCGCCGGTCGCGTCTTAGGTATAACCGAAACCCGGCAGCCAATCCATCCTTGACCCAGATCTGACCGGTCGCGAGGAGCGAACACACCGGATCGTGACCGGTGCGGCTACCGAAACGGCGTGCGACTGTGATATAAGCGGATTTTATTTGGATCCGATCCCAAACGAATGAATCCGAACACGATTTCCGCCGACGAGCGACGCCTGCTCAAGTGTCTGCGCGCCCTGGGGTCTCGCGAACGCGAGACCCTGCTTGCCTTCGCCGACTTTCTGGCCGCGCGTGCCGGGGCAAGTCAGCGCGAACCCGTTGTCGCGCGCGAACCACACCCTGTGCCAAGGCCCGAGCACGAAAGCGTGGTCGCTGCCATCAAGCGTCTCTCCCAGAGCTACGACATGCTTGAGCCCCGCGCCCTGCTGCACGAGACGTCCGCCCTGATGTCGGCCCATGTGCTCCAGGGGCGTTCGGCGAACGAGGTCATCGATGAACTGGAGGCGCTCTTTGCGCGCCATTATCGTGATTATCGTGCCGGGATCGCTGCGCAGGACTAAGGCTGCCCTAGCGTTATGAACATCGTCGCACACTGGTTCAAGCGCAATCTCTCCAATCCGCAGATCGTCTTTCTTAGTCTCTTGCTTTCGACCGTCTTTGCGGTCGTGCTCTTCCTGGGCGACATGCTCAGGCCGGTGCTCGCCAGCATCGTCATCGCCTATCTGCTGGAGGGTGCAGTCGGCGCATTCCAGCGACGCGGAATGCCGCGCCTGCCGAGTGTGCTGGTGGTCTATCTGCTCTTCATCACCTTCTTGGCTATGATCCTGGTCGGCATCCTGCCCTTGCTGTCGCGTCAGATCCGGGATCTGGTGCAGCAGCTTCCCAATATGGTCTTCGAGGGCACGCGCTTCCTGATGGATCTGCCCGAGCACTATCCGGAACTGGTCACCCAGGCCCAGCTCTCCGAGCTGATCCTGTACATGCGCACCGAGGCCGTCTCCTTCGGACAGCAGGTGCTGTCCTGGTCGCTCGCCAATGTCGCCAGTGTCATCACCATCCTGGTCTATCTGATCCTGATGCCGATCCTGGTGTTCTTCTTCATGAAGGACAAAGATCTCATCCTCGGCTGGTTCAGACAGTACCTGCCCGAGCATCATGGGATCGCCGGGCACGTCTGGCGCGACGTAGACCGCCAGATCTCCAATTACATCCGTGGCAAGGTCTGGGAGATCCTCATCGTCTGGGCGGTGAGCTTCGTCACCTTCTATGCCTTCGGGCTGAGATACGCGATGCTGCTGTCGCTGTTGGTCGGGCTCTCAGTCATCATCCCCTATATCGGGGCGGCGGTTGTCACCGTGCCTGTGCTCCTGGTGGCCTGGTTCCAGTGGGGCTGGTCGGCCCAGTTCGCCTGGTTGGCGCTCGCCTACGGTATCATCCAGGCGCTCGACGGCAATGTCTTGGTGCCCCTGATCTTCTCGGAGGTGGTCAATCTGCATCCGGTGGCCATCATCGTCGCCATCCTGGTCTTCGGCGGACTCTGGGGATTTTGGGGTGTCTTCTTCGCCATCCCGCTCGCCACCCTGGTGCAGGCCATCCTGAGTGCTTGGCCACAGGTGGCACCTGATGAGCCTTCGTCCTGAGCCGTCACCGAATGGTCAAATCCGCTCGCTATACTCGGCCAGACCGCCTTTCAAAAACTGGGTTGAACGAGATGGAAGCGATGCAACTCTTGATCGAAAAGAAACGCGAAGCCCTGCGTACGGGCTTGTTGTCGATGGCCGACCAGGTCGCCACCGGCCTGCATCGCTCCCTTGAGGCCCTGCGCAACCAGGATTCGGCCCTGTGCCAGGCGATCATCGCCGATGATACCGTCATCAACCAGGGGCGGCGCGCGCTGGAACAACAGACCCTGGTGGTACTGGCCTCACACCAGCCGGCTGGCCGGGATCTGCGCCTGATCGGGGCCACACTGGAGATCATCAGCGAGCTAGAGCGTATCGCCGACCATGCCGCCGATGTCGCGCGCATCCTGCTTCGGGCCCCCGCGTCTCCGCTCCCGATCGAGCCCGCCAAGCGCATCGGGATCATGGGCGACATCGCGCTGGCGATGTTCACCCAGGTCATGGCCGTCTATGCCGAGAACGGTTCCGCCGATCGGGCACGTGCCGCGGTGGCACGTGAGAGCGAGGTCGATGCCTTGGAAGAGACCTCCATCCGCGACGTCATCACCTGGTTATGCGACCAGAGGGAGTCCTCCTGTCTGCTGGGGATGCAGCTGCTCTGGATCGCGCACCACTATGAGCGGGTCGCCGACCGCGCCACCAACATCGCCGAGCAGATCATCTATATCGAGACGGGCGAGACACCCGAACTCAGCTAAAGTCGCGCCCGGATCCCAGTGGCCTTGTGGCGCGTTTACGGCTAACTAACGGGCCGACAATATACGACCAGATGGCGCTCGCCAGCGCACCGAGCGCAAGCAGACGCTGCATGAGCGCCGCTTGCGCATAGCCTCCATCGTCGAAGAGTAGGCCGCAGGCCATCACAGCGGCCAGCACCACGCAGGTCAGATGCACGTCTAACCTGGACGCAGGCCCTGTCCAACGCAGGGCGAGCCGTCCGCCGAGCCAGGCTGACAGCGCCCCCAGCGTCAATCCCGCGATCACATCGATCGGCCAGTGCGCCCCGACGGCGACCCGGCTTGCGCCCACCAAGAGCGCGATCAGCAGCAATAACACACGCCACTCGATCCAGCGCGTATGCAGCATCAACACGCCACAGAAGACGACAATAGAAACACTATGTCCGGACGGAAAACTCATGCGCTTGAGCGCCGGGCCGATGAGGTGAAAGGCATCCGCCGCCAGCACTGCCGGCGGCCTGGCGGTGTCGAGGAGCACCTTCAGTCCGCGACTGGCGGCGATCGCGATCAGCGCCGACAGGATCAGGGTCCAGAACAGTCGCGGCCGACGCAGCGAGAAGAAGAGTGTGAGGGCGAATAGCGCGCGCTCGTCACCCAGAGCCGTAAGACAGGCCCAGATCCAGCTTGGATACGCGGCGGCGAGGACATTGAGCCGAGGGAAGCCGGCGTGATAGCCGCAGATCAGGTAGAGACCGAGTCCAAGGATCGTCCCAACCCCGGCCCAGCGTAACAGCCAGCGTTCGCCACTGGCCATGGCGATCGGGGCGTAAGCCATGCCGAGGTTCAGGCGTTCACGCCACAGCGCGGGGAGGTCAAAGCGACCGACCCAGTGGATACCGCGACCGATCAGAGGATGCAAGCGGCTGAACATAGGGTTTTGTCAAACGCCTCGAAATCCTAGGCACGCTCGATGGCAAAGCTCAACACGGAATCGATGTGCTCGGCGCCGGTCGCGAGCATCAGCAGTCGGTCGAGCCCGAGCGCTACCCCGGCACAATCTGGCATCCCATGCGCGAGCGCCGCGAGCAGGGATGTGTCAAGCGGCGGTTCGGATCGCCCCTGGGCACGCCTGACGTCGAGATCGGACAAGAAACGTGCGCGTTGCTCGTCGGCATCGATCAGCTCGCCGAACCCATTGGCCAGTTCGATTCCCTCGACATAGAGTTCGAAGCGCTCGGCAACCCGAACCCCATCCCTCGTGCGAAGCCGCGCCAAGGCGGCCTGACTCGGCGGATAGTCGTACAGAAAGGTCAAACATCCCCGACCCAGTCCGGGTTCGAGACAGCGGGTCAGGAGCAGATCGAGCCAGCCGTCGCGCTCCAGATCGAGCCCATCCAGACCCTGGAGCCCGGCACGTTCGGCAGCGGCGCGCAGCTGGGCGACCTCGGTCTGCCAGGGATCGATCCCGAGTCGCTCGCGAAACAGATCGCGATAGCCGATGCGCTCGCTCGACAGGGTTGGGCGGTCTAGGGCCATGCGGACCAATGCCTCGACCTCATCCATCAGGCGCTCGTAGCTCCAGCCTGGACGATACCACTCCAGCAGGCTGAACTCGGGATGGTGACGGACGCCTCGCTCCTGGTCGCGGAAGACCTTGCAGATCTGATAGATCGGTCCGCTCCCGGCGGCCAGCAACCGCTTCATCGCGAACTCAGGTGAGGTCTGGAGATAGAGCGGACGGTTGGGACCGAAGCCGGCGATGTCGACCCGGGTCGAGAGGCTAACCAGGGCCGGATCCGTTACCGCCGCGCGCGACAGGATGGGCGTTTCGACCTCTAGAACCCCAGCCTCGCAGAAGAACACCCGGATTTTGGCATAGATCTCGGCGCGCGCCCGAATCACCGCCAGGCTGGCGTTCGGTCGCCAGTCTAAGTCTGAACCCTCGGACATCAGTCCTTGACGCGCGAGACGTATTCGCCAGTGCGGGTGTCGACCTTGATCAGCTCATCGGTCTGCACGAACAGGGGCACGCGCACCACGGCACCGGTTTCGAGCGTAGCCGGCTTGCCGCCACCGCCCGAGGTATCTCCGCGCACACCGGGGTCGGTCTCGACGACCTTGAGCACCACGAAGTTCGGTGGTTCGACCGTCAGCGGCGTGCCGTTCCAGAGCGTGACCTTGCAGATGTCGTTCTCCTTGATCCACTTGGCCGCCTCGCCGACGGCGGCTGCAGTGGCGGTCATCTGCTCGAAGCTCTCCGGGTGCATGAAGTGCCATTCCTCGCCGTCGTTGTAGAGATACTGCATGTCGGTATCATGCACGTCCGCCGCCTCGACGGTGTCGCCGGACTTGAAGGTCTTCTCGATCACACGCCCGGTCTTCAGGTTGCGCACCCGGACACGGTTGAAGGCCTGTCCCTTGCCGGGCTTGACGAACTCGTTCTCGAGGATGCTGTATGGATCCCCATCCAGCATGATCTTGAGTCCGCCCTTGAATTCGTTGGTGCTGTAGAACGCCATGTCATCCTCATTGCCTGTAGAAGTTAAGCGGATAATGTTATCGCGAAGGCTGGAGGCTTGTAAGAGCGAGCGGCGGGAGTATGAACAGGTCAGGGTCTTTACCCAGGTCGATGCGCTGCTCGCCTTTCTCGGTCTGGAACGAAGTCAGCTACCGGATCTGGACGATGAACCCGAGTCCTTCGGTCTGCGTGTTCCGCGCGCCTTTGCCGAGCGCATGCGCCCTGGAGATCCTGAGGATCCGCTACTACGCCAGGTGCTGCCGCTGGCCGCCGAGCGCCGGCCGGTTGCCGGCTATGTCGCTGATCCGGTCGGAGACACCGCTGCCGAACGCGCCCCCGGACTGTTGGTGAAGTACGCAGGACGAGCCCTGCTGATGCTGACCGGCCTCTGTGCCATCCATTGTCGCTACTGTTTCCGTCGCCATTTCCCCTATCAGGCCCTAGGACCGAGCCAAACTCACCTGGAGCGGGCGCTGGAGGAGATCGCCAGCGATCCCAGCCTGACCGAAGTGATCCTGAGCGGCGGCGACCCGTTGATGCTCGACGACGACCGGCTCGACGCGCTGATCCAGGGGCTGGAGCACATCGACCATCTCAAGCGTCTGCGCCTGCACAGTCGATTGGCGGTCGTGTCACCCGTGCGCCTGACCGCACGACTGGCGGCCCGCCTGACAGCGGGCCGACTGGCGAGCACCCTGGTGATCCAGGCCAACCACCCGCATGAACTGGATGAATCCGTGCGCTTGGCCCTGCTCGACTGGCGCGCCGCCGGAGTCACCCTGCTCAACCAAAGCGTCCTGCTGTTTGGCGTGAACGATCGGGTCGAGACCCTGGTCGAGTTGAGCGAACGGCTCTTCGCGTGCGGCGTGTTGCCCTACTATCTGCATGGACTGGATCCAGTCGCCGGCAGCGCCCATTTCCAGGTGAGCGACGTCGAGGCCCGACGCCTACTGGCTGAGCTGCGCACCCGTCTGCCCGGCTATCTGGTGCCGCGCCTGGTGCGCGAGATACCTGGGGCGCCCGCCAAGCAGCCGCTCGAATAAAGCGTATCCGGTGCTTTTCCTTTGTGGCCGGGAAGACCGATAATCGCCCCATCAGCGATGGACCTGACTCGAAAGACACCCGTATGCCTACGCACAGTCAACAACCGACGCTGCTCATCGTCACATCCGAGACCAGTGAGGCTGAGCGATTGATGGCGACACTCCGCGAGGCACGGCTGGCCGAGCTTAGCCTCTCGATCCCGGGTGCCGAGCACCTCGACAAGGTGATCACCGCGCGCGGTTGTGACCTTATCCTTTGCTGCGGCTATGACCGAGACGTCGAGGTCGACAAGGTTCTATCCGCCTACAAACGCCTGAAGACAACGATCCCCCTGATCCTGCTCGCCGATCCGGAGCAGTGGGAGACCGAGGCGGCGAGGGCGAGGCGTTTCGGTGTGCGCGACATCGTGCGCCGCGCCGACCCGGAGCATCTGCGATTGAGCGTGGCGCGTGAGCTGGCCGATCTGAAGGCCAGGCAGGCCGCCGAGGCGCTGAATGGCCGTCTGCGTCAGTGCGAACAGGGTATCCTGCAGCTTGCCGAGGTCACACGCGCCGGCGTGGCCTTCGTCCAGGATGGTCTGCACCTCGAGGTCAACCAGTCCTATGCGCGGCTCTTTGGGCAGCTCTCGACCGAGGAGGTGCTATCCACACCCCTGCTCGATCTCTTCGAGCCCGAGTATCACGCTGCGATCCGTGACCTGCTTAAGTCGACTGGCCCCGCCGACCCTGGGTCCATCGTTCTGCTCGACGTCGGTTGTCGGCGACCCGATGCGACACGTTTTGATGCCCGCCTACTCGCCTCTCCAAGCGAATTCGAGGGCGAGTCCTGTCTGCGCCTCATCCTGCAGCCGATCGAGACGCCACCCATCTATGCTGTTGCCACTGCCCCGCCAACCGCTGGACTTGCGCCTCTGATCGCCGAGATCGAATCTCACATCGACGAGCAGCGCCTCGTCATCCGCCCCTTCGCCATCTTCTATATCCGTGTCGCCAAGATCTCCGACGTGATGCNGGAGATGGGGCTGTCGATCGGGCTTGAACTGCTCGATGAGTTCAGTCATACCCTAAGCAGACTCATCGGCGGGCGCGGGTCCCTTGTGCGCGTGAGCGAGAATGGATTCGGACTCATCGTCGATGGGCTCGACGAGCACGGCGCCCAGGCCCTGGCTGCCGAGCTGAGCGCCCAGGCACGCCTGCCCATGCGCGCATCTGNGCAAGACGCCACTGTGCCCGATTGTCAGATCGGCTATTTCCTGGTGAGGGATCGCGCCTCGGCGCCTGAGGACATCATCAACGCCGCCTACCGGCTCTGTATCGGCCACCATTATGTGGGNCAGGCCGTGGGAGGCGGGCCTAAGACGAGTGCTCCCGCCGGGGGGGATGACGAGGCGACGATCGCGCACAAGATCGAGTACGCCCTGCACAACGATCAGCTCAAGCTGGTCTATCAGCCCATCATCAGTCTCATGGGCGACAGCCAGGAGAACTACAGCGTCCTGCTGCGACTCTTCGACGAAGACGAAAACCTGCTCGAGGCCAAGGATTTCATCGGCGCGGCGATCCGTCGCGGTCTAATCGAGGAACTCGACAGGTGGACCCTTCGTTCGGCCATCGATGTCATCGGTCAGCGGCGGCGCGCCGGTCACAGTCTCAGTCTGTTCGTCAACCTGTCCGAGGACACCCTGCGCAACCCAAACACCGTGCTCTGGATCTGCGACTGTCTGCGTGAGTTCGATGTACGCGGTAACTGGTTGACGATTCAATTTCGGGAGGACGTCGTCGTCGGCAACCTGGCCAGTATCGGCAAGCTGGTCGAGACGTTGCACAAGATCAAGTGCCGCGTGGCCGTCAACCATTTCGGTACCACCGAGCGCCCCGAGATGCTGCTCCAGGCGCTTGCGCTCGATTTTGTGCTCCTCCGACCGTCCCTGGCGCAGGGATTGGCCGACGACAGCGCCAAACAACAGCGGCTCGTGCAGCTTGCGACCCTGGCACGCGAGTTCAACGTCAGGAGTGTCGTCACCGGTGTTGAGGATGCACGCGCCCTGACCGTGCTCTGGACGGCGGGCGTTGACTATGTGCAGGGGAATTTTCTCCAGCGCCCCTCGACCACGCTCGAGGTCCAGACCTGAGCCAGCGGGTTTGGGGAGACGCCAGGCACTCCGACATGGTTTAGGTGCCCCGAACGATGTATGAATCCTTTTTCGGCTTCCAAGACAAACCCTTTTCACTCCTGCCTGACCCGGGTTTCTTCTACCCTAGCCAGATCCATCGCCAGGCATTGACGCTCCTCGAATATAGCCTCTATAACCAGCCTGGTTTCACCGTCATCACGGGCGAAATCGGATCGGGCAAGACGACCCTGATACGCTACCTGCTCGGTCGGCTCGAACAGGACATGACCGTCGGACTCATCTCGTGCACCCAGCAGCCGCTCGGTCGCCTCCTGGACTGGATCTGCGCGACCTTCGACATCCAGGCGTCGCATGACTACGTCGCCCAGCATCGGGCCTTCGTCGACTTCTTGGCCGATCAATACGCCAAGGGGCGCAAGACGCTGCTCATCATCGACGAGGCGCAGAATCTCGGTCGCGACACGCTCGAAGAGATCCGGCTGCTGTCCAACGTCAACTCCGAGCGCGACATCCTGCTCCAGGTGCTGCTGCTCGGTCAGCCTGAATTGCGCGATCGGCTGCGTCAGGCTGGACTCGAACAGTTCAGCCAGCGCATCTCGGCGTCCTATCATCTCGGGCGCATGAGTCTAGAGGACAGTTGTCGCTACGTCCGGCATCGTCTCAGGAGCGCCGGCGGCCGTTCGGACATCTTCACCCCCGAGGCCTGCCATGCCATCTTCCACTACAGTCGAGGCATCCCCAGGCTCATCAACCTGATCTGCGACACGGCGCTGGTCTTCGCATACGGCGAGGGTGAATCGCGGATCGACGCGCGCTTCATCGACACCTTCGTGCGCTCTGACGGTGCGCACCTGCTGTTCGCAATCGACGGCGAACAGATCGAGCCCTTGCCCGAGTATCGACCGATCCTGGCCGAGGAACTGGAGGAGGAGATCCACACCTTCGAGGAACAGCAATCACGGGGGCTCCCGCCCCGGACGACTCGGACCGAGCACACGGCTGTCGCGCCGTCCCCGGTGCCCGAGAAATCACCGCCGCCGACCGAGACGGCGGCGCCCAGACTCCAGGCCCCCGCCGAACCTCATGTATCGGGCACCACCCTGGTCGGTTTCGACTATGCACGCTGGAGCGCAGCGGAACGACTGCACGCCCTGGAAGACAGGGCATTCGAGTTCAGGCAGAGCGATCGGCGCCGGGGCTGGGAGATTGCCGCCGTGGCGGTCGGAGTCCTGGCCGGGATCGGACTGGTGGGCTGGTATATCCTGAACTCAGGTCCAGCCCCCATCGCGTCCTCGACCAAACAGGAGACGCACGGTCTGGATGCCTCTGAACCGCCTCTCAGCCCGCTTGCCGCAAGCCCCGAATCGATCAGCGTATCCGACGCGGATCGCGCTGAGTTGTCAGCCCCGGCAGGAACGGAGTCGGTATCCGAGGTATCGCGCTTCGATGTCCTGGTCAGCCTGGCTCAGGAACCTAGTCATCCGCTTGCCGAAGCCATTGTTGAAGCNCCCGGCGCCGAGCCGTTGTCCAAACCCGAATCGAACGCCGACACAGCGCCAGCCCCGGATACCTTGAAGACAGAGGTTGGGGCGAGCGAAATCGAAATGGAACCCAGGGTCGAGGCGCCGGCACTGCCCGAGGCGCGGTCGAGTGTGCTTGGCGTATCCGTTGAACCCGCCACCGATAGCGCCGGACTGAGCTGGCTCGCATCCGAGCTCGCCGCACTGTCCATCCCGGTCGAACGCCTCACCCCCAATCATATTCGGGCCGATTTCTCACGTCTCATTCAGTTTCGCGACGGCAGCGTGGCCCTGGACGAGGGCGCGCGCGCCTTGCTCGCCAGGTTCGCCGAACGTCTGAAAAACGCTAAGCACATCCGGATCCATGTCGTCACTCACACCGATAGCCGGGGTCTGCCAAGCAACAACCAAGTCTTGTCGGAGCGGCGTGCCGCCGACATTGCCTTGATCCTGCGCCGCAACGGGATCGCTGCATCCCGCCTCAGCCATGAGGGCAAGGGGATGTCCGAGCCGAAATTCTCCCGCGAGCAAGAGAAGCAACTCGGCCCTTGGATCAACCGTCGGGTCGAGATCGATCTGATCGACGAACCCTTGTAAAGGCGGGTGGTTGCATCCGTCAATGGATCAACGAGGTTTGACCCTGTTTGCCTACCAAGGCATGAACCAGTTCATAAACTGCATCGGTCGGCTGATGCTCTGATTCATCACGGCCATGTCCTGTCCCATGCTGGCGGTCGATTGGGTCATGATGCGTATCGAGTGGTCCATCTCCTGGATGCTGGCCAGCATGGGCCGGAGCGTATCGACGTCCTGCGCCATGGACTCGACGCTCGCCGTCATGAGACGCACGTTACGGCCCATCTGAGCGACATTGTCCGAGATCGACTGCATGTTGCTGGCGATCACCGTCATGTTGGTGTCGACGCTGATCGCCAGATAATGCACATCCTTGGCCAGACTGAAGACCAGATAGAAGCCATAGGCGGCCAGGATGATGAAGGCAAACAGCGAGGGATAGACGATGAGCTCCCAGCGCTTGGCACTGGTCTCGAAGGCNTGTGACAGGCGATCGATCGCATAGGCGTTGACCTGAGTCTCGAAGGATCCGGATCCAGACACCGCAGCCTGGATCTCCGTTTCGCGACTGCTACCTGGGGTCTCGTTGTCTGGCATGATGGATTCTCGGTCTGGGTGTTACACCCATTAACTAACGAGACCTGGATAGAGCGCCGCCGTCAGGGTCATGAACTCGCGCGTGCCCTTGCCGCGTGGTTCCAACTCGAACACCGCCAGGCCCTCGCTGAAGGAGCGCCGGAAGACCGTGCGCTGGGAAAGCCTTGGCTTGATGAAGCGCAGTCCGGGTATGGCGACAAGCGCGGCGGCTGTCTCGTTGGTCTCCTGGACGGCATGATGGGTGTCGCCGCGATTGATGAAGCTGATGATTTCAGGCGGTGCCTTGCGTTCGATCGTTTGGATCATCTGGATGAAGCGCTGGGTCGACCAGATATCGGCCTGCGAGGGGGGCACAGGGATCACGATCCGATCACAGAGCGCAAGCGCTCGGCGCAGGCTCTCCATGTCGGAGGTACCCACATCGATCAGCGTCTCTTCGGCCTCGCGCAGACGCGACTCGGTCAGCGCGTCCTTGTCGAAGACCCTGATCTTGGGCTTGAACCCTTCCTCGTTGCGTACATCGACCACGTCGGTCAGGGTGGCCTGAGGGTCGGCGTCGACGAGCATCACGTCCACCTCGGCCATGACCAACCAAACGGCCAGATTGAAGGTCAGCGTACTCTTGCCCGATCCGCCCTTCAAACTTCCAACGATCGTGATCATACTGAGGTCATGTCCGCAACGCCTAGAGATTGTGTGATGTTTGCGCGAAGACTTAAGCGGCGGCTCGACCCGAGGCCGTGATCAAGCTGCCGCCCCTTGCTCAAGGTTTCAACGCTGTGGTGCAGGCGGTGGCTCTATCTTGGAGTAGCCCGGGGGGATGGTGAAGAGCGCGTCTGGTTGTGGACCGACCTGGATATTGGTCAGTTCGCGCACGAAACCGCCCGGAAACTCCTCACGCACCGCAAGCTTCAATTCCGGGTCGTACCATTGCAGCGACTGGACAGGTTGTCCGTCAGGTGTGGTAGTCGTCATCTCCCATTTTTCGACACGGCGTCCGGCGATCGACTCGGTGCCGAGCATCCGCAGTTCCATGGCTTGACCGTTGGGCATCTGGTACTTGAGCGGCAGACCGCGCTCAACGTCTAGCCACTGAGCGCCGGTCAGGGTTTGGCCCTCGTGCGTCATCGACATCTCCCACTTGACTGCCCTGCGCCCGGCGACGTCTTCCTCGCCGACTCGGGTGCAAGTCAACCCCTGGATGCCCTGACAGGGATTGATCTCGGCCGAGTGTGTCGGCATCGATCCTGGGGTCACCCCAGCCATCGGCACCGATCGCTCCATGTACGCCTGGCGATCGGGCAGGATGACCCATTCCATCTGACGGTTTTGATCGTGGATGCGGATCATCTGCTGGCCTTGGTGGGACATCTCGACCCGCATCCGGTTGGCGCCGACATACATCTTGCCGGTGCTCACCTGGCCGTCGGGGCCGCGACTGACCGTATCCGCCGAGAACTGGACGCCGGCGATCTCGGCACGCGCCGAGGCCGTCAGGAACAGTCCAGCAAGGATCAACCAGTGCGCGTGTTTATCGACTCTCATGGTGCTTGCTCTCCTCTCATCATCTTTTCGGGTTCCAGATCATAACGATCGCTTGGTTCGGCGCACACTCGGGCGATGTCCGAAGTCAGGGCGGTCGGTTCCAGGGGTCGGGCCACCCTGGTTCACCCGGCACCAGGGTGTCGAACAGTGTCGGGCGCTCGGTCAGCGCGCCGCGACGCTCCTCGTCCGTCGGTCGCCAGCGCGTGGTCGGCCCCTGACGCTCGCGCTCTCTGGGTGTGAGTGGCCTGAATCTCAGGTCGGAGTCTGACGCAACGGACCGGCCTTCACCCGGCGGCGGATCACCGCGAAAGCGATACTTGGGCGTTGCGCCGGTCTCCGTCACGGGCGGTTGGCCGAACCTGGGGGCCTCCGATCCGAGCGGTCCCGAACGTGTTCCATCGGGAAACACCCAGTATCCGGGATCCACCCCCGGCTGGTCTGCGCGCGGCGAATCGGACCGCTCGTAGCCTTGCGTATAGTCGGGTTCCAGCGCCTGAAAGCGAGACTGGGCCAACGCCATGATCGGTACCGCGATCCCCGCGAACAACATGAGCCAATACATGGCACCACCCGTCAAACATCTCGTCCGGCCAGGATCCAACACCAGGCCATCACGACGAGCGTCCAGCAGAGACGTGGTTTGGATTGTCTGAATTGAATACTTAAACCCTCTCCGAATCAACGCCAGACAACAGGGCATCCCCCCGGAATGAGCCCGGCACGACTCAATTCGAGTCAGACGGCGTGTCGTCCTTCAGGCGAATTCCGCGTCTGGTCGTCTTACGCGGTTTTGTCGCGATCTTGCGGTTCTCGCCCGTCGTCGATTTGGGTCTGGTCGCGTGCCTGGTCGTGGCGGTTTCTTGGGGCGACGCATTGGCTGTCGTTTTGACCGCAGGACCGGGTGTCACAGGATCCGTCTCGGCCCTTGACTTGGTCTCGTTGGCAGTCGGCGTCGAGGTTGCCGAAGCCCACTGGGTACTCGGAGGGACAGAATGACGCGGCGCCGGCCTGGACCTCTTGGCCGTCAAGCCCTTGAACGCCTCGCCGATCAGAAGAAAGATGCCGCGCACCAGATAGAAAACCAGTACCAAGGCCTCGACCAGGCCGCCCCACAGACGCAGGATCAGCCCCTTGGACTTGGGGATCCCGGGGGACAGCCTGGCCGCCGTCGGCTCCCGTCCCTCGCGTTCCAGCAGACAGGGTATATCGACCCCGGGCGGCATCGAGGCGGCTGCCACACGGCACATGTCTTCCTGCGCCGCCACACAACCAAGCGGGATGACGACCAGCGTCAGCAGGGTCGAGACCAGCACACCCGAGAGCAGCGAGATCGCCATGCCCTGGAAGATCGGGTCGGTGATGATGACGCTCGATCCGGCCACTAGCGCCAGGGCCGTGATCAGGATCGGGCGCGTGCGGATCTTGCAGGCGCGGATCATGGCCTCGGTCACGGGCACGCCCTTCTGGAGCTCATGGATGGCGAAATCGACCAGCAGGATCGAGTTGCGCACGATGATGCCAGCGAGCGCGATCCAGCCGATCATCGAGGTCGCAGTGAACTCGCCGCCCTTGCCCAGCGCGAACATCACGGCATGGGCCGGGATGATGCCGAGCAGGGTCAGGGGGATCGGGGCCATGATCACCAGCGGGATGCGGAAGTTGCCGAACTCCCAGACCACCAGGATATAGATCAGGAGTAGCGCCACGACGAAGGCTGCCCCCATGTCGCGGAAGGTCTCATAGGTAACGGTCCACTCGCCGCCCCATTCCCAGGCCAGACGGCTGTCGTCGGGTGGCGGGCCCAGCCAATAGAAGGCATCACCAAAACCGGCTGTGCCCGCCGGGCGCGTGCCGTCCGGCGCCCGATAGTCGGTCTTGGCCATTAGATCTTGGATTTGGAACATGGCGTAGACGGGGGCGCCCAAGCGACCACCGACATCCGCGACCACGTATTCGACCGGACGCAGATCCTTGTGATAGATGAGGTCGTCTTCGACGGCGCGCTGGAAGACACCCAGCTCACTCAGCGGTACTGTATAGCCAAAGTTCGACTGGATTGGCAGATCGCCAAGCCGCTGGATCTGCGAACGCTCCGCGAGCGGTACCTGGAGCAGGATCTGGATCGGCTCGTGACCACTCTGACGCCCCGATTGCTGTTTGATGTCGCCGAGCGTCGTTCCGCCGAGCGCCATCGACAGATTGCGGTTGATGGTCTCGACCGAGATCCCGCGCCGGATCGCCTTTTCGGTGTCGACCTCGAAACGCCAGTAGTCGAAGGGATCGCGCAGATAGTTGTCGACGTCGCGCGTGCTCTCGGCCTGCTCGAAGATCGCGGTCAGGTCGCGCGCAAACTGGCGGCGCATCTCAGGCGAGGGGCCATAGATCTCGGCGACCACGGATTGCAGCACCGGGGGGCCGGGCGGCATCTCGACCACGGCGATGCGCGCGCCCGTACCCGCCTTGAGGGGTTGGAGCAGCTCGCGCGCCTGGACCGCGATCTCGTGACTGCTGCGCTTGCGTTTGCTCTTGTGGGTGAGCTGGACCTGGAGCTCGGCCTGCCAGGGCTCGGAGCGCAGATAGTAGTGACGCACCATGCCGTTGAAGTCGAATGGACGCGCGGTGCCGGCGTAGAGCTGCACTGCCGTCACCTCCTCGATGGTGCGGATCTCCTCGGCCATACGATGGGCCAGATTGGCCGTCACTGGCAGGGCCGTACCCTCGGGTAGATCGATCACGACCGAGAACTCGGGTTTGTTGTCGAGCGGCAGCATCTTCACCACCACCCAATGAAAATAGAAAAACGAGCAGGTGAAGAGGAAGGTGCCCCAGAGTGTCAGCCGAAACAGCGCGCGCCGACGCGGATTCTCCATCAAGGGTGTGAGTACGCGCCGGAAGAAGCGCTCCAGCCGCTCGGAGCCCTTGTGTTCGCGCTTTTCGGCCGCCGTTAGATAGCCCATCGTCGGCCGCAGCCACCTGGAGATGGCCAGATAGGGCGTAAAGACAAAGGCGGCAAACAGCGAGATGAACATGGCCACCGAGCCGAGTTTTGGAATCGGCGCCATGTAGGGCCCCATCATACCGCTCACGAAGCCCATCGGCAGCAGGGCGGCGATGACGGTGAAGGTGGCGAGGATGGTTGGGTTGCCGACCTCGCGCACCGCATCGACGGCGGTCTCATCATCGGTACGCCCCTCTTCTAGCCAGCGGCGGTAGATGTTCTCGACCACCACGATGGCATCGTCGACCAGGATGCCGATCGAGAAGATGAGCGCAAACAGACTCACCCGGTCGATGGTCATGTCCCAGATCCAGGCCGTGAACACGGTCATGAAGAGCACGACTGGGATGACCAACATGACCACGATCGCCGGACGCAGGGCACGGAAGGCCACCAGCACCAGCACAAAGACAAAGAAGGTGGCGACGATGAGCTTGAAGATCAGCTCGTTGACCTTGTCGTTGGCCGTCTCGCCATAGTTGCGGGTGACGCTGACCTCGACGTTGGCTGGGATGCGCGAGCCCTTGAGTTCCTCGACCTTGGCGATGATGGCATTGGCCACAGTCACGCCATTGGTCAGTTCCTTCTTGGCGATGGCGATGGTGACGGCTGGGCGCCCATCGGCGCGCTCGCTGATCTCGGAGGCTGGGCCTGTGTAGTAGCTCACCAGCTGCGAGGCGTCTTCCTCCGGCCCGAGTCGCACCTCGGCGACATCGTGCATGTAGACGGGCACGTTGTTGTAGGTGCCGACCACCAGTCGGCTGATATCCTCGACCCCAGTCAGGAAGGCACCGGTGGTCACCGAGAAACGCGCCCCGCCGCTCTCAACCCCGCCGGCGATCGCCTCGGCGTTGGCGCTCTTGAGCGTCTGTGCGACCTGATCGAGGCTGATGCGATAGCCCGAGAGCCGCTCGGGTGAGACGTTGATCGTGACCTGCTCGCGCCGTCCACCGACGATGAAGGCATTGCCGGTGTTCTTGACCTGTTTGAGCGCCTGGAGCACGTCCTGCGCGAGCAGACGCAACTGGGCGTCGTCGACATCGGGCGAACCGTCGCCGTCCAGATCCTTCGACCACAGCGTCAGGGTGACGATGGGCACGTCGTCGATCCCCTTGCTGCGCACGAGGGGCGGCAGCACACCCGGCGGGACCTTGTCCATGTTGGAGGCGAGCTTGTCGTTCACCTTGACCAAGGACGGACCCATGGGCTCGCCGACCTCGAACTCGATCGTCACCAGGCCCTGAGCGCGCTGCGAGGCCGAGTAGACATGCTTGACCCCCGGGATCTCGCTCATGATCCGTTCGAGCGGCTGGATGGCCAGGTTGGCCACCTGCTGCGCCGAGGCACCCGGATACTGGACAAAGATGTCGATCATGGGCACCGAGATCTGGGGATCCTCCTGACGAGGGGTCATGATCAGACCCAGGAGACCCATCATCAGCATGGCGGCATAGAACAGCGGTGAGAGCGGCGAGCGGATGAAGAACCGCGCCATGCGTCCAGCGATCCCAGGGGATTCGCCGTTGATCGCCTGAGGCACGTTGGTCCCCAACGGTGAGTCGATGTCTTGATTCATATCCGGTCTAGGATCCAGGGTTTAGAGGATTTTAGATCCGCTTCTTCAACGATCCGGCACGGTGTCCTTCGACCAGCCTGCGCTGATCTGCGGCCCCGGATTGGCCAACACGCGCTCGCCGACGCGCAGTCCGCTCAAGACTGTGACGAAGCCACCGCTCAATTCCTCACCGACGCGAATCAGGCGTAACTGAGGCTCGCCCCGCTCGTCGAGCACATAGACCCCTGGCAAGCTACCGTTGTAGCGCACCGCGCTGAGCGGGATAACCGGGTTGGAGCGCGCCGGCGCGCCCTCGTCCGGCACCAGCACCTTGGCGTACATGCCAGGTTCGGAGACGCCCTGGGGCACATCGAACTTGATCTTGACCGTGTGACGTTGGGGGTCAGCCATGGGGAAGATCTGGGCCACGCGCACCGGGACGCGCTGACTGCCGGGCTCGATCTCCGCCTGCACCAGCTGGCCTTCACGCAGGCCCGGACGCAGCCGGGCCGGCACATCGACCTCGACCTGGAGATATTCGATGTCGGCAAAGTTCAGCAATGGCTGCCCTGGCTGAACTGTATCGCCGACCTCGACGTGTTTCTTGACGATCACACCGTCGAAGGGTGCGATACCGCGCGCATCGCGGATCTTGGAGTCGAGTGCCTTCAACTCGGCCTGCAGACGCATGATGGCGCTCTGGGCCTCCTGGATCTGGATACCCGAGGCGAAGATGTCGGCCGAGCGTTCGGCACCCCGATCGCGTTCACCGATGAAGGTCTCCATCGGGCGGGTGAACATCTGATCGAACAGATTGGGCAACCCCATACCGCCGGGTGCACTGCGTGATTGAGGCGAATAGAGCTCGCGGGTGTACTGGACGCCGGCATTGCGCAGCTGGGCGTCGGCGGCGGCCAGCTGGGCCAGCAGGGCGTGGCGTTTGGCGACGAGCTCCTCGTCGCCGATGGCCACCAGCAGTTTGTCTTGCTCGAATCTGTCGCCCTCGCGCCCGGCGATGAAGGTCACGCGGCCGGGAAGCTGGGCGGCAAGCGTCACTTCTTTATAAGGGATGACTGTTCCGCCCAAGGAGACCGTGGGCGTGCCCTGGGCCTGTTGGACGACGAAGATTTCACCCGTCTGCGCCCCTGCAGGTACGGGCGCGAGGGTCGCCATGCAGGCGATTAGACAGGCACTAAGGGGGATTAAAGTCTTGCTTCCCATCGGATCGCGCACCAATCGTTTTATGATGGTCAGGGGTCGCCCGAGGGGGCGATGACGTGGTCTGAACAAACGATTGCGCAGTATGCCTGTAGCCTGATGAGACATTCAAGCAACCCAACATGACTCGATCGAGCACGCTCGTCATTGCGCCCCACAAACCAGACTAAGTTTTAGAGCTGGGCGGCGTGGTAGGTCGCCTCGTTGCGTCCACCTCGAGTCCTATTCGACATCCGGACACGGCTACCGTCCAAACCTGTGTTGGGTGTAAGATTTTAGCCAATTTGTTCGTGGCACCCGCGCCACGCCCTTGCCGCCGCATCGCAACATCCGCGGCCATGCCCTCAACCCAATCAAGCAACCGAGGAATTTCCCGATGACGTCCACGGCNGACGCCCTCCAGCAACGTCTGTCCGAGCTCGAATCCCACCTGGAGCAGGAAAACCCCGTGCTCCTGAACGTCGTCCAGAGCTTTCGGGCACTCGACCGCGTCGCCTATCGCATGGGTCTGATGGAGTCGAACCAGTCATTCGCGACCCAGATCCCCTGGTGGCCGCTGATCTCGATCCTTGGGACCTTCTCGTCCGGCAAGTCGACCTTCATCAACTATTACCTGGGGCAGAAAGTGCAACGTTCGGGCAACCAGGCCGTCGACGACCGCTTCACCGTCATCGTCTACAGCCCAGAGGACGTCAGTCGCACCCTGCCCGGGGTGGCGCTCGACTCGGATCCGCGCTTCCCTTTCTTTCGGATGTCGCACGCCATCGAGGAGGTCGCCGGCGGCGAGGGCAGCCGCATCGATACCTATCTCCAGCTCAAGACCTGTAACAGCGAGCGTCTGCGCGGCAAGATCATCATCGACTCGCCCGGATTCGATGCCGACGCCCAACGCACCGGCGTGTTGCGCATCACGGATCATATCATCGACCTCTCGGACCTGGTGCTGGTATTCTTCGATGCGCGCCACCCCGAGCCGGGTGCCATGCGCGACACACTCAAGCACCTNGTCGCCGACACCATCAAGCGCCCAGATGCCGGCAAGTTTCTCTATATCCTCAATCAACTCGATTCGGCCGCCGGGGAAGACAACCCTGAGGATGTGGTCGCCGCTTGGCTGCGGGCGATCGGTGAGGCCGGCCTGACCGCTGGGCGTTTCTACACCATCTATTGTCCTGAGGTGGCGATCCATATCCCAGACGAGCACAGACGCCGGCGCTTCGAGAAGAAGCGCGACGAGGATCTCGCCGACATCTACCGGCGCATGGAAAATGTCGAGGTCGAGCGTGCCTATCGAATCATCGCCGCTCTACGCAAGAGCGTGACCGATTTCNCCCGAGATACCGTGCCCCTGCTCCAGGAGGCGATGCGCCGTTGGCGCCGCCGGACCCTGGTCACCGAGACCCTGCTCCTGCTCATGGCCGTGTCTGCCTTCATGACCTGGAGCCTCAAGTCTCAACACTGGCAGGGTCTGACCTATCGTGCCGACTGGTTGGAACTGGTCAAGAGCATCCCCTGGGGGCTAGGGGCCCTGGAGGGGCTGGGCGTGCTGGTCGTGATCCTGGTGCACTTCGGTGTGCGCCATCTGGCCGCGCTCAGCCTCATGCCCTGGTTGCGCAAGCGTCTCGCCCAACTCAATCCGCCGGGTCATGTCATCGCCGCCTTCGAGAAGAACACCCGCTTCTGGCGTCCTGTGATCCTGGGGCGTCCGTTCGGTTGGGGTCGCAAGACCCGGGTCGAGCTCGACGAGGTCTTGCAGAGTTGCGAAAGCTATATCCAGACCCTAAATGAGCGCTTCACCAACCCCAACCGACTGAAGGGCTGAATGTTTTAGGAGAGCGCCCATGGTCGAGTCTATCTGCGCAGCGCCCACGATCCGTTCGATCGAGGTCCCCCCGCCTCCCACATGGCCGGAGTTGAGCGAAGAGGCGCGCGCGGCACTCCGCGCCCGGATCCTACGGTTGCTCGCCGAGCGCCGCGCCGTGCTCGTCGCCCACTATTACACGGATGGCGAGCTCCAGTCGCTCGCCGAGGAGACCGGCGGATGCGTCGCCGACTCGCTGGAGATGGCGCGCTTCGGCACCGAGAGCGACGCCGAAACGCTCGTGGTCTGCGGTGTACGGTTCATGGGCGAGACGGCCAAGATCCTCAACCCCGAAAAACGGGTACTGATGCCGGATCTGCGCGCCACCTGTTCGCTCGACGAGGGCTGCCCGGCGGATCAATTCAGCGCCTTCTGCGACGCCCACCCGGATCACACCGTGGTCGTCTATGCCAACACCAGCGCCGCGGTCAAGGCGCGTGCCGACTGGGTCGTGACCTCCAGTATCGCTTTGCCGGTGGTCGAACATCTGACCGCGCGCGGCGAGAAGATCCTCTGGGCGCCCGACAGACATCTCGGGCGCTACATCGAGCGCATGACCGGGGCCGAGATGCTCCTATGGAACGGCGCCTGTGTGGTGCATGAGGAGTTCAAATCCTTCGCCCTGGAGCGGGTCCGGCGGCTGCATCCAGATGCCGCCGTGCTGGTGCACCCCGAAGCGCCCGCCGAGGTCGTCGATCAGGCCGACGTGGTCGGCTCGACCACCCAGCTCATCCGTGCGGTGGTCGAGCTGCCGCACCCGAAGTTCATCGTCGCCACCGATGCCGGCATCCTCTGGAAGATGCGTCAGGTCGCCCCTGACAAGACCCTCATCCCCGCCCCCACAGCCGGGGCGGGCGCGACCTGCGAAAGCTGTGCCCACTGTCCCTGGATGGCGATGAACGCACTCCAGAATCTGGAACAGGTGCTATTGACCGGCGATCAGGAGATCCAGATCGACCCAGCCATCCGCGAGCGCGCCCTGATCCCCATCCGCCGCATGCTCGATTTCGCCCGCCAACGCCCGGCACGCGCCTGACCTGAGGCACTATACATCCAGCTTGGGTTTTCTTTAGGATCCATGACAATTGTCAATCGGAATGCCGTTCGCTAACCTTGGCATCCGAACGATCACAACGAAATAAATAGAAACGGCATCCGATCCGTCAGCCACTAGGGAGACCCTCTCAATGTCGAAGCCCGAGTCCACTTCGGTCAAGCGCATTTCCCTGCTTGCACTCGGCTTGGCCGTCGTCGGGGGCATCGCCTTCGTCTGGACCATCAACTTCGGCATCGAGATCACCAACACCCTCGAATTCTGCACCTCCTGCCACACCATGCAGACCAATTTCGAGGAATACAAGGAATCGCGTCACTACAAGAACAACTCGGGCGTCCAGGCCACCTGCGCCGACTGCCATGTGCCCAAACCGCTCGGTCCCAAGCTCGTCACCAAATTCGTGGCAGCCAAGGATGTCTATCACGAGGTCATGGGGACCATCGACACGCCTGAGAAGTTCGAGGCCCGCAGGTGGTATCTGGCCAACCTGGTCTGGAAACGGATGGAGGCGAGCGACTCGCGTGAATGTCGCAGCTGTCACGACTATGCCAATATGGATCTCTCGGAGCAGAGCCGCTCGGCGCGTAGTCGTCACTCGGCCGCCCAAGACAAGGGTCAGACCTGTATCGAGTGCCACAAGGGCGTGGTCCATCACGAGCCGAGCGAGCCGGACACTAACCCCTAACTCAGCCGTCGATCAGCCGCCATGGCCCCATCTCGCACCCTTTGCCTCCAGGCCGCACTGCTTCTCTCCGGACTGGTCCTGGTCGGAGGACCTGTCTGCGCCGCCGAAACAGACCTTGAGACCGAGCTACGTCTGACCGTCATGATCGGCGACGCCGCGGGTGCTGCCGCCCTGCTTGACCGAGGTGCGTCCGTCGATGCACCCAACCCATTCGGCAAGACGGCGCTCATGTTCGCCGTTGAGAGCGGCGACCTAGAGACGGTCACACTGCTCCTGAACCGAGGGGCCGATATCAATGCCCGCACCGTCGCCGGCTGTNCCCCCCTGACCTTTGCCGCCGAGACCGGACACATCCATATCAGCGCCATGCTCCTGGAGCGCGGCGCCCGTGTCCAGGATCGCACCCACTCCGGCTGGGATGCCCTCATGATCGCCGCGCGCCATGGCATCACCGCCATGGTCGAGCAGCTGCTGTCCAAGGGTGCCGATCCCAAGGCCGCCGATCGTGAGGGACGCACGGCGCTCATGCAGGCTGCCGCCAAGGGGCATACCGAGGTCCTGCCGTTGTTGGTCAGGGCCGGGGCGGATCTGGAGGCGCGTGACAAACAAGGCGCCACGGCCCTGCTCATCGCCGCCGAACGGGGACAGGTGGCTGCGGTCGAGACGCTCGTCGGACTCGGTGCCCAGCTCGATGCCGTCGATGCGCTGGGGTCGACCGCACTCATCCTGGCCGTCGGGCACGGTCATGTCGCCATGGTCGAGCGCCTACTCGCCATGGGCGCCGATCCCGACCGGCAGGACCATGAGGGCACGACGGCCCTGATGGAGGCGGTGACCACGGATCATGCCGAGATCATCGATCGGCTCCTTGCCGCTGGTGCTCGCACCGACCTCAGAGACGCCGCCGGACGCACTGCGGCCGACCGCGCACTGCAACTGGGTCGCTCGCAGGCGATCGCGCGCCTGGTGCCGGATTTCGCGCCGACGCCGTGAGATGGGCCCGAGAGGCGCAGAGACCAGCTTACATGGATCTTCGACAACAAAAGCGGTTGAATTTACTGAATTAAACCAAGAGGAGAGAGGAGCAACACCATGACACCAAGCACCAAGAGACTCATGCTCGCGGTCAGCGTGCTGGCATNTGGACTCGCGTCCAATGCCGGCGCCGAGCCCACGGCTGAGATGCTGGCCAACAATTGCGCCGGTTGCCACGGCACCCGTGGCAACAGCGCCGGCCCGGCCTCGCCCTCGATCGCCCAGATGGACCCGGCCGTCTTCGTCGAGGTGATGGAACAGTTCAAGAGCGGTGAGATCCAGTCGACGATCATGGGTCGCATCGCCAAGGGTTACTCGACGGCGGATTTCCAGAAGATGGCCGAGTATTTCAAGCAGCAGACCTATCAGCCGGCCAAACAGTCCTTCGACAAGGCGCTGGTCGCCAAGGGTACCAAGCTGCACGATAAATACTGCGAGAAATGCCATGTCGAGAGCGGCAAGCCGCTTGCTGACCAGGATGAGTACCACATCCTCGCCGGCCAGTGGACGCCCTATCTCAGGTATGCCATCGAGGACTTTCGCGCCGAACGTCGTCCAATGGAAAAGAAGATGGCCTCTAAACTCAAGGAACTGCTCAAGGCCGAGGGTGAGGACGGGCTCGATGCACTCTTTGCCTTCTATGCCAGCCAGCAATGATCGAGGAGTCTGACATGCGATTGAACAGACGCGATTTCATCAAGACCTCAGGCACCGCGCTGGCGGCGGTCGGTATCCTGGGCTTCCCGTATCTCGCCTTTGGCGCCGGACGCAAGGTCGTCGTGGTCGGTGGCGGCACCGGCGGAGCGACGGCGGCCAAGTACATCAAGCTCGCTGATCCCAGCATCGAGGTCACCCTGATCGAGCCCAACGAGACCTATTACACCTGCTACATGAGCAACGAGGTCATCGGTGGCGACCGCGAGCTCGCTTCGCTCAGGGTCGGCTATGATGGCCTCAGGGCGCACGGCATCCAGGTCGTGCACGACAGCGCCCTGGGAATCGACCCCGACAAGAAGCTGGTCAAGACCGCCGGGGGGGCCGAATTCGCCTATGACCGCTGTGTCGTCGCCCCGGGCATCGACCTGCTCTACGACAAGATCGAGGGCTACAGCGAGGCGCTCGCCGCTAAGCTCCCCCATGCCTGGAAGGCCGGCGAACAGACTGCGCTCTTGCGCCGTCAGCTCGAATCCATGGACGACGGCGGTGTGGTCATCATCGCCCCCCCGGCCCCGCCTTTCCGCTGCCCGCCCGGGCCCTATGAGCGCGCCAGTCAGATCGCCCATTACCTCAAGGCCCACAAATCCAAGTCCAAGGTCATCATCCTCGACAACAGTCAGACCTTCTCCAAACAGGCCCAGTTCACCAAGGGCTGGGAACGACTCTATGGCTTCGGCACGGAGAACGCACTGATCGAGTGGCACCCGGGCCCGGATGCCGCCGTGGTCAAGACGGATACCGAGGCGATGACGGTTGAGACGAGCTTCGGCGAGACCTTCAAGGCCGCCGTCATCAATCTCATCCCGCCGCAGCGCGCAGGAAAGATCGCCCAAAGCGCCAGCTTGACCAATGACTCTGGCTGGTGCCCGGTCGATATCCGGACCTTCGAATCTAGCCTCCAGCCGGGCATCCATGTCATCGGCGATGCCTGTAATGCCGCCCCCATGCCCAAATCGGCCTATTCGGCCAACAGTCAGGCCAAGGTTGCCGCCGCGGCCGTGGTCGCGCTGCTCAAGGGCGAAGAGCCGGGTACGCCGTCCTATCTCAATACCTGTTATTCGATCCTGGCACCAGGTTACGGCATCTCGATCGCTGCTGTCTATCGTCCGAACGCCGAGGGGAAAGCCATCGAGGCCGTACCGGATTCAGGGGGTATCACCCCGGTGGATGCCCCGGATTGGGTCCTGGAGCGCGAGGTCCAGTACGCCCATAGCTGGTATAACAACATCGTGCATGACACCTTCGGGTAAGCACGACAGCAGATCCGCAGATCTTGATTTACGGGGCCGGATGGCCCCTTTTTCATGCTGCGCTATCCTTTTGGAATCCTAAATTAAAAGGTTCAGCCGGAGGGGCTCACGATGTCACATCCGGATCGATCGTGCTGGATCCTAGAAGCGGGTTTGCTCCTGGGGCTCGGGATGTCCGCAACGGTCCAGGCAATGGAGGAAATGAGCATGGTTGAACAGCGTCGGCGTCTGGTGGAGCTGATCCAGGCCGAAGTCCGGGCAACGGCCCATGAATTGGGGTTCGATCGGCTCGATCCCCAGGTCGAGCAGGCGTTGCTCAGCGTGCCGCGCGAACGCTTCGTGCCGGAGTCCGAGCGGGCGCTCGCCTATGTCAACGCGCCGCTCCCGATCGGCGCTGGTCAGACCATCTCGCAGCCCTATATCGTCGCCATCATGACCCAGCTACTTGAGGTCAAACCGGGCGATCGGGTCTATGAGCTGGGCACGGGTTCAGGGTATCAGGCCGCGATCCTGGCCGAGATGGGGGTCGAGGTCTATACGGTCGAGATCCTGGCCGAGCTGGCCGAGCGCGCGGCAAAGACACTGAGGTCGCTCGGCTATGATCGAGTCCAGGTGCGCACGGGGGACGGCTGGCTCGGCTGGCCGGAGGCCGCGCCCTTCGACGGCATCATCGTCACCGCTGCCGCACCCCGTATCCCGCGTCGGCTGGTCGAGCAGCTCGCACCCGATGGCCAGCTGGTAATCCCCATGGGGACAGCCGAGCGCGTGCAATGGTTGGCGGTCTTCAGCCGCGATGAGAACGGCGAGCTGGTGCGACGCGATCTGCTTCCGGTGCGCTTCGTGCCGGTCACGGGTGACATGGAGCCTTGAACGACGCATCGGGGCTCGGGCGCCTGACGGCCCAGTGGATACGCGATCGGCGCGAGGCAGCGCGGGCGCGCAACCATCGTCTAACCCTCTGGATGCGCGGGACGCCTGAATGGACGGCAGCCGGTGCGCGCTGGGTCGTCGCGGCCTTGCCAGGGCTGAGCCGGGTCTGTCTCGCCGAGCGCCCGATCCTCACCGAACCGAGCCAGCCCCTAGGCTCGGCGGCCCATCTGCTTGGATCGGAGCTGGAGCTTTTGCTCCTCGATCTCCACGGTGGATTCGACCCCGATGGCTTCGGCGCGGCCACGGGCGCGATCCGAGGCGGTGGACTGCTGGTGCTCCTGACGCCACCGCCAGACGAGTGGGCGCGCCGGCCCGATCCAGGGTCAGCGCGGATCGCGGTCTGGCCATTCGAACCAGAGACCCTGAGCCGACGCTTCATCGCACGTCTCATCGCCGTGCTGGAATCCGACCCGGACGTCGTGCGCATCGACCAGGACGAGCGGTCGGTTGTAACCGCACCGATGCCGGCTCCAGATCCGAGGGGGGGTCGCGATTGGCCCTCGCCATTCGATGACCAGATCCGCCCCGCCACAGCCGATCAGGCCGAGGCCGTCGCCGCCATCCTCGAGACCGCGCGCGGTTGGGCCCGCCGCCCGCTGGTCTTGACCGCGCATCGCGGACGTGGGAAGAGCGCCGCGCTTGGCCTGGCCGCCGGATCCCTCTTGCTCGAAGGTGGACGCCATCTGGTGGTCACGGCCCCCAGACGCGAGGCAGTCGCGACCCTCTATCGCCATGCCGAGGCCGTCTTGCGCGCGGTTGGATTAAGACTCGATCTGCGCCGCGATGCCTCGCTGGGGCGCGGATCGCTTCGTTTTCACTCGCCTGCCAACCTCGTCGCGCACCCTCCCCAGGCCGATCTGGTCCTGGTCGACGAGGCCGCCGGCATCCCGACCCCACTGCTCGCGGCGCTGCTCAACCACTATACCCACATCGTCTTCGCCAGCACCGTGCATGGCTACGAGGGCACCGGACGGGGCTTTGAGATCCGCTTCCGCGCCATCCTGGACCGCCTGATCCCAGGCTGGCGGGCCATCCATCTCGCCACCCCGATCCGCTGGGCGGCTGACGACCCGCTCGAATCCCTGGTCTTCCGCGCCCTGTTGCTCGATGCCGCGCCGGCGGCATCTGCTGCGGTCCTTGGGGCCACCAACGAACCGCACGCCCAGTGGCTCGACCGCGACGCCCTGCTCCAGGATGAAACGACCCTACGCGAGCTCTTCGGACTGCTGGTGCTTGCCCACTATCAGACACGCCCCCTGGATCTGTGGATGCTGCTCGATGGACCCAATGTCCGCCTCCTGGCGTTGCGACGGGCCGGCCATCTGATCGGCGCGCTGCTCGTCGCCGCGGAAGGCGGGATGTGCGACCCGAAACTGCGCACGGCGATCTTCTACGGACGACGTCGACCGCGCGGTCATCTGCTCCCCCAGACACTCTCGGCCCACGGCGGTCTGTTGGATGCACCGCTCTATCGCTATTGGCGAGTGATCCGGATCGTCGTCCATCCGGCCATGAGGCGGCGGGGGCTGGGACGGCGGCTCCTAACCGAATTACAACAGACCGCTCGAGCCGAGCAGATCGACCTCTTGGGTGCCAGCTTCGGCGCATCCGTCGAACTGTTGGAATTTTGGTCTGCCTGTGGTTTCACACCGGCCCAGATCGGTACCAGCCGCAACGCGGCCAGCGGTGAGCACGCGGTCGTGGTACTCAAAGCGGTCTCGGAGGCGGGCCAGGCCCTGCTCGAGGAAGCCCAACGGCGGCTCGCCGACGGTCTGCCGGTCTGGCTCGCTGGACCCTTGCGCGAGCTCGATCCTGAGATTGCCGCCATGCTGATCCAATCAATCTCCGGCCCGCCCCCGGCCTCGCCCGAACCGAACGCCTGGGACGCGGAACTGGACGCCTTCGTCGCCGGACACCGGACCCTGGAGGCCAGTCTTCCGCTGCTGTCGCACCTGGTCCGTCGCCATCTCACCGCGGCGCTCGCGAGCGGGCGGATCGAGCGGCAGGAGGCCGCCTTGCTGGTCGCGGCCTTGCTTCAATATCACCCACTCACTGGACTGGCGCGAGGTCTTGGGGTCCAAGGGCGCGGGAGGCTACTTGAACGAATACGAGCGGTGTTCAAGCGACTCGTCGAGCGATAAGGCTGCAGATCCCGCCACAATCCCGGTGTCGTCAATGGTTGAGGCGCAGGATGTCGACTCCAAGCCCCATAGGATCGAATCCGGCCTGTCCTAAGGGCGCCGGCATGGATTCAATTGGGCCGACGCTTGATCGTGTCGAAGGCCACGAGCTGCACATCTGGGCGTTCGTCGCTGTAGTAAGGCCGCTCGCCGCCGCGCCCCTGCTCCAGTGCCAACTCCTGCTCGCGTGCGGCGATCAGCCCCAGACACTGACGCACCTGCTGGATGGTCGCCTCCGAGAACGGATGCCGCATCCCCGGCGGGGGCGTGACATCTTTGATGATCGCCGTCAAGGTCTTGCGCATGGCGATCAGGAGATGTTGTTCCTTCGAGAGCTCAGTCATCGCATACCCCCTGTGGTGTCTCTGGAAATGGCTTCCCCCTCAAGTGGGAGCTGGTGCCGCGCGATCAAGGTGTCCAGCCCGGCCTCATCGATCACCCTCACCCCCAGCCTCTCGGCCTGGGCGAGCTTCGACCCGGGCGCCGTACCTGCCAGGAGATAATCGGTCTTCTTGGAGAGGCTCTCTGTCACCTTGGCGCCCAGGGCGCGCAACTGGGCCGCCACCGCGTGACGCGGGCGGCTGAGCGTACCGGTGATGACGAAGGTCTTGTCGCTCAGGGGTAAGGCGCTCGGTTCGGCGGGGGCTGAAGCCGAGCGCTCGACCTCGGGCCAGTGGATCCCAGCGGCAAGCAGATGGGCGATCGCCGCGCGATTGTGCGGCTGGGCCATAAAACCGACGATGTGGGCCGCCACCACCGGGCCGATGCCCTTGATCGTGACCAGCTCCTCGACGCGCGCCGCCATCAGCGCCTCGATCCTGCCGAAATGCTCTGCCAGTTGTTGCGCCGTGGTCTCACCGACCCCGCGGATCCCGAGCGCAAAGACGAAGCGCGCCAGCGTCGTCTCTTTGCTGCGCTCCAGCGCCGCGATCAGATTGGCTGCCGACCTCTCGCCCATGCGGTCCAACGAGGCCAAGCGGTCGGCAGTCAGACCATAGAGATCCGCCGGCTCGCGCACCCAGTCCAGATCGACCAGTTGCTCGATGAGCTTCTCGCCCAGCCCTTCGATATCCAGTGCCCGGCGCGAGGCAAAATGCCGGATTGCCTCCTTGCGCTGGGCCGGACACCAAAGCCCACCGCTACAGCGTGCGACCGCCTCGCCCTCGGGCTGGATCACGTCCGACCCGCAGACCGGACACCGGGTCGGTAGTTCGACTGGACGCGCCCCGTCCGGACGCCGCTCGACCAGCACACGGACGATCTCAGGGATCACATCGCCCGCGCGGCGGATGGAGACGGTATCCCCGATGCGCACGTCCTTGCGCCGAACCTCGTCGAGATTGTGCAGCGTGGCCTTGGAGACGGTCACGCCGCCGATCCTTACCGGACGCAGTCGCGCTACCGGGGTCACCGCCCCGGTGCGCCCGACCTGGAACTCGACCGCCTCGACCTCGGTCAGGGCCTCCTGGGCCGGAAACTTGCGCGCGATGGCCCAGCGCGGATGGTGTGCCGTGGCCCCGAGCGCTGCCTGTGCCGGCAGGTGGTCGAGTTTGAACACCACCCCGTCGATGTCGTAGTCGAGCACCGCGCGTCGCTGCGCCAATGCCTCGAAATAGGCGCGACAGCCGTCGAGTCCCGCCACCCGCCGCAGCTCGGGCGAGATCGGTAACCCCCAACCCGCCAGACGCTGGAGCATCTCGAACTGACTCGTGCCCGTCTCGCCCGAAATCTCGCCCCAGCCATAGGCGCAAAAGCGCAACGGGCGCTGGGCGGCGATGCGCGGATCGAGCTGACGCAGGCTGCCGGCGGCGGCGTTGCGCGGATTGGCGAAGGGACGCTCGCCGCGCGCCTCCAGGTCGGCGTTGAGCCGATCGAATCCGGCGCGCGGCATATAGACCTCGCCGCGCACCTCCAACACCTCGGGCCAGTCCCCCCCCAAAAGCCGCAGCGGCACGCTCGGGATAACGCGCGCATTGTGGGTCACGTCCTCGCCGCGCGTGCCATCGCCACGGGTGGCGGCCAACACCAGGACGCCGGACTCATAACGCAGGCTGATCGCCAGGCCGTCGAACTTGGGCTCGGCGGTATAGGGCACAGGATCGAGCTCAGGCAGGGCGGCGGTGATACGACGATGGAACTCGACCAGCTGCGCGTCGTTCATCGCATTGTCGAGCGAGATCATGGGGACGGAATGCCGAACCTCGCTGAGATCTGGACGCACCTCGGCGCCGACCCGCTGGGTGGGCGAGTCGGGGGTGATCAGCTCGGGGTGTTCGGCCTCCAAGCGCTGGAGCTCGGCAAACAGCCGATCGTACTCGGCGTCCGGGATCTCCGGGTCGTCGAGTACATAATAGCGATGATTGTGATGGCGGATCTCGGCGCGCAGCGCCTCGATGCGCCGGGCGATATCCGAGGAGGTCACAGGCGCGGGGTCCGTTTCCAGCGCCGTTCGTTGTCGAGCACGGCCTGACGCATCTCCTCTTCCTTCTTGACCGTCAGGGGGCGGCGCGTCTCATCGAGTACGTCTCCATTGAGCGATAGGGCCAGCTTGCGCGCCGTGGCCAGCATCTCGTCGAGGATGGTCATGTCTTCGGGATCACCCTCCAGTTGGGCGAAGAGCACCAGCCCGGGGGTCGAGAACCCATCCATATCGTCGAAGGGAAAGCGCCCCGGCTTGACCATGTTGGCCATGCTGAAATAGACCCGGATCTCGTCCTCGAACTCGTCGAAACAGTGAAAGATGTCCATCTCNCCGGGATAGAGCCCGCAACTGGCAGCCACCTCCAGGATGTCAGGTCCTTTAAAGGGGTAGCGGCGCGCGCTGACGGTCAATTGGATGAGCAGCGGATCCGGGACCGAGATCTCACGGCGTTTCGGCGATTTGGGTGGTGGAGGAGGTGCGGGTTTTCTGGACGTCTTGACCGATCTGGAATCCGCGACATCCTCGGACATGGGCGTGCGCGCGTCTTCCGGCCGTGACTCGTGCTCCGGTTCCTTGTCGGCGCGCGAACGCGACCAGGACTTGACGGGCCGCGACGGTTTGGTGGCAGAGTCCTCGTCGTCGGGCCACTCCTCATCGTCATACTGATCGAGTATCGGCGCACGCCGGCGCTGATGGATGCCGTGAGGCCCGTGCGCACCTCGTTCATCAAACAGGCCATCGTCCTCGTGGTCATCTTGATAGACGCCCTGACGCTCGCGATGACGCTCCCATAGATAGAGCGCAACGATCAGGATGGCCCCGACGACGATCAGGATCAGGCGGATGGTGCTGGCGTCCATTCGAATGCTTATGTCTGATGGAATTTTTAAATGTCATACAAGGCCGCAAGTATACCCAAGGACCGCCGGTTTTTCGTCGGTTCTTCAGGGGCGACCAAGCCGCGGATGAGTCTCGATCAGGTGTCGCCACCCTCTTAATCAAACTTAACCAAAGCCTCACCGCCTTGCCTGCCGGCGTGCCATGGGCGGTTTCTGGGCGCCACGAGTCGAGACGATCGGGTGAATGCACAGGATGCCGCGGTGACTTCGTCCGAGCGAAGCGATGGAACCGGACCCATTGGATCGGGGCCAACCCTGGATCCTGGACATAGAAATACACGATGAAGCGAGGTTTTCGCGCAAGGGGGCCTCAACTCCGCCCTCGGCCTTGCCCTCCTGCGTAAGGCCGAGGATGCACTCAAGGCAATCCGTCATGCGCTTCGGTGGGTTCCTGGGCCAAGCCCCAACAGCGGCTCGTCTCTCCACAGGTATGACTTCCGGCGTGCCCCGCCCTAGGCTGCCTTGGGTTTCAGCGGCAGAAAGATTATAGGATGGCTGCGCCGTCTGCGCGCAGCGCACCCCGATCTCGCCCTAAACGAAGGGGCTTGGCGCGCACCAGGATCAGGCGACAAGGTGCCGGTCGATCCACGTCTGATTCGCTCCAAGGGTCTGCGCCTCGAAGAGGCCGCATCGACCGGCGAGTCGGTACCGATCGAGCACACAAGCCAATCTGCGCCCGGCTCGCAGCCTAGTGTCGGCATGACTGCCGGGAGGCCTGGATCGCACGGACNGTCCAGGCCGACGCCTAGGCCCTCAAGCCGCGACCTGACGCTGCTTCTCTTCGAGCTTACGGATCAGGGGGTAGAGGTGTTCGGTCTCGCGTTGCAGACGATCCATGACCAGGGCAAACATCTGCTCGGTATCCTGTAGGAAGGAGGCATAATCGCTAATCGTCAGTGAATGGCGTTTTTCCGAGCACCATTGTTTGACATAAGCGCTGAAGATGCGCTTGATCTCGGTCGAGCCCGACAGAAAGCGGTTGGCCGTGTTCTTGACCGATTGGTCCGGATAGGACAGCAGCTTGCCGCAGAGATCACGGTCGACGACTTCCATGTGCTCGCGCACATGGTTGGTCAGATTGAAGAAGATGTCGCAGGCGACATCGGTGTCGCACATGGAACGATCCCTCACCAGATAGAGGAAGACGTTCGAGAGCTCAGTGATCTTGTGGTTCTGAGCGTGTAATTGTTCGAAAGCGACCATGTCGAGACTCCTCCTGCCGAACGGTGGATAGCTAGGTGGTATTTTGGTGCTCTTCCGCAAGGGACAGTCCCCCCTGCGGGAGACTAGGATGGTACAGGTCGCGTTTGACGAGATCAGGGTGTCGCGACTCAAGTAAACCACCATGACTCCCATTTTACGTCAAACTCCGGTGTAAATAACCCTCGACTGAAGTCGAAGGCCTTATCGTAGGACGAACGCATGTCCATCCCCGACATCGGGCGTATCTACGACCGCCCTTGGCAAAACGGCAGTCCCGCCAATCCGGGCCAGGTTTCGACTGGCGTTTAAGTCGCTGTGCGCCCGGAGACCACAGTGGGGGCACTCGAAGCGATGCCTCGAGCGCTTGCCCAGACATCCACAGGAGCGGCGAGGTTGTTCTCTCCGAACATCTGGCTGCCAAGGGGCGTTTTGGCCCGAAGTCGTGCGTAGGCCGCTTGCAAGGCCGCAAGACGCACGGCTGGTTCAGGTGCAACGTCGAGCTCGATCGCTGCCGTGCGAAGCATGGTTCAACGCCTCTTGGTGATGTGCCATAAACAAGCCTGAAGTTGCCACATCTCCCCAGGGACAGGAGGGCTGTTAAACCATCCACCAAGCCCTGTCTCGTCCAGGGAATCTGACTCTAGTTTTGCAAATCTTGACAATTTATTATTGTCTGATTGAAAACACCATCGCGACCTCGATGCCGTGCGCAATCCGAAACGGCTGGCAACCTTAACTGCCCTACCCGCGGCGAGTCCGTCCAGCAATGGCGGCGCTGCGGCAGGAGGGGCTCCTGTCGTAGCCGGGAAAGTCACGCCTGTCAGATACGACCGTGGTCGGTAAGACACATTGGGGCAGGATAAAGAAACGCGCGCACTTTGGCGCACTTTTTGACGACGGCGATCAATCCATGCTCGACAAGAAACTCCTCGACATCCTCGTCTGCCCTGTCACCAAGGGGCCCTTGATCCTTGACCAGACGCGCGGGGAACTCATCTCGGTATCGGCCCAGCTTGCCTATCCCATCCGCGACGACATCCCCATCATGCTGGAAGAAGAAGCGCGGCAACTAACGCTAGATGAGCTCGACAGCTATCGTTGACGCAGACAGGGGCGGACGGGGGATATCCGTCCGCCTGCCCCTGCACTCAAATGCAATCCGACTCGTCGCCCATCAATGGGCGACAATCAACCGCAGCGCGTCAAGCCGTAGATGGATCTGGCCGAGCAGCGCATCGAGCCGCTCGCGCCTGTGCCGTAGCCGTGCGATTTCGTCGGGGCGTACCCTGGGATTGACCTTCGCCAGGGCCAGTAGGCGTTCCAGCTCATCGCCAAGTACCTGATGCATGCGCCTGCGCGCCCCTTGCTCCAAGGACTCCAGCGCGCCGTGCGCCAGTGCCTCGCCCCGCTCCAGCCATTCGGTCAGACGCGACGCCTGTGAGGCGATCAGGGCGCGGGCCAGTTTGGTGTTGTGACTCAGACAGTCGCCCCTGAGGCTTTCGTGCTCAATCTCTGCGGCACGATCCCGCCCCTCGGCGTCGAGCAGCAACCGCACCAGGGTCGGCGGTAGGAAGTGCTCGACCTGGAGTTCGGGCGGGGCCGGACACTCGGCGACATAGAGGATCTCCAGCAACAGGGTCGTGTGCGGAAGGCGTGCGTCGCCCCGGATCAGGACCAGCGCCGCGCTGCCCAGATCGGAGGTCGTCAACAGTTCCATCGCCGCGCGCGTCATGGGATGCTCCCAGGTCAGGAATTCGTAATCCTCATGCGCGAGCGCCTGGGCACGGTCGAAGGTCACAGTCAGCCCATCCTCTGGCAGGCACGGGAAGGTCTCCTGGAGCATCTGCGGACCGGGTCGTACCACCACGGATCCAGCCGGACCAGGCTCGTGCTCGACGCCGAAGGCGTCCCAAAAGTCGGTCAGATAATCGGCAACCGTGCGCTCGGCATCGATCGCGGCAATCGACTCGACCAGGGCGGCATCGCGCGTCAGCCGGTGTGAGTGCAGCTCGAGTAACAGATCGCGACCGGCGGCCAGTTCGGCCTTGATTTGGGCGGCGAGCCCGCGGGTCTCGGTGATCAACGCCTCGGTCAGCGCGGAATCGGCTGGACTGGTCAGGGCCTCTTTCAGGCGCTCGCCTAGACGTTCATACACGGCCGCTGCCGCCGGACACGGATGCTCGAACGCGCCCAACCCCTCGGCATACCAGCGAAACAGCGTCTCCATGGGTCCGCCGCTCAGATAAGGCAGGAGCAGGTAGATCGTCTCAGTCTGGCCGATGCGGTCGAGCCGACCGATGCGCTGTTCGAGCAAATCCGGGTCCAGCGGCAGGTCGAACAGGATCAGGTGATGGGCGAACTGGAAATTGCGTCCCTCGCTGCCGATCTCCGAGCACAGCAGGATCTGGGCGCCATCCTCGACGGACGCGAAATAGGCCGCCGCCCGGTCGCGATCGACGATCTCCTGACCTTCGTGGAAGACGGCGGCCTGGATGCCGGCGCGCCGACGCAACACCTCGCGCAGCTCGAGCACGGTGCGCGCCCGGGCGCAGATCAGCAGCACCTTGGCCGGGCGCAGGTCGCGCAGGGTCGCAATCAGCCAGTCGACACGCGGGTCGATCGTCTCCCAGCCGGGACCGTGCGCATACTCGGGCGTCAGCCGCAGCAGCGGCTCGGAAAGTCCTCGATAGGCTTCGGGTTCGGGGAGCGGATAGGCGATCAGTTCGCGACGCGGAAAGCCAGGGATGGTCGCGCGGGTGTTGCGAAAGAGCACGCGCCCGGTACCGTGACGGTCGATCAGGCGATCGATCAATGTGTCGCGATCCAGTCCCTCGATGTTGCCAAGCAGTGAGGCGAGGCGTTCCCGATCGGCGGCAGCGAGCGGTTCGTCGTCGAGCAGCCGCGCGGCGAGCGCCGCGATGGGCGCATAGCGTGCTTCCTCCTCCTGAAACGCGATGGGATCCTGGAAACGCGCTGGGTCGAGCAGACGCAGACGCCCGAAGTGTCCGGCACGCCCGAGTTGCTCAGGGGTAGCGGTCAACAGCAGCACCGACGGGATCCGGCTCGCCAACGCCTCGACCAACCGATAGGCCGGACTGGGCGCGGTCTCGGTCCAGGTCAGGCGATGCGCCTCGTCGACGATCAAGAGATCCCAGGGGGCGTCCAGCGCGGCCTGCCCGGCGGCAGGCGCTTCAACCAGCCACTCCAACCCGCAGAGCACGCGCTGTTCAGACAGAAAGGGGTTGTCGTCCCGGATCGACTCGAAGCGCTCCCGATCGAACAGGGCGAGTGCCAGATTGAAACGCCGGCGCATCTCGACCAGCCACTGATGCAGCAACGGCTCGGGGGTGAGGATCAGCACCCGGCGCGCACCGCCTGTGAGTCGCATCCGGTGTAGGATCAGCCCGGCCTCGATGGTCTTGCCCAAACCGACCTCGTCGGCCAGGAGCACACGCGGGGCCTCGCGCCGCGAGACCTCGGCGGCGATATGCAGCTGATGCGGGATGAGCGCGACGCGTGCGCCAACCAGACCTAGGGTCGGCGAGCCTGCGGCGCGCATCCTCTGAAGCCAGGTACGGTAGCGCAGTCTGAACCAGACATCGCTGTCAAACCGCGCCGCCAGCAGTCGCTGACCCGGACGGTTGAAGCTCAGACGATCGTCGAGTTCGGACTCGGGCAAGGCATGGATCAGACCTGCGCTGTCCTCAGCGCGATAGGTAATGAGTCCCTGCTCGGTACACGCATCCAGCACCCGCAGTTCGCGTCCGGCGCGGTCGCGGATACGTTCGCCGCGCCGGACCACGAGGNGGACCAAGGGGGCTTGGTCACGCGCATAGATCCGGGTCTCGCCGGTTGCCGGATAGAGGATGCGGACATGGCGCCCCTCGACGGCCTCGACCAGTCCGAGCCCCAGCTCGGATTGGGTCTCGCTCAGCCAGCGTTGACCGGGCACGAAGTTCTGCATAGGAGTCAAGTATTGGTCTGACCGGAACGGCGCACTGGTTCCTTCAGCGTCACCAGCTCCTCGGCGCTGCACGGATGGATGGCGACCGTGTTGTCGAGATCGGACTTGGTGGCGCCCATCTTCACGGCCACGGCAAAGCCTTGCAACATCTCATCGACGCCGTCGCCGATCAGATGGATGCCGACCACCTTCTCATCCTCACCGGCGCAGATCAGCTTCATGGCGGTCTTGGGTCCGTGCGCGTTGAGCGAATAACGCATGGGAGTGAAACGGGTCTCGTAGATGCTGAGGCTGTCGCCGTAGCGTTCGCGCGCCTCGGGTTCGGTCAGTCCGACCTTGCCGATCGGCGGGTGGGCGAAGACCACCGTGGGTACATTCTCGTAATCGAGCTTGAGGTCCGGCCTGTCGTTGAACAGACGCTCGGCCAGCCGCCGCCCGGCGGCGATGGCGACCGGGGTCAGGGGCTCGCGCCCGGTGACGTCACCGATGGCATAGAGGCCAGGGACATTGGTGTTCTGATAGGCATCGGTCGGGATGACACCGCTCGGCTCGAGCCGGATGCCGGCGGCCTCTAGGTTCAGCGCGCGCGTGTTGGGGGTGCGCCCGACCGCCCAGATGACCTGATCGAAGCCGGTCAGACGCTGGCCGTCGCGCGCAGCCAGGACCAGTCCTTGGGCATCGCGCTCGATCGCGGCAACCTCGAATTGCAGGTGGATGTCGATGCCATGCTGCTGCATGTTCTCGGCCAGGGTCGCGCTGATGAGTGGATCGAACAGCGCGAGCAGCCGATCCTCCAGGGCCACGATGGTGATCTCAGTGCCGAGCGCGCTCAAGACCCCTGCCAGTTCCACCCCGATATAGCCGCCACCGATGATGGCGACCCGCTTCGGTTGTCTTTCCAGCGCGAAGAAGCCGTCCGAGGTGATGCCGAGTTCGGCGCCTGGCATCCGCGGCACGATCGGGCGCCCGCCGGTAGCGATGACGATATGATCAGCCGTGTAATGCTGATCGCCGACGGCGACCGTGCGCGCATCGACGAAACGGGCGAGGCCGTTGACGCAGGTGATGCCCAGCCGCTCCACATAGTCGTCCCAATAGCGGTTGATGGCGGCGATATAGCGATCGCGTCCGGCAACCAGCTTGCCCCAGTCCAAACCGCTGGCCTGGACCTGGACGCCATAGTCGGGCGCATCCGCGACCGCCGCCGCCAGATTGGCCGCATACCACATCACCTTCTTGGGCACACAGCCGGCATTGACACAGGTGCCGCCTAGCTTGGCCGCTTCGATCAGGGCCACGCGCCGGCCGAGCTGGGCCGCCTTCTCGGCGACCGCCAGGCCGCCGCTACCGCCACCGATGGCGATCAGGTCGAAATGCTGAGTCATCTCCTTACTCCTGTCTGTTACAGCGCCGCAAAATGAAGGCCCCGGGTGGGCGCGATGCTCACCCAGGGCCTGTCAGGGATCAAGACGCTACCTTAGGCCGCTTTGTGCTGTTGCAGCCAGGTCTCCAGGGCATCGGAGCCGCCGATGTGCTGGCCATTGATGAAGACCTGGGGCACCGTGGCCTGGTTGGAGACGGCGCGCAGACCCTGTTCGGTATAGTCACGGTTGAGCACCAGTTCCTCGAAGTCCAGACCAGCGTTGCGCAACAGCTCCTTGGCCTTGAAGCAGAATGGACAACCCTCGCGACTGAACACGGCGATGTCGAGCGGCTTGGGCTTGTCGGGCGCCAGATAGCGGAGCATGGTGTCGGCATCCGAGACCTCATAGGGGTCGCCCTCGACCTCGGGCTCGATGAACATCTTCTCGATCACACCATCGCGCACCAGCATCGAGTAGCGCCAGGAGCGCTTGCCGAAACCGAGTGCGTCTTTGTCGACCAGCATCCCCATGCCCTCGGTGAACTCGCCGTTGCCGTCGGGCAGGAAGATCAGGTTATAGGCGTTCTGGGCCTTTTGCCATTCGTTCATGACAAAGGTGTCGTTGACCGAGATACAGACCACGGAATCGACACCCAATTTCTTGAAGGTCGGCGCCAACTGGTTGTAACGCGGTACGTGTGAGGACGAGCAGGTCGGGGTGAAGGCACCCGGCAGCGAGAAGACGACCACGGTCTTGCCGGCGAAGATCTCGTCGGTGGTCACATCGACCCACTCGTGGCCACGGCGAGTGTGAAAGGTGACGTTTGGAACACGACTTCCGGTACGATCCTGAAACATGCGTTGGTTCTCCTGATTGATGGCTGATGAGGTGTTTGTTCGTTTGGATGATCGGGTTGGCCCCGCTGGGCCGACGAACATCAGATTAACCCAAGCACATTGGTCGAATTAAATGGATTGTAAAAATCGTTCCGATTGGTGCAGGCTATGAAACCGTCTTTGTCCCACGCCCGGCCTGTGGTGGGGCCTAGATACGCGATCTCGAGCATTGAGTGCCTGGATGGGGATGCCGCGCCGTCAGTCATGGATCCTAGCCCGTCTCCGCCAGAACCGCCAGGTCTGGCGCGTCGTGAGCGCGAATGTCTCGCCGTCACAGGGATCGAGCTGGATTGTTCCAAGACGCCCGACACGTAACGGCGTCCATAGTCGCTCGATCGCGGCCTCCAGTTCGCGTATGGCGCCTGACCAGGTCTCCAGGTCGTATTCCAGCCAAGCTCGCCAAGGACGGTCCCAAAAGACGAGCTGCTGACCGGTAATGGGCCCTGGATCGTCCAACCAGTTCGCCAGCGAGCGTCGTGGGCGTCCGGTCAGACGCGCCAATCCCAACAGCAATGGATGATCGCCGACCAGTGTGTCCGGCGCCGACCCAAATTCCGACGGCCTCGGCAAGGTCCCCCCACCCCAGATCCAGATCCCGTTGATGATCGGACGTCCTGCCNCCTCACGACGTCGGTTGACAGGATCGGCATGGAAGAGCATCTGGATCTCATTGAGCAGGCGTACCCAATCACAGGCCTCGGATCCGCGCGGCAGATACTCGGCCATAGAGCCACCCTGGATTCGATGCAGGGGCGCCATCGGCCAGCCAGGCATGGGCCGATCGACCCTGAGATACCAGCGCGCCTGGGCTGGAGCGATGAGCTGTAGACCCTCGTCGGCAAAATGACGATTGAAACCTTCAACCAGGGCCTTGGCCTCGTCAGGGTCCGGAGCGATGCTTGTCCCCGCATAGACCAGCAGACGCTCGCGATCCGGGCGCAAATGGATCGGATCGGCGTGCATCCAAAATCTTTCGGGTTCAACCGCAACACCCTCTCCCAGCACGGCGATCGGGGCGGTCGGTCGCTCACCATCAAGCCCGAAGGCCCCCATGAGCGCCGCAACGGGGTCGGCGTTGCGACCGGGCCGGCGCTCGGCGCGCGCCAGCAGACGCGCGATGGCCGGGGTGCGCATCCTCAGTCCGGTGTGCTCGGGGATGGGCCTAAGCAGGGTTGGACACAGGATCTCCAGATGCGCCCGGCTAGTGCGTTGCGTGTCTGGCGATTGAGAGCGATTTCGCGCTGGCGCATGGATGAAGGCGTTCATGGCGCACCCTGGTCTGGCGTCTCCCCGGGTCGGTTACAATCAAAGGGTCCAGAATCAGCTCGATGGAGAAGAACTGGCTTTTCGGCACGGCGGCTATACAACCGTCTCCTGAATCGGGTTATGTTCTCCTTCCCGCCACTCGAACCGTCATGGCCAGAGGCGGGTAATGTGGTGGCTATACCACAAATTCAAAAATAATAGGGGGAAACATGCCCGATCATGCATCCGTGGGCTGGATCGATATCATCGTCATCCTCGCCTACCTCTCCATCACGGCCTATCTGGGCTGGCTCGGCTACCGGGGCACGCGCTCGGCGGCTGATTTCCTGATTGGGGGGCGCTCGGCCCACCCGATCATCATGGCGGTCTCCTATGGGGCCACCTTCATCTCGACGGCCGCCATCGTTGGCTTCGGCGGGGTGGCCGGGCTCTTCGGGATGAGTCTGCTGTGGCTGACCTTCCTCAACATTGGGGTCGGGATCCTGATCGCCTTCATCGTGCTCGGCGAGCCGACCCGCCGGCTCGGACACCATCTCGGCGCCCACACCTTCCCAGAGCTGCTGGGACTGCGTTACCAGAGCCGGGCGATCCAGATCTTCGCCGGGGCCCTGATCTTTCTCTTCATGCCGCTCTATGCCGCGGCGGTCATGACCGGCGGCAGCGTCTTTGCGGCGACCCAGTTTGGGCTCGACTTCGAGGTTGCACTTTTAATCTTCGCCCTGATCACGGCGGCCTATGTCATCCCGGGCGGCATCAAGGCGGTGATGTACACCGACACCTTTCAGGGCCTCGTCATGGTGCTGGCCATGCTCTTTCTCTTGGTCTTCACCTATTCGAGCCTGGGGGGCGTGACCGAGGCCCATCGCGCCCTGGCCGAGATGCAGGACATGGTCCCCGCGCCGCTTGCCCAGATCGGCCATCAGGGCTGGACCCGGATGCCGGCCTTCGGCTGGGGGGCGCCGAGGTATGACCTGTGGTGGACGGTGATCACGGCCATCATCCTGGGCGTCGGCATCGGGGTGTTGGCGCAACCCCAGCTGGTGGTGCGTTTCATGACGGTACGCAGCCGGCGCGAGCTGGATCGGGCGGTGCCAATCGGCGCGGTCTTCATCCTGCTGATGACGGGTACGCCCTTCCTGGTCGGCAGTCTGGCAAACGCCTGGTTCGCCCAGCATGGTCCGCCCCTCCATGGCAAGCTGGTCCAGGTCCTCGACCCCGAGAAGGACCACGCCCTGGTCGAGCTGATGCAAAAGACCGACAGCGGGGCCTGGAGCGCGATCCTCAACCCCAAGACCCAGACCCCGGCCACGGCGGCCCTGATCGTCACCGAGCGCCAGGAGTCCGAGGACGTGCAGGGCTCGCGCCTCGAGCTGGTCGGCGGGCGATCCTCAGTCGTCACCTATGTCAAGGGCGATGCCGACAAGATCATCCCGACCTTCATCGCGACTGCCCTACCCCATTGGTTCGGGGCCATCTTCTTCCTGGCCCTCTTGGCGGCGGCCATGAGCACCCTGTCGAGCCAGTTCCACACCATCGGCACCGCGGCCGGGCGCGACCTCTATGAGCGCATCGCCGTCAAGGGTCAGCCACGCGAACCGAGCATCCGAGTCATGCGGCTGGCGATCCTGGTCGGTCTCTTCATCGCCGTGACCATCAGCTATAGCGTCCGTCAGGAATACGTCATCGCCCGCTTCACCGCCATCTTCTTTGGGCTATGCGCGGCGAGCTTCCTACCGGCCTATCTCGGTGGACTCTTCTCGCGGCGCGTCACCAAGGCCGGCGCCCTGGCCTCGATGACGGTCGGATTGCTGGTGTCGCTGTTCTGGCTGCTGCTGGTCAAGTCCAAGGAGGCGGGCGCCATCGGTCTGGTGCAGCTCGTCACCGGCGGCAAGACCAGTATCTTGGCCGATCATCCCAACTGGCCCGCGGTCGATCCGATCGTGATCGCCCTGCCCGCCGCCTTCCTGACCCTGATCCTGGTCAGTGCCTTCACCCGCCCGCCGGATGAGGAACACCTGCAACGCTGCTTCCCGGAGACGAGGTAAAGCCTATGCTGGGTCTTGATGATCCCTTCGTACTCGCGGCCTATCTGGGCATCATTGCCCTAGCCGTCCTGAGCATTCTCTATGGACTCATCCGTCGCAATGCCGCGCGCGATGAAATCACTGAAGAAGACCGCCAATGGGCGCTCGAAGAAAAGAAGGTGGATGATGAAATCTAACAAGAACAACAGCCTCCTGGCCTTTGGCCTCGGCGCTACCCTCACCCTCGCCTGCTCGGCGGTCGCGGCCGAACAGACCAGCGGACCCTTCAAGTGGGGCGCCGACCTGCGTCTGCGCGAGGTCTGGATCGACAATGTGGGACTAGACGCCGACAGTCCCACCGGCGATCGTACCTTCCAGCGCTATCGCGGGCGACTCTGGGGTTCCTATGCGTTCGGCGACCAGTTCGAGGCCGGCGCCCGGCTCATGTGGGAGGGGCGTCACTATCAAGACCCTCCCTCCTCCAACTGGCCGGTTCCCGGCTTCGAGACCTGGTACAGCGGCGGCGTGCTGTTCGATCAGATCACAATCACCGCCAAGGAGATCGGCGGTGCGCCGCTCTCGCTCAAGCTCGGGCGCCAGGACATCATGTTGGGCAACGGCTGGCTGGTGCTCGACGGCACGCCGCTCGACGGCTCGCGCACCCTTTATTTCGATGCCGTGCGCGCCACCTATGAGCTGAGGTCGCTTGGCACTACGCTCGATCTCATCTCTATCGACCAGAGCGCCGATACCGGGCGTTTCCCGCCGTCGCTCAACGGCGAGGTCGAGGACCAGACCGAGCAGCACGAGACCGGCGTCATCCTCTATGGCCGTAACAGGTCGCTGATCGAGGGCACGGATCTCGATGGCTATTTCATCTATAAGCACAACAGGCCCAACCTGACCTCACGCAACCTCCGTATCAACAACGGCACACCCTTCGCTTCGGCCAGCGACTCAGGCGACCTCTATGCCGCAGGTCTGCGCACTGACTCCAAGCTGACACCCAACTGGTCAGTGCGTGCCGAGACCGCCTACGAATGGGGCACGCGCAACGAGCGTGATCTGAGCGCCTTCGGCTTCAACAGCCGACTGACCTACAGCCTCAACGATACGATCAAGAATCAGGTCCACGCTGACTTCGAGTATCTGTCCGGCGACGACCCGGACAGCGCCAAGGATCAGGCGTTCGATCCGCTCTGGGGTCGCTGGCCGCAGTGGAGTGAGCTCATGATCTATCAGTGGCCGCTGGAGTCGCGCGTGGGCGAGGCGACCAACCTCAGGCGTTTCAACCTCGGTTGGATCGCCCAGGTCCATCCGACGACCCAGCTCCTGATCGACTACCATGCGCTCTGGGCCAATGAACAGAGCACCCGCACCGCGGCGCAGAGGGTCAACCTGAGCGGCGATGGCGACTTCCGTGGCCATCTGTTCACGGCCTGGCTCAAGGGCAAGTTCACCAAGAACGTCTCGGGACATCTGGTCGCCGAGTATCTGAGGCCGGGGGACTACTATGCCGAAAACCGCCGCAACGACTCGTTCTTCATCCGGGCGGAGCTGAACCTAAGCTGGTGAGGTCAGGGCCGGGCCGCTCCGGCCCGGCCATCGGGGCTCGAACGGGTTCAAACGACCCGGATTTGAAAGGATTCGCCCGACTCGGGATCGGCCAGATGCACCGCACAGGCGATACAGGGATCGAACGAATGGATGGTGCGCAGGATCTCGATCGGCCGCTTGACGTCGATGAGCTGATGATTGTCCTGGAGTGCCGCCTCGTAGGCACCGGGCTGGTCCTCTGCATCGCGCGGTCCGGCGTTCCAGGTCGAGGGCACCACGGCCTGATAGTTGGCGATGCGACCATCCTCGATGACGATCCAATGTCCGAGCGCGCCGCGCGGCGCCTCCATGAAGCCCACCCCTTGGGCCCGACTCGGCCAGCGTGACGGCTCCCACAGGGTTTCATTAAAGGTCTTGGTATCACCTGATTTGACGTTGGCGATCAGTGCGTCGTACCAACCCTGCATGTTGTCGGCCAGGATCTTGCTCTCCAGGGTGCGCGCCGCCGTGCGTCCCAGGGTCGAGTAGAGCGCCTTGATCGGCAGTTCGAGCCGGGAGAGCGTGCTGTCGACCAGCGCCTGAGTCTGCTCGTGGCCGGTGGCATAGAGCATGAGGACACGCGCCAGCGGCCCGACCTCGACCGAACGCCCCTTCCAGCGCGGCGCCTTGAGCCAAGAATAACCGTCGCTGACATCGAGCTGTTTGTAGGGCGGCTTGACCCCGCCGCGCCGGTCGTATTCCAGCGTGGTTTGGCCCTCGTAGGGATGCAATCCGCGGTCGTTGCCGACGCTGTAACGATACCAAGAGTGGGCAATGAACTCCTGGATCTCGTCCCCATCCTCCAGAGCGACTGGGTGGATGACCGAGAGGTCGCGGTCGAGGATGGCCCCGCGTGGAAACAAAAAGGTCGCCGGATCCATGGCCGCGCCCGAGGGCAGATCGCCATAACAGAGGAAATTGCCAAGCCCCTCGCCGCGCTCGCCCCAGTCCTTGTAGAACCCGGCGATGGCCAGGGTGTCTGGCACATAGACCTGATCGACGAAGGTGCGCATCGATTGGATCAGGTTCAGGACCTCGGCCAGCCGTTTGGCATTGAGCGCCGAGTCGGATTCCAGATCGATCGGCGAGGGTACGCCGCCGACGACGAAGTTCGGATGCGGATTCTTGCCGCCGAAGATGGCATGGAACTTGGCAATGTCACGCTGCCAGGCGAGCGCCTCTAGATAGTGCGCGACCGCCATCAGATTGGCCTCGGGCGGGAGCCTGTAGGCCGGATGGCCCCAATAGCCGTTGGCGAAGATGCCGAGCTGGCCGGACTCGACGAAGGTCTTGATGCGCTTCTGGGTGTCGGCGAAATAACCGGGCGAGGATTTGGGCCAAGGGCTGATGGACTGGGCCAGCTCTGAGGTCGCCCGTGGGTCGGCATTCAGTGCACTCACCACATCGACCCAGTCGAGCGCATGGAGATGATAAAAGTGCATCACATGATCGTGGATGTACTGGGCGCCGATCATGAGGTTACGGATGAGTTGGGCATTGAGCGGCAGCTCGATCCTGAGCGCGTCCTCGACGGCGCGCACCGAGGCGATGCCGTGCACCAGGGTGCAGACGCCGCAGATGCGCTGGACGAAGGCCCAGGCATCGCGCGGGTCGCGGCCCTTGAGAATGGTCTCGATGCCCCGGACCATGGTGCCCGAGCTGTAGGCCTGGGCGATGTTGGCGCCGTCCATCTGGGCCTCGATGCGCAGATGGCCCTCGATGCGGGTGATGGGATCGACGACGATGCGTTCAGTCATGTTGGCGGATCTCCGATACGGGGCCGCCAACGCGGCCCGGCTCTAAGAACAGGTGTTCGGTTCAGTCGCGCTCGACCAGGTGCTCGGCGATCATCTCGGTGAGCCCGATCACCGGGATGTCCATGTTGAACGCCTCCAGGCCCTCTTCGAGTTGGGTGCGGCAGGTGGCGCACATGGTCACCATCCGGTCGGGTGCGACCTCCTCGATCTGGGCCTTCTTGCGCTTAAAGGCCCTCATCCGGAGCTCCTCGGCCCGTTCGTTGGAGCTGACGCCGCCACCGGCCCCGCAGCACCACTGATACTTGCCATGCTCCTTGAGGTCGACGAAGTTCTCGGCCACCAGCGCCATCAGATGGCGCTGCTGCTGGATCACGCCGCTCTTGCGCGCCAGATTACAGGGATCGTGCAGCGAAAGCCGGGCGNCCTCTTTGTCTGCGATCTTGATCCGTCCGGCGGCGCGCAGTTCGTCGAGCACCTCGATAATGTGGAAGACGCGGAACGGATAGGCGCGTCCGATCAGGTTCGGGCCCTCCCAGCGGATGGCGGTGTAGGCATGACCGCATTCGGGACTGATGACCTTAGATACCTTGAGCGCTTCCGCTGCCGCCACCACGCGCTCGACCAGTTCGGCGGCGATGTCCTTGCTTCCGATCTGGACCCCCGCATTAGTGGCCTCGAAACACTGGGTCGAGAGCGTCCAGGAGATGCCCGCATGGTCGAAGATCTTGGTGATGGCCGCGAGATATTCGGGGAAGTTGATGACCTCCATCGAGGACAGCAACACCAGATACTCGACGCCTTCCTGGTCGACCGGCACCGTCAGACCGCTGCTGGCCTCGACATGCTGGATCTGCACCGCAAGCGTCTTCCATTGCAGCCCCATGGGGCTACCAGTGCGGATGGCGCGCGAGGCGGCCGAGATCAGCCCTTCGGGTGCATGGCCCGACTGGACCATGCCCTCGCGGGTCTTGCGGATCATGTAAGCCAGATCATTGCCGACCGGACAGACCATGGAACAGCGGCCGCACAGGGTACAGGAGTCGTAGAGCAGCTCCTCCCATTCGGCCAGCATCTCATCCGTGACCGGTTGCTGGAGCCCGAGCCGACCCTTGATCCGGCCCCAGAGGGTGAATTCGTTCTCCCACACCCGACGCAGGGGTTCGAGCTTCAGGATCGGTGTGTATTTGGGATCGCCGGTTTCGAGATAGAAAGGACAGGCCTGGGCGCAGAGTCCGCAGTGCACACAACTGGAGAAGAAGGCCGCCGTCGGCGCATCGATCTCGGCGCGGAAGGCCGCCAGGCCCCGTTCGAGTGTCAGTTCGCTCATGACTGAACCCCCTTGCGACCAAAGGCGGCGCCGTTGTACCAGCGCGCGACGAAGGCGGTGAAGATGTGGGTGAGCTTGGTGAAGGGCAGGATGATCAGCAGGATCTCGGCGCTGAGGATGTGCATGCCGAGCGCCAGCGGATAGGGCGCGACCAGACGGTGATAGGCCAGATAGCCAGTGAGCACCACCATGAACACCACGGCCCACACCAGATAGTCCTCGGGCGTGCTGATGTGCCGCTTCACTGGATGGCTGAGCCGATGCACCAGGGTCGCGATCAGGGCCAGGAGGGTGATGGCGGTGGCGAAGTCGACCAGCGGCGTGGGCAGCCCCGGCCAAGCGAACCCGAGCACGCCCCGGATCAGCTCGACATGGGGCACGAAGAACAGGAGCGCGGTCAGGAAGCCGATGTGCCAGACCCAGCCGACCACCACATTGAAGGGTGCGCGCCTGAAGGTGCCCGGATCGGCGACGCTCCGGGTGAGCATGGTACGCAGTCCAGCCGGCCATTCATGGGCGCGCGGCTCGGCATAGTTGGGCGCGCGTCCGAGCATGAAGATCTCGACCAGACGTACCATGAGACCGATGGCGAAGATCGCCAGCGCGATATCGAAGACTGGACCCTTGGTCCACAGCAGGAATTCCATCGAACCGCTCATAGCTTTTGCTCCAGTTCGGCGACGGTGACGGGTTGGCGCGTGGCCGCGGCGTCCCTGCCCTTCTTGCGGGAGAGGGCTGCGAGTCCACCGCCGACGACGGCCCCGGCCGCCCCCGCCTGCAAGAGTGTCGTGGGTCCGAGCGTGAGCGGCACAGACACCGGTTCATAGAAACCTCCGGCATCCCAAAACCTCGGCTCGGAGCAGCCCAGACAGGGATGCCCGGATTCGACCGGCCAACTGGTGCCGTCGTTCCATTTCATGGTGGCACAGGCGTTGTAGGTGGTCGGTCCCTTGCAGCCGAGCCGATACAGACACCAGCCCTGTTTGGCCCCTTCATCATCGAAGCCCTCGGCAAAGAGTCCTTTGTCGTAAAAGGGCCGGCGAGAGCAGCGGTCATGGATCGACTGGCCGTAGAAGGCGAGCGGCCGGCCATAGCCGTCCAGCTCGGGCAGCTGACCGAAGACCAGATAGTGCGCAATCACGCCGGTGATAACCATGGGGATCGGCGGACAGCCGGGGACATTGATGACCGGCTTGTCCCGAACCAGCTCCCTGACCGACAGGGCACCGGTCGGGTTGGGCCGTGCCTGGGGCAGACCACCGAAGGCGGCACAGGTACCGACCGCGATCACGGCGACGGCATGCTCGACCGTTTCCATCAGGATGTCGTAATTACTGTGACCTGCGATGGTCGAGAAGCCCGGATTGGATTTAGGACCTGGGATGGAACCGTCGACGATCACCAGATACTGACCCTTGTTCTCTTCCATCGCCTGGATGCGTGCTTCCTCGGCGGCATCACCGGACGCGGCCTGGAGCGTGTGGTGATAATCCAGCGAGATAAAATCAAGGATCAGGTCTTCGAGCGTCGGTGCATGGGCGCGGGTCAGGGATTCGGTACAGCCGGTGCATTCCTGAAACGACAGCCAGATGACCGAGGGGCGGCGTGCCTGCTCTAGTGCAGCGGCGATGGTCGGTACCATGCTTGGCGGCAGGGCCATCAGCGAGGCGGTCGTGGCACAGAGCTTGAGAAATCCGCGACGCGACAGGCCATGATCGCGCAGGCTCTCGCCCAGTGTCTTATCGGGTTTCTTGCGCATGGTCCCTCCTCTCGGGTGTCAGGACGAAGGTGGCGAAGCGTTCAGCGTGGTATCCAGGCCGGACTCGGCGAGTCGTGCATTGAGCGCACTGAGCGACTCGGCGAGATCCTCCGGGTGCGGACGCAGGATCTCGGGGATGGCGGCGATCTCGACCTGATAGCTCAGGCGCTGATCTTCCAGGCTGCGGTAGTCGACCAGCCAGACACCGGGGATGGCGGTTTCTTGGATCAGGGTCGGGCCGAGCGCCTCGACGCGCGCCTGGACCTCGCCCGAACCGAGCACGGCGGTCAGACGTTCCAGATCGCCCGGACCAAAGGGCATGGAGTGGAGGTCGATGCACGTCGACTCGCCGCTGGCGAGCAGACGTTCGAGCGCGTGACGGACCTCGTACAAGATGGAGAGCACCTGCCCGTGTTCGGGCGTGGCTCCAGGGCAGGAACCACCCGGCGCGGGCGGATCGATCTTGGGTTCCAGGCTGGACATGACCACTCCATCTCGATGTCGATGGAGTGGATTCTAAGACGGTCCAGGGATTTTTGATTTGACCTGGAGCAGGTATTTTAGCATTTAATCGAGTCGTGATATCTCGATGGTCTAGTAACCGCGAAAATACCAGAGATTGTCCCAGCCCGGCGGTGAGACGGGTGGCGGCCCGGGCGGCAACAGAGGTTCTGACCGTCCAGAGACCTCGGATCCATCCTCGGGGAAAGGAAGAAGCGGTCCCCAGACCTCAGGTCCGAGTCGACGAAAGACCTCGAGATCCTGATCGATGCGCTCCTGACGCTCAGCGCGACGGCGGCGCAGATCCTCTTCCCAGTTCTCTTGCTGTATGGCCCCACGCGGATGAAGGAGACGGTGGCGTTGTTCATGCTGCTCACGTACCGCCGACCGTCGCGCCTCCCAGGCCTCACGCTGGGCGCGCACCTCGTCGAGCCAGGATGATACCTGATTGGGTTGAATCTCGCCTGTCAACGCCGGATTAGGCCCCCGGGCCGCCGGCTCAGCGAATGCGCTTTCGACACCCAGCAGCAGTCCGCCGCACAGCAGACAGACCGCTGCCGAAGCGCGACCGCCTCCGAGCCGCATCGCTTCAAACGGAATGGGACGCTTCGAGTCGATCATGGATCTCGCGCCTCAGGCAGGACAGCACCTGTTCGCAGGTGATGGGCGTCTCCTCGGCGGTGGTGATGAAGAAGACATCGTCGACCTCGGCGCCGACGGTGGCGATCTTGGCGTTCTGCAGCCGGATACCGCACTGCTCGAATACGGCCCCGACCTCGGCCAGCAGCCCCGGACGGTCGAGGGTCGTCAGACGCATGATGGTACGCTGGTTGGGCTCGTCGACGGAAAAACAGACCCGCGTCTCGATCGGAAAATGCCGGTGCCGGCGCGAAGGCGCGCGCGTGACCTGAATCCGGGCCTGACTCGGCTCAGTGAGACGCGCGGCGAGCTGCTCGCGCACCTCGCTGAGTCGGGCGGGATCGTTGAGCAGGGTGCCGCCCTGATCGAGCACCTGATAGCTGTTGACCACCATGCCATCGCTGGTGGTCATGACACGCGCATCCATGACGCTCAGACCCATCTGATCGAGTGCNGCCGTGGTACGGGCGAACAGATTGTCGCGATNGCGCGAGTAGATGAAGATCTCGCTGCCACCGCGCGCTGTGATCGGGCGGATGTCGACCACTGGCCGGTCCACAGCGCCGGCCTCCAAAATGCGTCTGGTCTGCCAAGCGATCTCGTCGGGTGAATTGTAAATAAAAAAGTCGTGGTTGAAACGCTGCCAAAGTGCCTGACAGGCGTCCGCTTTGATACCATGGCGCGCCACTAGCCGCAGACTCTCGGCCTGCTTTTGGGCGATGAGCTCGTCCTGGGCCTGGGGGTTGTCGAGTCCACGCAGCAGGGCGCGCCTGGCGCTGTAGTAGAGCTCGCGCAGCAGGGCATCGAGCCAGCTGTTCCAGCGTCCCGGATTGGTGGCCCGTGCATCGGCCACGGTCAGTAGATAGAGATAATCGAGCCGGGTCTGATCGCCGATCAGGGCGGCGAAGGACTGGATGACCTCCGGATCGCTGATGTCCTTGCGCTGGGCGGTCATGGACATCACCAGATGGTGCTCGACCAGCCAGGACACCAAGCGACTGTCGAAGTCGCTCAGACCATGGTGCCGACAGAAGTCCCAGGCCTCGCGCGCGCCCAGGAGCGAGTGATCGCCGCTCCGGCCCTTGGCGATGTCATGAAAGAGTCCAGCCAGATAGAGCAGTTCCAATTTGGGGATGCGCCGTGCCAGGGCACTACAGAGCGGCAGCTCTTCATCGTATTCGGGGATGATGAAACGGCGCAGATTGCGGATCAGCATCAGGGTGTGCTCATCGACCGTATAGACATGCAATAGGTCGTACTGCATCCGCCCGACGATGTTGGCGAAGGCCGGGATATAGGCCGGTAACACCCCGTAACGACTCATGCGGCGCAGGGCATGGGTGAGCCCGGAGGGCTCGCGCAGGATCTCCATGAACAGACTCCGTGCCCGGAGATCGGCCCGAAAGGCGTCGTCGATGCGATGGCGGTTCTCGCGGATCAGGCGGATGGTGCTCGCGCGTACCCCTTGCAGCTCGGGATGGGTCTGGAGGATGTGAAAGACCTCCAGCAAGGCGATCGGGGTGCGCTGAAACACGCTCGGCGAGGTGACCTCCAGATAGCCGCAACGTGACTGGAAACGCTTGTTGATCGGCACCGGCGGGCCGAGATCGTCGTGCAGCCGGATCGCCTCGCCGAAGAGCTGCAACAGCATCTCATTGAGCTGGTTGAGNTCCTGGACGGTGCGGTAGTACTGCTGCATGAACTGCTCGACGGCCAGATTGTTCTCGCCGTCGCTGAAACCGAACTGACGCGCCAGGGTAAGCTGATGATCGAACAGCAGCCGGTCTTCATGCCGTCCAGCCAAGCGGTGGAGGGCAAAGCGGATGCGCCATAGCAGGGTCTGGCCATCGATCAGGGTCTGATGCTCGGATTCGGTCAGGAAGCCGTGGTCGACCAGCTCGTGTAGGGTCTCGGCACCGAAATGCCGCTTGGCCACCCAGGCGATCGTCTGGATATCCCTGAGTCCGCCGGGGTTTTCCTTGATGTTGGGTTCAAGGTTGTAGGCGGTGTCGCCATACTTGAGCCAGCGTGCACGCTGCTCTTGGGTCTTGGCGGCGAAGAAGCGCTCGCTGTCCCAGAGACGATCGGGCCCGGTGGCCACGCGCATCTGCTGAAACAGCGTCTCTGAGCCGGCCAGCCAGCGCGCCTCGAGCAGATTGGTCATGATCGTGACGTCGTCTGCGGCCGCGCGCGCACACTCCTCGACGGTGCGGACACTGTGACCGATCTCCAGTCCGAGATCCCACAGCAGTGTCAACAGGTGTTCGATGGACTCGATCAGCGATGGTGCAGACGCGTCCTCGATCAGGATCAGGATGTCGATGTCAGAGGCCGGATGGAGCTCGCGTCGTCCATAGCCGCCGACCGCCACGAGCGCCGCCGCGGAGGATTCGCTCAGATGCAGGGTCCAGACATCACGCAAGACGGCGTCGATGAGTTCGCTCAGCTCACGGACCAGGCAAGTCACCGGGACGCCCTCGTCATAGCGACGATAGAGTCTTTCCTTGCCTGTCTTCAACCGCTCCTTAAAAAAGTGCAGCGAGTCTGACGGCAAGCGCCGTGGCTCGACCGGCACTTGGGCGGCGCACTGGGTCATGAGGTCGCCCGTGCCGCGCGCTCGGCGGCGCCCAGGGTCAGGATCTCGTGGCCCGTCTCCGTGACCAGTACGGTGTGCTCCCACTGGGCCGACAGACTGCGATCCTTGGTGACGACGGTCCAGCCGTCCGGCAGGACCTTGATGAAGCGTTTGCCGGCATTGACCATGGGTTCAATGGTAAAGCACATCCCCGGTTTGAGCCGCAATCCCTCTCCGGGCTTGCCATAATGCAGTACCTGGGGGTCTTCGTGGAATTCCTCACCGATACCATGTCCGCAATATTCGCGCACCACCGAATAGCCCTGGGACTCGACAAAGCGCTGAATGGCGTACCCGATGTCGCCGAGCGTGGCCTCCGGCCTGACGGCAGCGATTCCGAGCATCATCGCCTGCTGCGTGACGGTCACCAGCCGACGCGCCAGAATGGACGGCTCGCCGACGAAGAACATCCGGCTGGTGTCGCCGTGATAGCCGTTTTTGATGACGGTGACGTCGATATTGATGATATCGCCCTTCTTGAGACGCTTATTGCTTGGGATACCGTGACAGACTTGATGGTTGACCGAGGTGCAGATCGACTTTGGGAAACCGCGATAGTCGAGCGGGGCCGGGATGGCGCCCTGATAATCGACGATGTAGTCGTGACAGATCCGATCGAGCTCCTCGGTGGTGACTCCGGGTTGGACATGGGGCTCGATCATATCGAGCACATCAGCGGCCAGACGTCCGGCGAGACGCATCTTCTCGATCGCCTCGGGGGTCTTGATCCGTACATTCATCTTGCGATTGGAAGCATCCACGGTCTTTGGTGTGACGTTCGGGTATTTGCCCATGTGTAACGGTCTATGGTATAAGGGGCAGCGCCCTGTCGCAATCGACAACCAGCCACCCTCCATTCAGGGTGGGGGCGTGCGACAGTGACACCAAGGCGGAACTTCTAGTTTCCCCTCTTTAATTTGTTTGAGCCTTCGGCCAGGCCCGTCTGTCTTGATCGCAAAGATCGATAGACGCCCTGATCCATCCACACACGCGCCGTCACAGATGACTGGGTGCCCATTGACGCGGGTTGTCGCCTGGGGTGCGTGGAGGTCCAACCCAATCATTATCCTTAAGGAAGCCAAAGATCGTGAGCAACGTCACCATGCGCCAGATGCTGGAGGCCGGCGTCCATTTCGGCCACCAGACCCGTTACTGGAACCCCAAGATGGGGGCCTTTATCTTCGGGCAGCGCAACAAGATTCACATCATCAACCTCGAAAAGACCCTGCCGCTCTACCAGGAGGCCGTGAATTTCATGGGCACCTTGGCGGCCAACGGCGGCAAGATCCTCTTCGTCGGCACCAAGCGCGCCGCGCGTGACGCCATCCGGGAAGAGGCCGAGCGTTGTGGCATGCCCTATGTCAACCATCGCTGGCTTGGCGGCATGCTCACCAACTTCAAGACCATCCGTCAGTCGGTCAAGCGTCTGAAAGACCTGGAGGCCATGTTCGAGAGCGGTACCATCGAGCGTTTCAACAAGAAGGAAGCCCTAGGTCTGGCGCGCGAGCGCGACAAGCTCGAGCTGAGTCTCGGTGGGATCAAGGACATGGATGCCCTGCCGGACGCCATGTTCGTCATCGACGTCGGTCACGAGAAGATCGCCGTGAGCGAGGCCAATAAGCTTGGCATCCCCGTCGTCGGCGTGGTCGACACCAACAACGACCCGAGCAATGTCGACTATGTCATCCCCGGCAACGACGATGCCATCCGCGCCGTGCGGCTTTATATCGCCGGTGCCGCCGACGCCATCCTCGATGGGCGCAATACCGCCGCCGCCATGGTGGGCCGTGGTTCGGACGTCATCCAGGACCAGGCTCAGGTCGAGGCGTGATCGCCCGCGCGCCTCGCCCCGAGCAGACGGGGTGCGCCGCCCGTCTCAGCCGATCCAGTTCTTCAGAGACGCCGCTCGATGCGGCGACTCTTCATATCCGAATTCAAGCAGACCCCAAGTGGGTCGACGAGGTGTTCTAGTCATGGCGATTACAGCCGCATTGGTCAAGGAACTACGCGAACGCACCGGCGCTGGCATGATGGAGTGCAAGGCCGCGCTCGTGGAAGCCAATGGAGACATCGAGGCCGCCATCGAGGCCATGCGCAAGTCCGGTCAGGCGAAGGCCGCCAAGAAGTCCGGACGCACTACCGCCGAGGGCGTGGTCATGATCCGGATTGCCGAAGACGGCAAACAGGGCGTCATGGTCGAGATCAACTGCGAGACCGACTTCGTGGCCAAGGACTCCAACTTTCTGGCCTTCGCCGAGGCCGTCACCGTTGCCGCGCTCAGCAGCGGCGTAGCCGATGCCGAGGCACTGGCCAGCCAGACCCTGGCCGACGGTAATACCGTCGATGCCGCCCGTGAGGCCCTGATCGCCAAGATCGGTGAGAACATCCAGGTGCGTCGTCTGGTGCGCTTCGACGGCGCCGAGGGTGTGCTCTACAGCTATCGTCATGGTGTGCGCATCGGTGTGCTGGTCGAGCTGGTCGGCGGCGACGAGACGCTCGGTCGCGACATCGCCATGCACATCGCCGCCAGCAACCCGATGTGCATCAGCGCCGATCAGGTGCCGGCCGCGACCCTGGACAAGGAGCGCGAGATCTTCAGGGCCCAGGCGCTCGGCAGCGGCAAGCCCGAGGCGATCGTCGAGAAGATGATCGAGGGCCGGGTGCGCAAGTTCCTGGAAGAAGTCACCCTGCTCGGTCAGCCCTTTGTCAAGAACCCCGACCAGACCGTCGCCCAGCTGCTCAAGCAGGCCGGCGCTGAGGTGCGTCGCTTCATGCGCCTGGAGGTCGGCGAGGGGATCGAGAAGAAGGTCGAGAACTTCGCCGAAGAGGTCATGGCGCAGGTTCGCGGCAGCTGAGCCGTTACGGTATCCTGCCGCCCATCCGATCACATCACCACGAGTCACATCACCACGAGGCCCGCGGCCATGACCGCTCCTGCGTATCGACGCATCCTGCTCAAACTCAGTGGCGAGGCGCTGATGGGCGCGGGCGACCATGGTATCGATCCGGACGTCCTGGAACGGCTCGCGGGCGATATCCGCGACCTGATCGCTTCAGGTGTCCAGGTTGCGCTCGTGATTGGGGGCGGCAACATCTTTCGCGGTGCCGGGTTGGCGGCGCGCGGCCTAGATCGGGTCACGGGCGATCAGATCGGGATGCTCGCCACGGTGATGAACGCCCTGGCCATGCGCGACATGCTCGAGCGGATGTCGGTGCCGACGCGCGTGATGTCGGCGCTGCCGATCGATCGGGTCTGCGAGGACTACAACCACCTTCGCGCCGTGCGTCATCTGGAGCTGGGGCGCGTGGTGATCTTTGCCGGCGGTACCGGCAATCCCTTCTTCACCACCGACTCGGCGGCCGGTCTGCGGGCCATCGAGATTGGGGCTGACCTGCTGATCAAGGCCACCAAGGTCGATGGGGTCTATTCCGCCGATCCGGTGAAGGATCCGAACGCCATCTTCTACCCCCGACTCAGCTATGATCAGGCCCTACGCGAGGGGCTTGGGGTGATGGACGCCACCGCGATCGTGCTGTGCCGCGATCACGCCATGCCCCTGCGGGTCATGAACATCAACGAACCGAACGCCCTGTCCCGTCTCATGGCCGGCGAGGACGTCGGTTCACTGGTCGTAAGCGGAAACTGACATCATGATCGACGATATCAAGCAAGACACCGCTGAGCGTATGGCCAAGACCGTCGAGGCGCTCACCCACGAACTGGCCAAGATTCGCACCGGACGCGCCCACCCCTCGCTGCTCGACCACATCCTGGTCTCTTACTATGGGCAGGAGGTACCGATCCGCCAGGTCGCCAACATCAACGCCGAGGATGCGCGCACCCTGCTGGTCACACCCTGGGAGCGCAACATGGTCCAGGCGGTCGAAAAGGCGATCATACAGTCCGATCTCGGGCTCAACCCCAACACCGCAGGGACTGCCATCCGTGTGCCCATGCCGCCCCTGACCGAGGAGCGCCGGCGCGATCTGATCAAGATTGCGCGCCACGAGGCCGAACAGGCGCGCGTGGCGGTACGCAACATCCGCCGCGACGCCAATCAGACCCTCAAGGATCTCGTCAAGGAGAAGGAGATCTCCGAAGACGACGAACGTCGCGGCCAGGAGATCGTGCAGAGGCTCACCGATCAGTACATCAAGGAAATCGACGCCGTGTTGGCCGAGAAGGAACAGGACCTGATGTCCATCTAAGGCTTGCGCGTCAAGACCCTATCCGAATTCATCGTGGAAACCGATTCAGACATCGCCCTTTCGCGGCTGCCACGGCATGTCGCCATTATCATGGATGGCAACGGCCGTTGGGCCAGGCAGCGCGGGTTGCCGCGCACGGCCGGCCATCGCGAGGGTGTCAAGAGTGTGCGCGCCGTGGTCGAGGAGAGCGTGCGCCGAGGCATCGAGGTCGTGACACTGTTTGCGTTCAGCAGTGAGAACTGGCGTCGACCGCGCGTTGAGGTCAATGTGCTCATGGAGCTCTTTATGAGCGCGCTACGCACCGAGGCCAGGCGGCTACACGAAAACGGGATCCGGTTGCGCATCCTCGGCGAGCGGAGCGCCTTTCCCGAGAAGCTCCAGCGCCGCATCGCCGAGGTCGAGGCACTGACGGCCCAAAACACCCGGCTCTATCTCCAGGTCGCTGCTAATTACGGTGGACGCTGGGACATCGTCCAGGCGGCGCGGCGGCTGGCGCTCGAGGTCCAGGCTGGACGGCTCGATCCGAGTCAAATCGACGAACACTGCCTGGCCGAGCGTCTGTCATTCGCCGACCTGCCCGAACCGGATCTCTTCATCCGTACCGGCGGTGAGCAGCGTCTGAGCAACTTCATCCTCTGGCAGTCGGCCTATTCCGAGCTGTATTTTTCGCACCTGTTCTGGCCGGACTTCGATGCCGCGGCCTATGGCGAGGCACTCGACGACTATGCCCGGCGTCAGCGTCGCTTCGGGCTCACCGGCGAGCAAGTCGAGGACAGACGCCTGACCCTGGTCGATGCCTGTGTCGGATAGCTCCTCGCCTGTTGCCAACAATCTGCGACACCGCACCCAGACCGTGCTCTGGCTCGTGCCGCTCGTGGTTGGGATCGTGTTGTTGCCCAACTGGGCCTTCGCGCTCTTTCTGAGTTTCGCAATGCTCGTCGCCGCTTGGGAGTGGTGCGTTCTGGCCGGTCTCCGCGAACCGGCCGGGCGCCGCTTCTATCTGGCATTCATCGCCGCCGTATTGGCGGCTCTCTGGCACTGGTCCGCCTTGAGTTGGCCACTGCTGTTGCTGGCCAGCCTGATCTGGTGGATCGTACAGAGTCTGATCATTCCCCGTATCCAGCACGTCGAGTTTGTCGAGGGACTGCGTCCCTGGTTGCTGGTCACCGGATTGCTGATCCTGACCTCGACCTGGGCAGCCCTGTTGAGTCTGCACCGGATCGAATCCCGTGGCCCTGGTCTGGTGCTATCGCTCCTGATCCTGATCGCGACGGTCGATTCAGTTGCCTATTTCAGTGGGCAACGCTGGGGTCGGACCAAGCTCGCCCCCGCGCTCAGCCCGGGTAAGACCTGGGCCGGTGTCCAGGGCGCCCTGATCGGGGCCGCGCTGGTCGGTGTGCTGATCGCCGTCTGGCTTGGTCTGGCGCCGCTTGGTGCCTTGGCCGTCGTGATGCTGTGTCTCTTGGTCGCCATGCTGTCGATCATCGGCGATCTCTACGAGAGCCTGCTCAAACGCCAGCGCCGATTGAAGGACGTCAGCCAACTCTTGCCCGGCCATGGCGGTCTGCTCGATCGTATCGACAGCCTGACGGCGGCTGCCCCACTCTATTCCCTGGGCATGACCTGGGCCCTGACCTGACTGGAGTAGCACTGTGATTGGCGTAACCGTACTTGGAGCCACGGGTTCCATCGGCGTCAGCACCCTGGACGTGCTGGCGCGTCATCCGGATCGTTTCTACGCGGTGGCCCTCACCGCCAACACCGACGCCGAACGTCTGGCCGAACAGTGTCGCCGCCATCGGCCCAAATACGCCGTGTTGGTCGATCCCAAGGCCGCACGGCGTCTCGAATCACTGCTGGCCGACCTGCCCGGGCGCCCCGAGATCCTCAGCGGCATTGCGGGGCTCGAACAGGTCTCGGCCCTGCCCGAGGTGGGCTATGTCATGGCGGCGATCGTCGGGGCGGCGGGTCTGCGCCCGACCCTGGCTGCCGCGCGCGCCGGCAAGCGCGTGTTGCTCGCCAACAAGGAGTCACTGGTCGTCGCCGGGGCGCTCTTGATGCAGGCGGTGGCCGACAGCGGCGCCGAACTGCTCCCGATCGACAGCGAGCACAATGCCATCTTCCAGTGTCTGCCGCCCAACTTCAGCGTCGGTCTGGAGCGGGTCGGGGTGAGGCGCATCCTGCTGACCGCCTCGGGCGGCCCCTTCCGCGACTGGCCACTGGAGCGTCTGTCTTCAGTCACCCCTGAGCAAGCCTGCGCCCATCCGACCTGGGACATGGGGCGCAAGATCTCGGTCGACTCGGCGACCATGATGAACAAGGGGCTCGAAGTGATCGAGGCCTGCTGGCTGTTCGGCACGGATCCGGACCACATCCAGGTCGTGGTGCATCCGCAGAGCGTCATCCACTCGCTGGTCCAGTACGAGGACGGCTCGGTCCTGGCGCAGCTCGGCAACCCCGACATGCGCACTCCGATCGCGCATGCGATGGGCTGGCCCGAGCGGATCGATTCGGGTGTGATGCCGCTTGATCTGTTTGCCGTGGCCCGTCTGGATTTCCAGGCGCCGGACTTCGCGCGCTTCCCCTGTCTGCGCCTGGCCTTCGAGTCGGCACGGGTCGGCGGTACGGCGCCAGTCGTGCTCAACGCGGCCAATGAGATCGCGGTCGCGGCCTTCCTCGATCGGCGCATCGACTTCCTAGACATCGCCGCCGTGGTCGAGGGGACGCTAGAGGCACTACCGTGCGAGTCGGTCGAGGGACAGGGGCTTGAATTCCTGCTCGAGGTCGATCGGCGCGCGCGCGAGCAGGCCGAACATTTGATCGAGGCGCGTCTCGGCTAACCCCAGGTTGCTGAGGTCTTAGCGCGTCCCCATCTTGAAATACCAGACCCAGTGTTCAGCGCATCCAAGGTTTTGCTCGACCCATGGACATCCCCTTCAGCCTCGCCTCCTTTCTGGTTGCCCTGGCAATCCTGATCACCGTGCATGAGTACGGTCACTTCTGGGCGGCCAAACGGCTCGGTGTCAAGGTGCTGCGTTTTTCCATCGGCTTCGGACGGCCGCTCCTCGCCTGGCGCCTCGGGGCCGACCGCACCGAATACGTCCTGGCCGCCATCCCGCTCGGCGGCTATGTCAAGATGCTCGACGAGCACGAGGCCGAAGCGCCGATCCCTGAGTCCGAACTCGATCGCGCCTTCAACCGCCAGGCGCTGTGGAAACGCTCGGCGATCGTGGTCGCAGGTCCGCTGTTCAACCTATTGTTTGCTGTGCTCGCCTACTGGGCGATCTTCATGGTCGGCGACACCGAACTTAGGCCCATCATCGGCACTGTGGAGCCCGCATCGGTCGCCGCCGAGGCTGGGTTTCGGCCCGGCGATGAACTGCTGGCCGTGGGCGAGCGTCCGATCCAGAGTTGGGAGAACGCCCTGCTTGCCCTGACGGTCGCCGCCATGGATGGAAACGACCTGATCGTCCAGGTGCGCGACGACACCGGTCAGGTCCGTGATCGGCTGATCCCGCGCGAATCCGTCGCCGGTCTGAGCGAGGAGCCGGATCTGTTGGCACGCCTCGGCGTCACACCAGACCGCCCGAGCCTCCCGGCCGTGATCGGCGAGATCCTGCCCGGCGAGCCCGCCGAACAGGCCGGCCTACAGATCGGCGATCGGGTGATTGCTGCCGATGGCCGGCCGATCGGCTCCTGGCGCGAGCTGGTGGAGCTGGTGCGCGAACGCCCCGAGATACCGATCATCCTTGATGTCGAGCGCCCGGACGTTGGGCTCCGGCAGATCAGACTCATCCCACGCGCTCTCGACGCCGATGGACGCAGGGTTGGACGCATCGGTGCCGGGGTCGAGGCGCGCGCGGATCTCATGGAAGACTATCTGGTGCGCGTCAGTCACGGCCCGATCGAGGCCCTGGGGCTGGCATTCGGTAAGACCTACGAGATGAGCGCCCTGATGCTGCGCGTCATGGGCCGGATGCTGATCGGCGAGGCCTCGATCCACAACCTGAGCGGCCCGATCAGTATCGCCGAGAACGCCGGACGCACTGCCAGCCAGGGTCTGAACGCCTTCGTCAAGTTCCTGGCCGTCGTCAGCATCAGTCTGGGCATCCTCAACCTGCTGCCGATCCCGGTGCTCGATGGTGGACACCTGATGTTCAATCTCATCGAATGGATCAAGGGCCGCCCGCTCTCCGAGGAGGCCATGATCCAGGGCCAGAAGGTTGGCTTTGTGTTGTTGGCCGTGCTCATGACCCTTGCCTTCTACGTTGACCTGTCGCGACTATTGGGCTAATCCGAGCCCATCCCTTATACTAGCGCGCCTTGGATGCCGGCCGCCCGGCACATCCGGCTTCAATTCAGGGGAAACCGTCTTGCGCGCTAAAACTCAGTCATTCCGCCATGGCGCCTGGCGAGCGCTCCTGCTCTGCGCCCTTGCCGCTGGCGCGCCTGGCACGGCCATCGCGGAGGTCTTCCAGGTCACCGACATCCGGCTCGAGGGCCTGCGCCGCATCGCCCCGGGCACAGTCTTCAACTATCTGCCGATCCAGGTCGGCGACACCGTCGGTGACGACGTGACGGGCGGCATCATCCGGGCACTCTATCAGACTGGATTCTTTGATGACGTGCGGGTTGAGCGCGACGGCAATGTGCTGGTCATCCAGGTCCGGGAACGACCGGCCATCGCCGAGATCAAGATCAGCGGCAACAAGGACATCGAGACCAAGGCGCTCGAGACCGCACTGGCCGACATCGGACTCAAAAAAGGCCGTGTCTTCAACCGCTCGGTGCTGGACCGCATTGAACAGGAACTGGAGCGGCAGTACTACGCACGCGGCAAGTACGGCGTGGTGGTGCAGTCGACCGTCTCGCCGCTGGAACGTAACCGGGTCGCAGTCAATATCGAGATCATCGAGGGGCTGACGGCGCGCATCAGACAGATCAACATCATCGGTAACAAGTCCTTCCCGGTCGAGGAATTGCGCAAGCAGTTTGATCTGGGACCGACACGTTGGAATTCCTTTTATACCAAGAACGACCAATACTCCAAGCAGAAGCTCGCCGCTGATTTGGAGTCGTTGCGTTCCTTCTATCTCGACCGCGGCTACATCAAGTTCGAAGTCAAGTCGACCCAGGTCTCGATCAGCGCCGACAAGAAGGACATCTATATCACAGTCACCATCGATGAAGGCCAGCCGTTCCGGATCAGCGACATCAAGCTCGCTGGCGCACCCGCGTTGCCGGCCGAACGGCTCTTTCCACTGATCCATCTCAAGCGAGGCGAGTTCTTCTCGCGCAAGCTCGTCACCGAGAGCGCCGAGCGCATCTCCAACCTGCTCGGTGACGAGGGCTATGCCTTCGCCAATGTCAACACCATCCCCGAGATCGACGAAGAGAAACACGAGGTCGCCGTCACCTTCTTCGTCGATGCCGGCAAGCGCGTCTATGTGCGCCGGGTCGAGATGCAGGGTAACACCCGCACCCGCGACGAGGTGCTGCGCCGCGAGATGCGCCAGCTCGAGACCGCCTGGTTCTCAGCCGATCTGGTACGCAAGTCGCGCGAACGCTTGCAGCGTCTGGGCTACTTCGAAGAGGTCGCGATCGAGACGCCGGCCGTTGCTGGGTCCTCCGATCAGGTCGACGTTAAGGTCAAGGTCAAAGAAAAACCCGCCGGCAATCTGGCCGCCGGTATCGGTTTCTCGCAGTCCGACGGCATCCTGCTCAATGCCAGCGTGACTCAGAACAATTTCCTCGGAACCGGCAAGCGCGTGGTGGTTGCCTTCAACAACAGCAGTTCGACCACCCTCTATCAGTTTGGTTACACCAATCCCTATTACACGGTCGATGGCATCAGCCGTGGTTTCAACCTCTCCTATCGCGAGACCGACTACGACGAGCTGGTCGGTGCCGATTACTCCACCGACGTCGGGGTCGCCGGGGTGAACTTCGGTCTGCCCATCACGGACAACAGCCGTGCCGGGCTGGGGTTTAACTATCAATACACCGATTTCACCGCTGGCGAGTCCGAGATCGCCCAGGCGTTCGCTGCCGACAACGGCAATACCTTCAACGACTTCTCGCTCATCGCCAGCTATACACGCGATACACGCGACAAGGCCATTTTTCCAACCCGCGGCTCTTTGCGCAGTCTCCAGGCTGAGGTGACGGTCCCCGGAAGCGATCTCAACTATTATCGGATCCGCTACGATGAGCAGCTCTACATCCCCCTGACCTCGCGCTATATCGTCGCGCTGAGTACCAATCTGGGCTATGGCGACAGCTATGGTGAGACCAACTACCTGCCCTTCTTCGAGAACTTCTATGCCGGTGGTCCGCGCTCGGTACGTGGCTGGAAGGCCAACACGCTCGGTCCGCGCGAGGTCGGCAGCGACGACCCCGTGGGCGGAAACCTCAAGCTCACTGGTAGTATCGAGTTCTTTGCCCCGGCCCCGGTCGGCGGGAAATTCGAGAAATCCCTGCGTCTGGGCGCCTTCCTGGACCTCGGCAACGTCTGGTCCACCTATGACTCGAATCTGCTGACCTACAGTGGCTTCGACCTCGGTGACCTGCGCTACTCGACCGGCATCTCACTGACCTGGCTCTCGCCGGTCGGGGCGCTGTCGATTAGCTTCGCCATTCCGCTCAATGAGAAGGACGGCGACAAGACCCAGGTCTTCCAGTTCGGATTCGGCCAGATCTTCTAGCCCATGGAGGTGTCCGTGAAGACACTAACCCGGACGTTCATGGCGACCACACTCCTTGGTGTCGCGACCCAACCTGTGCTGTCTGCCGACTCAGACTATCGCATCGCCGTAGTCGATCCCAATCGTGTCGTGGAGCAGTCGCCCCAATACGAGGCCGCGCGCGATGCGCTCCAGCGCGAGATCGAGGAGCGCGAGCGCGATCTGCGCGAACAGCAGGAACAAATCGCGGCCCTGCAACGCCAGCTCGAACGCGACGGACCACTGATGAGCGAGAGTGAGATCCAGCGACTCCAGAATGACATCCGCAGTCGCACGCGCAAGGTCAAATATGCGCGCGATGAGTTTCAGGACTATTTCGCGTTGCGCCAGAACGAGCTGCGAACCAAACTCAGCCGCCAGGTCCAAGAAGTCGTTGTCGAGCTGGCCAAGGAACAAAAGATCGACCTGATCCTGAGCGAAGGTCTGGTCTATTCCAATCCTCGGATCGACATCTCAGATCTAGTGATTGAGCGGCTCAAGCAGGAGTTCGAGAAGAACTCCGGGCCGCGTGCCGACACCTCGGCTCCGCGCTAGATACCGTCGGTGCCGTTTCCTCCGGTTTTGGAGACCCAACCCATGCAGATCTCTCTCGGTGAACTCGCCGCGCGGCTCGCTGTGCCCCTGCGTGGCGACGGCGGGGTCATGGTCGATCATATCGCCCCACTCGACAACGCCGGACCCGGTAGCCTGAGCTTTCTTGGTGACCCGGCCTATCGTGTCCATCTGGCCGGGACACATGCCTCGGCCGTGATCCTCAAGGAGTCCGACGCGGCCGATGCCCGAGTGCCTGTGCTGCTCAGCGAGAACCCTTATCTGACCTTCGCGCGCGCGGCGCGTCTGCTGCATCCGGAGCCGGAGGTCATCGGCGGTATCCATCCCTCCGCCGTGGTCGACCCGACCGCTTCGGTCGATCCGACCGCTTGGATCGGGCCGCTGACAGTCCTGGAGGCCGGCGTGGTGATCGGTCCACGTGTCTTCGTTGGCCCCGGCTGTATCCTGGGCGAAGGGGTCGAGGTCGGTGCCGATAGCCGCCTTACGGCGCGCGTGACACTCTGTTCAGGGACCCGGGTCGGGGCGCGCGCCCTGATTCATCCAGGGGCGGTGATCGGGCGTGAGGGTTTCGGCTTCGCGAAAGATGGCGAACGCTGGGTACGTATCCCCCAGATCGGGCGTGCTGTACTCGGCGACGATGTCGAGGTCGGCGCCAATACCTCGGTCGACCGCGGCACCATCGGCGATACGGTCATCGGCCACGGGGTCAAACTCGACAACCACATCCAGATCGGACACAACGTCGTCATTGGCGACCACACCGCTATGGCAGCCAACACCGGCATCTCCGGCTCGACCCGCATCGGCCGTCACTGCACCATCGCTGGAGCAGTCGGCGTGGCTGGACATCTAGAGATCGGCGACAACGTTCACTTCACCGGCATGGCCATGGTCACCCGGTCGTTCAAAGACCCTGGTGTCTATAGCAGCGGGATACCAGCCATGCCAAACACGGATTGGCGACGTAATGTGGTGCGTTTCAGACACCTGGATGATCTAGCGCGCCGAGTCAAGCAACTTGAAACCCTTATTACCAATATGAACGCAATACGCGAGCAGGAGGCATCCTAATGGATGGATCAGATCCGAATCCACAGACTTCCGATCAGTGCGCGGGTCGTTCGGAGGACGTCGTGACCACGATGGATATTCATAAGGTGCTAAGCCTTCTGCCACACCGCTATCCCTTTCTTCTGGTCGATCGGGTCATCGACTACAGGGTTAATGATTATCTGATCGCACTCAAGAATGTCACCTTCAACGAACCCTTTTTCATGGGCCACTTCCCGGTGCGCCCAGTCATGCCCGGTGTGCTGATCGTTGAGGCCCTGGCTCAGGCGACCGGACTCTTAGCCATGGCCTCGCGTCCGGACCTGATCGGTGAAAGGTCGCTCTATTACTTCGTCGGTATCGACCAGGCACGCTTCAAGCGTCCGGTTGAACCGGGCGATCAGCTCATCCTGGATGTGCGGTTAGGCCCAGTGCGCCGTGGGATCTGGAAGTTCGACGGCGAGGCGCGCGTCGACGACAAGCTGGTCGCGAGCGCCGAGATCATGTGCACGGCACGGGACTTCGAAGCTTGATCCACCCTACTGCCGTGGTCGACCCGTCTGCTGAGCTCGATTCCTCGGTCGAGGTTGGCCCCTTTGCCATCATCGGGGCCGGGGTCGAGATCGGCGCTGGCACCTGGATCGGACCCCATGCCGTGCTGCGCGGCCCGACCCGGATCGGGCGCGACAATCGCATCTTTCAGTTTGCCTCGGTCGGTGAGGACCCACAGGACAAGAAATACGGCGGTGAGCTGACCCGGCTGGAGATGGGCGATCGCAATCAGGTGCGCGAGTTCGCGACCCTGCATCGCGGCACAGTCCAAGACCAGGGCGTTACCCGGATCGGCGACGACAACCTATTCATGGCCTATACCCATGTCGCCCACGACTGTCGCATCGGGAACCAGGTGATCCTGGCCAATGCCGCCTCACTGGGCGGGCATGTCGAGATCCAGGACTGGGCCATCCTCGGCGGTTTTACCATCGTGCATCAATTTTGCCGCATCGGTGCGCACGCCTTCTGTGCCATGGGCTCGGTGCTGACACGCGACGTGCCACCCTATGTGGTGGTCGCCGGGCACCCCGCCGCACCGCATGGGATCAACACCGAGGGTTTGAAGCGGCGTGGCTTTTCGCCTGAGGTGATTCGGATCATCCGGCGCGCCTATCGCCTGCTCTATCTGGCCGATCTCAAGCTCGACGAGGCGCGCGCCCGGATCGCCGCCCTGGCCGCTTCGGTACCCGAACTCCAACCCTTGGTGGAGTTCATCGGCACGACCGGACGCGGGTTGGTGCGCTGACGGCGATGCACCCACTCGATCCAGCCATCCCCGGTCGCCCGATCTGCATTGGATTGGTGGCCAATGAACCCTCGGGCGACCTGCTCGGGGCGGCCTTGGCGCAGGCGATCCGCGCCCAGTATCCAGAGGTGTGCTTCATTGGCGTGGCCGGTCCACGGATGCGTGAGGTCGGCTGTGAGACCCTGTTCGACATGGAGCGGTTGTCGGTCATGGGCCTGACCGAGGTCCTGGCCCATCTGCCCGAACTGCTGCGTCTGCGCCGCCAGCTTCGGGAGCATTTCATCGCCCATCCGCCCGCGGTCTTCATCGGTGTCGATGGGCCCGATTTCAATCTGGGGCTGGAGCGCCGGCTGCGCGAACGCGGGATCAAGACCGTGCATCTGGTCAGTCCGACCGTTTGGGCCTGGCGCGCCGGGCGGGTCAAGTGGATCCGGCGTGCAGTCGACCGGATGCTGTGCATCTTTCCATTCGAGGAAGACTTCCTGCGCCGGCATGGCGTACCGGCGACCTATGTCGGTCATCCGCTGGCCGATGAGATTCCGCTCCAGGTCGATCATGCCGAGGCGCGTGCGGCGCTTGGACTTTCGGTGGATGTGCCGGTCATCGCCCTGCTGCCTGGGAGCCGCGCTGGCGAGATGCGTCGGCTGGCGGCGCCCTTCATTGCTACGGCGCGGCGCTGTCTTCAGACGCGGCCCGAGCTGCGTTTCGTCGTGCCGCTGGTCAATGCGCGGCTGCGGGCGTTGTTCGAGGCCGAATTGCAGCGACTCGACCCCGGCTTGCCGATCACGCTGGTCGATGGCCGCAGCCGCGACGCCATCGCGGCCGCCGATGCCGTACTCACCGCCTCGGGGACCGCGACGCTGGAGACGCTGCTGCTCAAGCGCCCGATGGTCGTGGCCTATCGGCTACACCCTCTGACCTATTATCTGGTCAGGTGGCTGAAGCTGGTCAAGGTGCCCTATATCGCCATGGCCAATCTGCTCGCCGGACGCGCACTTGCACCCGAGTTCCTGCAAGGGGACTGTCGGCCCGAGCGTCTGGCCCCCGCCCTGCTCGCCTATCTGGACGATCCCGAGCGCGTTACCGAGATCCAGACCGAATATGATCGCATCCATCGTGAATTGCGGCGCGATGCCGCCGCGAACGCGGCACGGGCCGTCTTAGAGCTACTCGACATTCAGGCGTAAACGGTTATCAGCGTATTCAGCATTTTTGACTACTACGAAACGAGTAAAACATTGACCAGCATGGATTTGATCGCTGGCGTCGACGAAGCCGGGCGCGGCCCGCTCGCCGGTCCAGTGTGCGCGGCGGCGGTCATCCTCGATCCAGCGCACCCGATCGTCGGCATCGGTGACTCCAAGAAACTCAGTCCCGCACGCCGCGAGCGCCTGGAGCCGCTGATCCGGGAACAGGCACTCGCCTGGTCGATCGCCTGGGCCAGTGTCGAGGAGATCGACCGACTCAATATCCTGCAGGCCACGCTGCTAGCCATGCGCCGTGCGGTCGAATCGCTCCGGCTCCGCCCGATCAAGGTGCTGATTGACGGCAATCGCTACCCGGAGCTGGACATCGCGGCCGAGGCCATCGTCGGCGGTGACGGCTTGGTGCCCGCCATCGGTGCGGCCTCCATCCTGGCCAAGGTCGCACGCGACCGCTTCATGGTCGAACTGGACGCCAAGTGCCCTGGCTATGGCTTCGCCAAACACAAGGGCTATCCAACCCGAGAGCATCTCGAGGCCATCGACCGGCTTGGTCCCTGTCGCTGGCACCGATACAGCTTCGCGCCGCTAGTGAATTTTGATCGGTGTGGTTAATGATGGGATAAAAAACACTGCCCCCTTTGGGGGCAGAGTGGCATGGGAAGGGGTCCCTGGCGGTGCCCTAGGTTCGCCTGGGGAGGCCCCAGACTAGGATCGGCGAAGGC
>JGI24187J35170_1000026_pt1 | contig 67748 bp, 67 predicted proteins | sample YNPBryBLVA2012_FD_35170 | JGI IMG/M metagenome (IMG submission 35170)
TTTTGAAAAAGGCTTGCATTCAGGCGTTTTTTGGCGTATCCTTTTGGTCAATGGGGCTTTTGGCAGTTGCAACGCCCCTCCCCCCGCAAGGGGATTGAAACACCGCCGGAACCACTCGTACCCCGGCATCCATGCCGGGTCGTTGCAACGCCCCTCCCCCCGCAAGGGGATTGAAACTTTACTGTTGCATAGTTAACATATTCGATTATATCGGATGCTGTTGCAACGCCCCTCCCCCCGCAACGGGATTGGACAATGGCGCGCAGACCTTCAGGCCGGCCGGAGGGCCCAAGCCTTGGCGCAGGCCCTCCGGCCGGCCTCGCGCCTCACCAATCCGCCCCTTGCGAAGCAGGGGGAGGACGCTCAAGGCGCCGGCCTTGGGCAGGAGGGGGTGCCCTCGTGCCAGGCGCGGCACGGCGGAGAAAAAGACCCCCTTCCCGGTTCGCTGTCGCTCACCGGCCTTCCCCCTGGTCCTGCGGCCCAAGGGGCAGGCTTGGCACAACGCGCCTGCGGTCCCAGCTCAGCTTCGCGCGGCCGGCCGCCCGGTGCCAGAAAACACATCTTGAAAACTCCATCGGCCCCGTTTGTACGCTCGGCCAAACCGACAAGCTGGCGGCAAGTTCAACCGATAAGTCAAACCGGAACTCTGGATTCAAAACGCGGGAACGCACGGCCAAACCATCGTTTGCACCGAGCACGGAGGCAGAACCGCACGGACTCGGGTTCCACCGGCCACCGGCGCCGAAGCAACAGAAACCCGGTCGGGTTCGGAAGCCGAGTTGCATGCCTTTGGCGAATCCCCCGACAACAGCTCCGCCGACCCCTCGAGCACCGAAGCGCCAATAATTGCGATCTCCAGGTCCATGGGCTCTGAGGGATGCCGGTTGCTCGCGCTCACCGTGAGCTTGCCGTCCTTCACCGACGCCGATGCGGAAACGACGCCCACCTTGGTCTCGTCTTTCAACTCGACCTGTTCGGTCTCCAAGTCGACGCGCACCGCTTGCGCTCCCTGATGCGGGCTGTAGATGGCGAACAGGTGGTAGGTTGGCGTGACCCACATGTTCGGGCCGTCCGTTTGAATCAGACATTGCAAAACGTTGACGATCTGCGCCAAGTTGGCCATCGAGACGACGTCGCATCGCTTTTGGAACACGTCCAGCACGGCGGCGGCGGCAACCGCGTCGCGCAGGGTGCTCGGCGCCTCGTAGTTCTTGTCGCTTGTGGCCTCGGGGTGCCACACGCCCCACTCGTCCATCGCCACGCCGACCTTTTTTCTTCCTGCGAAGAAAAAGTTCAGGATCTCTGACGAGTACTGAAGGTCTTCTTCCACCTCGAGGGCGCCCTTCATGATGTCCCAATACTCTCCGTCGTCGTATTCCGCCGCCTTGCCGCCGCTGTAGTAGCGGTGGACCGACAGGTGGTCCACCAGGAACGGGTGGTTGCGGAGGGTCTCCACAAGTTTGAGGTTCCACTGGCGGTCGGCCAGCCCGCACGCGACCAGTTCGGCCCTATCGTCGGTCTGCTTGAGAAAGGTTGCGTACCGTCGGTATTCTTTGCCGTAGCCTTCGGGGTCGTAGTTGCCGCCGCAGCCCCAGTTCTCGTTGCCGACGCCCCAGTATTTGACGTTCATTGTCTCCGCGTGGCCGTTGGCTTTGCGCAGCGCGACTAAGTCGGTGTCCAAATCGCTGTTGCAGTAGTGAAGCCAGTCGGCCATTTCCTGAGGGGTGCCAGAGCCCACGTTGCCGGCCAGGTACGGCTCGGCGCCCAGCTGCCTGCACAGCCAAATGAATTCGTGCGTTCCCAGCTCGTTGGTTTCCACAACCCGCAATCCGCAGCTCTCGCCCAAAGTTTTGGGCCGCTTTTCGGTGGGGCCGATGCCGTCGCGCCAGTGGTAGCTGTCGGCAAAGCATCCGCCGGGCCAGCGCAACATGGACACGTTGACCTTCTTCAGAGCTTCAAGAACGTCTTTGGCGAAGCCGTTGACGTTGGGGATGGAAGATTCCTTGCCGACCCAGAGCCCGTCGTAGCAGCAACGGCCGAGGTGCTCGGCGAACTGGCCGTGAATCAAGGGCGAGATGGTTCCGATTGGTTCCTTGGCGATGACGGTGAGCTTGGCTGATGGCATGGGTGATCGACCTCTTGGTGTTTATGCATTCCGTGAGGACTATACCTATAGCCAAATCGGAAAGACAACCTCTTTCACAACCCGAAAGCGTCGAGCGCCTTGCCTTCCACCCGGTAGATCCGCCATTCCTTCAGTGGCTTTGCGCCCAGGCTCTCATAAAAGCGGATAGCCGGATCGTTCCAATCCAGCACGGCCCACTCCAGGCGGCCGCAGCCTCTTTCCCGGGCGACCCTGCCGACCTCGGCGAGCAGGGCCCTTCCGATGCCCTTGCCCCGCATCGACGGGGTGACGGCCAGATCCCCGGCCGGGTAAGACAAGTCGAATAGGTAGGAAAGAACAGGGCGTAACCGACGACCTTTCCCTCGACTTCGGCAAGGATGGCCTCGGCGAACGGCTTTTCCCCGAAAAGGTGTTGACGGAGCTGGTCGGGGGAACCCTCAAGGAGGTTTTCAAGCCTTTCATAGGCGGCGAGTTCGCGGATCAAGCTCCAGATGGCTTCGCAGTCGTTCGGACGGGCGGCGCGGATTACGATCCCCTCTTGCGCTTTCGGAAAACCAAGCGGTCGATGCAGAAGTTGCCGCCCCCTTGCAAAAGAATGGCCAAGGCTCCTGCGAACAAGACCAGAGGGAAGCCGACGGCGCTGAGCGCCCCGCTCTCGCCCTGCATAAGTTTTTGCCAGGTGCCGGGAGCCGAGACTATCTTGTAGGCGGCCACGGCCATGGTGCATCCCGCGCCAAAAGCCGCCAAACGCGTCAAAGCGCCGAAAACGAGCCCAAGGCCCCCAAGAAGCTCCCCGCCCATCGCCAAGACGGCCAGCGGCTTTGAAAAGCCCATCTTGGCGAACGACTCGACGGCGCCTTCGAAACCCGGGCCGCCGAAAAGACCGAAAGCCTTTTGGCTGCCGGCATAAACGAGAATGGCGCCGACGACGAGTCGCAGCACCAGCAAGGCAATGTCAGGCGGCTTGACCGATTTCATGGCTTATCCCGAGCACGGTTGCGGTCATTATGGCTCAAATCGCAGGCAATGAGCCGGATGCAGGGGCTAGACTGTAGTGTGTTCGCTTTGCACCGTGTCCGCCTGCGCGAGCCCTTTTCGGGCTTGTCCCACCTTGCCGGAGCGTTGGCGGCAGTGGTAGGCCTCGCCTCTTTGCTCTCACGGGCGGGCGGTCGTCCGGAGCACTTGGCCTCGTTCCTGGTTTATGGGTGCAGCCTGGTGGCGATGTACGCCTGCTCGGCCTTGTACCACCTTTGGCCCGAGCCCGGCGCGGCATTGGCACGGCTGCGCAAGGCGGACCACGTGGCCATCTACCTTCTGATCGCCGGCACTTACGTTCCGATTTGTCTTTTGGCGCTCAAAGGGCCTCTGGGGGTTTCGATGGTTGCCGTTGAGGGTTTCTTGGCGTTCGTCGGCATTGTCGCGACGATCGTTTTCAAAGGCGGGCCAAGCTGGCTGCGCGCCTCGCTGTACGTGGCGATGGGTTGGCTTGCCGTCTTCGCCATCGGCCCGTTGCGGCAGAGCCTTCCGCCGAAGGCCATAAGATGGCTTTTGGCCGGCGGCGTTCTGTTCACTGTCGGGGCCGTCGTTTATTCGATCGACAAGCCGCACCTTGTTCCGGGCAAGTTCTCTGCCCACGACCTGTGGCATCTTTTTGTGATCGCGGGAACAGCGTGCCACTACGTTCTGGTAGCCTCATTCCTCGTTTGAACCTGGGCCGAATGTTCCGATCGGGGCTGGCGGCAGCGCCAAGCCTCAACAAGTTGCCAGGGACTTGACGAAAGAGCAACAAATGTGCCATGATTAACGTTCGCGCGTGAGCGCTTCGGAGTGTTTCCCATGTATGCGATCGTGAAGACCGGAGGAAAGCAGTATAAGGCCGCCAAAGACGATGTCTTGATCGTCGAAAAGCTTGATGGCGAAGCGGGAACGGCCGTCGAATTGAGCGACGTCGTCATGGTTTGCGACGGCGACCGCGTCAAAGTCGGTTCGCCGTTCGTGAAGGGTGCCGCCGTCAAAGCGGAGATTGTCCGGCAAACCAAAGGTCCGAAGATCAACGGTTTCAACTACAAGCCCAAGAAGAACGAGCGGAAGCGGTGGGGCCACCGGCAACCGCAGACCCATCTCCGCGTCGTTGAAGTCGTGGCTGGCAAATAGCGAGGAAAGTTTATGGCACACAAGAAAGGACAAGGTTCATCTCGAAACGGTCGCGATTCGAAGCCTAAGATGCTCGGCATCAAGAAATACGGCGGCGAGATCGTCAAGGCCGGAAGCATCCTTTGCCGGCAGCGCGGAACGAAGTTCTACCCCGGGGTCAACGTCGGCATCGGAAGGGACCACACGCTGTTCGCGCTCCAGGCTGGCCAGGTCAAGTTCGAGGGCCCGACCGGAAAGAGGCGAATCAGCGTCTATCCGGCGCCAGAAGCCTGACTCTCTGTTCAAGACTTTTTTTAGGCCGCCTAGGGGTTTCCGGGCGGCCCGTTTGGTTTTCCCGTGGACTAACGTGCCTCTTGGAGTTGCCTCTCGATCGTTTTGACCAGCGATTCATCGTCAGGCTTGGTTCCAGGCGAGAAGCGGCCGACCACCTTGCCCTTGCGATTGACCAAAAACTTCGCGAAGTTCCACTCAATGGCATCACGGCGGTCCGAGTTGTCGATCAGCCACCTGTACAGGGGCGCTGTTTCGGGGCCCTTCACGTGGATTTTTGAAAACATCGGGAAAGTCACGTTGTACTTTTCCGTGCAAAACCTCCTGATCTCCTTATCGGTGCCCGGCTCTTGTTCGTTGAAGTCGTTGGCTGGGAAACCCAGAACCACGAAGCCCTTGCCTTTGTAGGTTTTGTAGAGCTTCTCCAGTCCTGCATACTGGGGAGTGTATCCGCACTTGCTCGCTACGTTGACGACCAGGACCACTTGTCCCCGATATTGGCTCAGTTTGACGGACTTGCCGTCGATGTTTTTGACAGAAAAATCGTAAAGGGTGGACGGGACGGGCGCAGGGGATGCCGCTTGCATTTGCCCAAACAGACAAAGAGCAACGAGAGTCGAAGTAACCATGGATGTTTTGTACTTGAAGCCAGAACATGAACCTCAGGAATTGGGACGTTCGGCGGTTCCGGCTTGCCGATCGGCGGGGCCAAGGACCTTGATCCGAAATAAGGGCTCTCGCCTCGAACAGATTGGTCCCTGGCGCCGTCAAACGCTTGGAGAGGTTGAATTGTGTCCGACGTCTCGCCGTTCATGGTGTCGTCTCTGGCGCAGGCGCTTTCCTCCAATGCCGATTACTTCGTTTTGACTTTGCAGGATGGAACACGATGAACGGCAACAGGAGTCCTTCGAGCGGGCGCACTCTCGTGCGCGAAATCATCGACCGCATTCGTGAGCATATCGTTGAAAAAGGGCTTAGTCCAGGGGACCGCCTGCCGACCGAGCGCGAAATCTGCTTGATGTTCGATGTCGGCCGAAGCACTGTTCGCGAAGCCTTGACGGTTCTGGAAGTGCTTGGAGCCGTGGCCCGCAGGCCCAAGTTGGGCACTGTGCTGGCTGAGGTTGACTTCGGTGCCATCGCTTCGATCATCCGATTCTTGGTCGTTCGATCCGAGAAAGACCTAGGCGATCTCCTGGAGGCGCGTCGAATGTTCGAAGTCAACTCCTTGCACCTCGTTCATGAGAACTGGAGCGACGAATCGCACAGAAGTTTGAGGCAAGCGGCAGCGGATTACGCCAAGGCGGTCCGAGAGGGCCGCGACGGATTGCACGAGGATGCGAGGTTTCACGAAACGCTTGTGGAGCGTGCCAACAATCCGTTCATTCGCTACTATGCGTCGATGATCCGCGAATTCTTCGATGCGCCACCTGTCGCCGTGCCGCTGACGGAAGAGCAGAAGAAACTGACAATCGACGAGCACCACCAGGTAGTCGAATTGCTTGCCGCAGGCCGTGTGGCCCACGCCCAGCAGTTGCTTCACCGCCACCTTAGCCGTTACCTAGAACGCGGCATCGTGGCGGGAAGGCCAAAGTCCTAGAAAAGCCTCGGTTTCTCTTGTGGAGCCGCCAAGGACGCCTCGGCCACCGCGATCTTCGAGTCCGCCGTTCCGTAGTAAAGGAGCCACTTGCCCTTGAACGGCACCATTCCCTCGACGAAGCATACGTGGCTGACCTGTCCTTCGATTTCATACGGCCGGTCGGGTCTCATGAAGGGCTCGTCCGTTCGGTCGAGCACCCTCATGGGGTTTTTGGCATCGATCAGGACCTGCCCCGGAGCGTAAGTTCCGACGGCAAGGTCGGGATCGGAGTCGTTCCGGCAGTTGTAAATCAGTACAATGCCGTGCCGGGTGATCAAAGCCGGCGGGCCCGGCTCGACCAGCTGGCTGTCAAATCTTCCCGGTCTCGGCTTCAAAACGGTGCCCTCGTGGCTCCAGTGGATAAGATCGTTTGATGTCGCGGCAAAGATGTCCGACTCACCGTAGTACATCCAGTACTTGCCTTTGATTCGGGCCGCAACGAGCTGGCTGCCCTTGCGTCTCACGACGATGGATCCAGACTTCGTCCACTCGTCGCGGGTCGCGTCGGCGAAGGCCGACCCGTGCTTTGTCCAGTTCACAAGGTCCTTGGAGGTGGCCACGCAAAGCCGCGCCGTCTTGCGGTCCCAAGCAGTATAGGTCAAAACGTAGGTGCCGTCGGAAGCGCTTACCAAGCGCGGGTCCTCGCATCCGCCGTCCCACTCAAGGGCTTGGTTGTTCGCATCCGGAAAAAGGACAGGCGCGTTGCGGCGTTCGAAGCGGAGCCCGTCCGCACTTTCGGCGTAGCCGATTCTCGACGTCCTCTTGCCCTCGACGAACTTGTCTTCGGCGCGGTACAGCAGGACGACTTTGCCGTTTCGCACGACGGCCGCCGGGTTGAAAACGTCGTTTTCCTCCCAGTAGACGGGTGCCTGGCGCATGGGGCAGTCGAAGGGCAGGCGCTTCTGGGGCCACAAAACGGGATTAGCTGAATCGAGCTTTTGGAAAGGTCCTATCGTCCAGCCTGGCAACATCTCCTCATGATACCGGCAGACACCCGACCCACGCCTAAAACGGGGCCGTCTAGAAAGCCATTCCCTCGTAATCGCGGATAAGCCCTATGATTCGGCCGATCACCCGGGCGTCCTCACGCTTGACCTCGATCGGCTCGTAGGCGGGATTGCTAGGCATTAGCCGCACGCCCTTGGCATCGAAGTGGATGCGCTTGACAGTGGCCTCGTCGCCCAAAAGAACCGCAACCAAGTCGCCGTGGTTAGCGGTCTGTTGAGGCTTCACCACCACCAAATCGCGCGGCAGGATGCCGTCCCCCGACATCGAATCCCCTTTAATGCGAAGCAGAAAAGCGTGCTCGACGTTGCGCACCATCTCGAAGGGAACGGGTATCAGGTCCTCGACGCTCTCCTGGGCCTGGATCGGCGTGCCGGCCGCGATCGTGCCCAGCAGCGGCAGCATCGCCACTCGATTGTTGCTTTGGTAGTTCGGATGCACAACTTTGATCGATCGGGGCATGCTCGACCGCGAGATGTAGCCCTTGCGCTCCAGCGCGTCAAGATGAACCGTCACCCCGCGCAACGAGCCGATATTGAAGTCCCGGCCGATCTCGCGGATCGAAGGCGGATATCCCTCTCTCTGAACGTAATCCATCACGTATTGAAGGATCATCTGCTGACGCTTCGTAAGACCTTTTGCCATAGCTGAACCCCACTGAGACCGGCCAATCCAAAGCCGTAGACATAGTATACACCTGTTTGTCTACTATTGCGAAAGTGCTATCTGGGCGATTTTCTGAAGAACCGCGTATTTTGCTGCAAGTGCCGGTGGGCCGCGGACTCGGCTCTAGTCCTTCTTTAACACCAATCGCGGCCCGCTGCCGGATTCAGCCGTCAACTGTTTGGTTTTCGCGTCCCAGGCCATGACGAGCGCCACAAGTTTCGACTCGTTCTTTTCTTCCCTGCCGTTAATCTTTTCAGGCTGGAAGGTGAGTTTGTTCTCGCTGACGACGAGCTTCCCCTCGATGGTTTGCATGCCGGAATAGGGGTCGGCCACCTTCATGGAGAAGCGACCGCCGGGTTTGATTTCGAGCCGGATGCTTTTGGCGATCGCGGCGATGTCCGGCGTTTTGCCACCCAGCTTTTCAATTTCTAGCTTGGCCCGGGGGTCCCCTTTTTGGGCCTGCTGCCGGGCCTCGGCCACCTTGGCCTCTTTCTCCTGAATGAGTCTCTCAAGTTCGGGAGTCACCACCATCGAGTACGTGCCGTCGAAGCCGGTCGAGGCGGGTTTGGAGCCGCATCCCGCGAGCAGCATCAATGAGGCGAATGCCATGGCGATGAAAAGTTTCTTGAGCATAAAGGGCACCTTGGCCCGAACGCCCCGCGCCCGAGCCTGGCTTCATTATATCTGCTTGGGACGCTAGAAGATGCTCAGACCGGCTTGGTTCCAGTCGTCCAGGAATCGCTTGAGGCCGATGTCGGTCAAAGGGTGCTTGAACAGCGCCTGCATCACCTTGAACGGCATCGTCGAGATGTGCGCCCCGGCCTGAACGGCCTGCACGACGTGCAACGGGTGGCGAACCGAGGCTACCAGCACCTGGCTGCTGAAGCCGTAGTTCGAGACCATCGCCACGGTGTCGGCCACGGCGTCCATACCGTCGTCGCTGATGTCGTCAACGCGGCCCACGAAGTTCGAGATGAACGTGGCGCCCGCTTTGGCTGCAAGAAGGGCCTGCGAGACCGAAAACACCAGCGTGACGTTCGTTTTGACGCCCCTTTCGCTGAGCGTGCGCACCAAACGCACCCCCGGCTCGATCAGCGGGACTTTGACGACGATGTTCGGGTGCCAGCTCGCTATCTCCAGAGCCTCCTTCAGCATGGCGTCGTAGCTGGTCGAAACGACTTCCGCGCTGATTTCGCCGTTCGGCACGAGTTCGCAAATCTTCAGAACCGTCTCTTTGAACCCCTTGCCGGTCTTGGCGATCAAAGTCGGGTTGGTGGTCACGCCGTCCAAAATGCCCCACTCGGCGGCCTTTCGGACCTCCTCGATGTCTCCGGTGTCGACGAATAGCTTCATGGACTTATTTTACTGGTTGAGCCGTTTCATAATGAGGCCGAAGATGACGAGCCCTTTCGACACCATCGTTGCGCCGATCACCGGCTTCCAGAAGGCGGCCGTGGCTTGGGTTCGGCTTTCCGGCCCCGGCTCGTGGCAGATTGCTTCGCAAGTGTTCGACCGGTGGCCGTCGCAACCCATTCCAAGAATGGCCGTCTTCGGCCGCTACGTTAACGGCGACGAGGGGTTCGCCCTGCCCTTCGAGGAGGGTCGGAGTTACACGGGCGAACAAAGCGTCGAGATGTCCGTGCACGGTTCTCCGAGGGCTGTCGCTTCTCTGGTCGAAGCCTGCCTTGCCCATGGAGCGCGCGAGGCCGAGCCCGGGGAGTTCACTCTGCGCGCCTTTTTGAACGGCAGGATCGATCTGACTCAGGCCGAGGCCGTCCGCGAGACCGTCGACGCCCTGACTGCGTCCCAGCTGCGGGCCGCAAGCCGCCTAAGGAAAGGCGAGTTGCATGCGCAGGTTTCCCATATCGCCGACAGCGTTCTCAGCGTGCTATCTGAAATTGAAGCCCGAGTCGACTTCAGCGAGGAGATCGGCGACTTGGACCGATCGGAGGCTGCGGAAGGCCTTGCGAAGGCCCTGGAGGAAATCGACGGCCTCCTTAGGCATGCGGTGACGGGCCGTCTGATCCGCCGAGGCCTTCGCATCGCGATTGTCGGGCCGCCCAACGCCGGGAAGTCCTCTCTGCTCAACGCGTTGCTCGGAGCGGACCGCGCCATCGTGACCGAGATCCCAGGAACCACGAGGGACTACGTCGAGGAGTTCGCCGACGTTGAAGGGGTTCCATGCGTTCTTGTCGACACGGCCGGACTCCGCGACACGTCAGACCCCGTCGAATCGATCGGCGTTCAGCGCTCGATATCGCAAGCGGCCTCTGCGGACTGGGTGTGGTATGTGGTTGACTCCACCGTGGGCCTAACCGAAGCCGACGAAAGGGCAATCCGCGAGTTTTCGGCGGATGTTCTGGTCGTTTGGAACAAGGCCGACTTGGCGGGCGCGGGGCACGACGTGAGCGTGTCGGCCGTGACGAAGCAGGGCTTCGAAACCTTGCTCCGCCTGATCCGAGACAAGTTCGCCGACCAGGACGAAGCCCCCCTCATCAACGAACGCCACGAGCCGCTTTTGTCCGAGGCAAAAACAAGCCTGCGGCATGCCATCGAGAGCCTTAGCGCCGACATACCGCTCGACCTGGCATCGACCGACCTGCGCAACGCCCTCTATGCGCTGGGGCTGATAACCGGCGAAACGGCCGGCCAAGACATCCTCGACGCGATTTTCCGCAAATTCTGCATCGGAAAGTGAAACCGAACGGGGCCCTCCAGCGTTATATATCATAGATGTCAATTTACTTGACAATATGAGACTAAAGCATAAACATGAGATTTGACAAACTGACCGTACGCGCACAAGACGCCTTTCACAATGCCCAGCAGACCGCGGAAAGGCTCAAGCACACGAGCATCGACGTCGAGCACCTTCTTTCGGGCATGCTCGCCCAGGAAGAAGGGGTTACGCGCTCAATCCTCGAGAAGCTCAGCGCCGACCCGACCGGGTTGAAGCGCGAGATCGACGAGGAGCTTGAGCGCCAGCCCAAAGTCCAAGGAAACGCCAGCTATGGCGGAAGCATCACGGGCAGGCTGCAAAAGGTGTTCAACACCGCCTTCGCCGAGGCCGATGCGATGCAGGACGAATACGTTTCCACCGAGCATTTCCTTCTGGCCATCGCGCAAGACACCGGGGCAGCCGGAAAGGCGCTGAAGGTTCGCGGAGTGACGCGCGACGTTCTGATGACGGCGATCGAGGCCGTGCGCGGGGGGCGGCGGGTGACCGACGAGGGCGCCGAGGACCGCTATCAGGCTCTCGACAAATACGGCATCGATTTGACGGCCAAGGCCCGCATGGGCAAGCTCGACCCGGTCATCGGCCGAGACGAGGAGGTGCGGCGTGTCATCCAGGTGCTGAGCCGCCGAACGAAGAACAACCCCGTTCTCATTGGCGAGCCAGGAGTCGGCAAGACCGCCGTCGTCGAGGGCTTGGCCCAACGCTTGGTCAAGGGCGACGTTCCGGAAAGCCTCCGCAACAAGTCGGTCATCGCGCTGGACATGGGCGCCCTGATTGCGGGGGCCAAGTACCGGGGCGAGTTCGAGGAGCGGCTGAAGGCCTTGCTCGACGAGATCAAGAAATCCGACGGCCAGATCATCCTCTTCATTGACGAGTTGCACACGCTGGTTGGCGCGGGCAAGGCCGAGGGTAGCATGGACGCCGCCAACATGCTAAAGCCGATGCTGGCCCGCGGCGAACTGCGCTGCGTGGGAGCGACGACTCTGAACGAGTACCGGCAGTACGTTGAGAAGGACAAGGCGCTCGAGCGGCGCTTTCAGACCGTCTATGTGGGCGAGCCGACCGTCGAAGAGACCATCTCCATCTTGCGCGGCCTGAAGGAACGATATGAGATCCATCACGGCGTGCGCATCACGGACTCCGCGCTGGTTGCCGCCGCGACCCTCTCAAACCGCTACATCACCGACCGGTACATGCCGGACAAGGCCATTGACCTGATGGACGAAGCGGCGTCGCGGCTGAAGATCGAGATCGACAGCGTGCCTATCGAGATCGACGAGATCGACCGTCAAATTCGGCAACTTGAGATCGACCGCGAGGCCCTTAAGAAAGAGACCGACGAGGCGAGCAAGCACCGCTTGGAGGAAACCGAGCGCAAACTGGCCGAGCTGAACGAGGCGGCCTCGAGTCTCAGGGCCCGATGGCAGAAAGAAAAAGAGGCCATCGAGTCGATGCGCGACCTAAAGGAGCAGATCGACGCACTGAGGGGGCAGCTGGAACAGGCCGAACGGGACGCCGACTGGGCCAAAGCGTCCGAGATCCAGTACGGCCGCATCCCGCAGCTCCAAAAGCAGATGGAGGCCGAGGCCGCCGAACTAGAGCGCATCCAGCAGTCGGGCAAGATGCTCAAGGAAGAGGTCGACAGCGAGGACATCGCCGAAGTCGTCAGCAAGTGGACCGGCATCCCCGTGAGCAAGCTACTTCAGGGAGAGATGCAGAAGCTACTGACTCTGGAGGAGCATCTGTCCAAGCGCGTCGTCGGCCAGGACGAGGCCCTGAGGCTGCTTGCGGACGCCGTCAAAAGATCGCGATCCGGCATTTCCGACCCCAACCGGCCCATCGGATCCTTCCTGTTTTTGGGGCCGACGGGCGTGGGAAAGACGGAGACCGCCAAGGCTTTGGCCGAGTTTCTCTTCAACGACGAGCGGAGCATGGTGCGCATTGATATGAGCGAGTATTCCGAGAAGCACTCGGTGGCGCGGCTGATCGGGGCGCCTCCCGGCTACGTCGGCTATGAGGAAGGGGGTCAGCTGACCGAGGCCGTCCGGCGGAGGCCCTACTCGGTGATCCTCATGGATGAAATCGAGAAGGCGCACCCCGAGGTTTTCAACGTGTTGCTCCAGCTGCTGGACGACGGCCGGCTGACCGACGGCCACGGGCGCACGGTCGATTTCCGGAACACCGTCGTCATATTGACGAGCAACTTGGGATCGCAGTACTACAACGACCCGCTAATGTCGGGAGACGAGTTCGAAGAGACCAAGCAGAAGGTGCTGGAAGAGACCCGGATGTTCTTTAGACCGGAGTTCATCAACCGCCTGGACGACATCGTCGTGTTCCGATCGCTCGGAATCAACGAGATCAAGAAGATCGTTCAGATCCAAGTCGGACACCTTGCGGAGCGGTTGGCGGAACGACGGATAACGCTGATACTGACCGACGAAGCCGCCGTGGAGCTGGCCTCAGAAGGGTACGACCCGACATTCGGCGCACGCCCGCTCAAGAGAGCCATACAACGGGAAGTGATGAATCCGCTTGCCCAGGCGATCCTGAGAGGCGACATCCAGGACGGAAAGCAAGTCGTCGTGGACTATAAGGACGGCCAGTTCATGTTCGAAAGCCAAAGCGACTGATAGGCCGCTCTCAGATATAGCCATAATAGTCAGACGGAAGTTCCAAATGATGCATTGTCGAAAAACCTGTCTGGCTATTGTGGCTTTTCTGCTCTTTCTGGTTACGGGGGGGTGCGGAAGCGACATTCCGAAGCTCGTCGGCAAATACGAGGGCAAGCTCGAGATGCCCCCTAGCCTTTTGAACGACCCGATCAAGAAGATGGCGGCGAGCAGGCTTCTTTCGGAAAAGGCAACCTTGGATCTGAATGCCGACAAGACGTTCCGGATGTACCTCGGCGCGGAGATGACGGGCAACTGGTCCATAAAGCGCGGCCAGATCCGACTCGACATGGTTTCGATTGCCGGCAGAACGCTGGAGGATGAGATCAAGAGAAACAAGCTGGTGAACCCCGGGCTGGACGAAGAGGCCGTCCGCGGAAGAGCCAAGGAGGAGACATTCCTGCTCCTCGACTATTCCGACGACTTCAAGACCGTCACCTTCAGGGACAAGGACATGCCCGAAGTGAAGGTTGTTTTCACGCGAAATCAGGCGGACTAGAAGGCGTTCGGCTCGGCAAGTAAAATAAGCGTTGTGCCCAAGTTTCGCGTCTGCCGAACTTTCGTCGTCGAAAGCGGCCATATGCTGACCCAGCACCCGGAAAGGTGCCGCTTCCCTCACGGGCATACCCGGACGATCGAGGTGGTTGTCTGCGGCGACCAGCTGGATGAGAACGGCATGCTTGCGGACTTCACGGCCCTCAAGCTTGCCGTCGGCGAATACATCGAGAAATTCGACCACGCCATGGCCGTCCACTCAACCGACCCGCTTCTTCCGGCCCTGAAGACGCTGTACCCGGACGGCATCCTTGTTTTTGACGAGGAGCCGACCACGGAAGCCTTCGCCCGTCGCATCTTCGAACATATCGAGACGATTCTGCGCGAAGGCTCGACCAAAAGGTCCAATTCCGGGATTGCCTACACGATCAAGCCCGGACAGGTTCAGTTGGAACGCGTCCGGGTTTGGGAGACCCCCTCGAGCTGGGCCGAATACGGCGTTTAGCCGAACGGCCCTTGTGAATTAGCTTTTCTTCAGTTGCTCGATAACGTCCCTCGGGTGGTTGGTGATAATGAAATTTACCTTTAAGCCCTTGAGCCTGTCGATTTCGGGCCCTGGCGGCACCGTCCAAACGAACACGGGCATCTTACGTTTGTGCGCCTCGGCGACGATCTCCCTGGAGGCCGCCGGATAGGCGACGCCGATCGCGTCCGCCTTGATTTCTCTGCACTTGGAAAAGTGGGCTTCGAGGTCGGTCGGCGCCGATTTCAGCCATACGGCATACGCCTTCGGCTCGATCTCTTTGGCCTGCCTGATGAAATCGGCGTTGAACGAGAAGATGATCGTCTGAGACAGCATCTTCTGCTGTTTCACCAAGGCGAGCGTCTTGGGCACGACGTCGGCGCCGTCCTTGATCTCGATGACGGAGACGATGCGGTCTTTGGTGGTCTTGAGGTAGTCGGACAGAGTCGGGACGCCCGCCGCGGCCATATCGGACGCAAGAGTCTCCTTGACCTTCCCTTTGAGCGGGGTTGTCCGGTCGAGTGTGTGGTCGTGCATCACGATCAGCTCGCCGTCCTTGCTCACGTGGACGTCGCACTCGGCGGCGACGGCCTCGCACGAGATGGCCTCCTCGAAACTTGCGATCGTGTTTTCGGGCTTGTAAGCGGCGGCGCCTCGGTGCCCGACCACCAGCGTTTGCTTCCAGGACTGCTCGATGACGGCTTTGACGTTAACGGGATGGGCCATAATTGCCATTATAAAGGTTGCGATCATTTCAGGGCTCCCTGTAGGTGCATCGCGCGGCCGACCAGCTCACGTTGTCAGCCAGCTGGGAACAGGCCGGATTGAAGGCTAGCTTATCCTCCATCGATTTGAGCCATTCGAGCCTCCTCCACTTGGCGCTGCCGTCGAGCATCACAAACGGCGCGCCGCCGTTGTGGCGAACGGCCATTTGGGCGAACACCTGGTTCCAGTTTGTGCCGCCTGGCTCGAAGTACGGGGCGTTATCCTCGTCGAAATCGTTGGCATCGTCATCGTCGGCGCCTGCTTTGGCGAAGGAAAACATGATTTTTCCGCTGACTGAATCCCAGGTGGAGGCATTCGAACTGGAGTTGTTCACGCCCCCGATCTGGCCGCCGAAACCGTAATTGTGGATCAGCTCGTCGTTGCGCGCGAAGTGCCCGAAAATGCAGGGCCGGCCCGTCGCGCAACCGCCGATCGCCGTCGTTGCGGTTGGCGGCACGTTCGACCAGAACACTCCTGTGGTGCCCGGGGTGCCGTCGTTCGCGCCAGAGTAGCCGTTGTCGGTGAAGTGAACTCCCGTGAAAAGGCGTTGTACCGGCCGAGGCGCGCTCGAAGCCGGGTCCAAAAACACGTCAATGGCCTTCACGTAGGGAAGCAAGTCGACATGCAGGTCATACCACTTGCGGCCGACGACATCGTCCCAGTCAGTCATGTGCATGAATGTGGCCGTGCCGAGCTGCTTGCAGTTGCTTAGCGCTTGGGTTTTCTTGGCCGCAGCTTTCGCCTGGGCGAAAACTGGGAACAGGATGGCGGCCAAAATGGCAATGATGGCAATGACGACCAAGAGTTCGATGAGCGTGAATCCACGGTTCTTTTGCATTTGCATAGGCGCTTCAGTTTGACTCGCCGAGGTTAAAGGGGCGTTAAGGCCTTCATGGACGGATCAAGGAAACGCCAGTTCGAGGGCCGCATCGTTGCAGAACCGCCGTCCCATAGGAGTGAGGGAGACCCGCCCGCCGTCCCGAAGCCCCCAAGCCTTTCGCACCAGATTGTCGATTCTTTGCTCCGGGCAGACCTGCTCCGGAACCCCTTCTCGAAGCCGAAGCCCGAGCATGACCCGTTCCACCCGAAGCGTGCTCTCGTCGAGCTCTTCCGTGACGATCCAGCCGGTCTCTCCAGCCTCCACGCTCGTGCAAAAGTCATAGGGGTTCTTGAGGTTGCTGTAGCGAACCTTGACGGCCTTGGGACTTGCCTCGGCAAAGGAGATTGCGTCCACGCAGCCGACGCCCCCAGGGCCGTAAGCCAGGTAGTCTTCGCCCCGCCAGTAGCACAGGTTGTGACGGCATTCCCGTCCCGGTTTGGCGAAGTTGCTGATCTCGTATCGCTCCAGCCCCGCCCCCGCCAGCAGGACGTCGCTCAGCTCGTCCATAGTGATCTGAGCGTCCTCGTCGGGAAGGTCCAGCCTGCCCTGCCTTGCAAGCAAGGCGAAGGGCGTGCCCTCCTCGATCGTCAGGCAGTACAGGCTCAGATGCTCGGGCGCCAGCTCGGCGCACTCCTCGAGGTTCCGCATCCAGCCCTGCAGGTTTTGGCCCGGCAGACCGTACATCAGGTCGAGACTCAGGTTGTCGAATCCGGCGCGCCTGGCCAAGGAAACGGCCTCGCGCGCATGTTTGGCCGTGTGAATGCGGCCGAGCCTCTGAAGATCGGCGTCCAAAAAGCTCTGGACACCTAAGCTAAGACGGTTGAACCCCGCTTCGCGCAATTCTGCAAACGCGTTCGATGCGCCCGGGTTGGCCTCGGTGGTAATTTCGATGTCGCCTTGCGGGGGATGGCAGCAAAGAACCGCCGACAGAATGCGGGCAAGCTGAGCCGAAGAAAGGAAATTCGGGGTTCCGCCGCCGAAAAAGACGGTCTTCGCCGGCCTTCCCGCGAAAGGGCTGCCATGAACCTGTCTGACGATGGCGTCAACCGTCCGGTCCACGATCGGCCCGTTGATCGCAAAGCTGCTGAAATCGCAATAGCCGCATTTCTTGTGGCAGAACGGGATGTGGACATAGACGGCGACCGGCTCGCGCATTGCTGTCTATTTTGGCCGACTTTCGGTTTCGGCAACGACCATCGGCTTCCGGGAGCTTCGGAAGCTAACGGAGAGCCTAACATCGAGGGCGTGAAACGTAGGTTATAATAAGAATTTACTGGTTGGGCGGGGGCCAGCGGATGGACGATCAATTCGTTGACGATTATCAAGTCTTGGGCATCGACCCGGGCGCGAACAAGGCCGAAATCGCCGAGCGAATCCGTAAGATGATCAAGAAATGGAACCCTGACGTCTGCGAGGACCCCAGGGCCCACGAAATGACCGTTCGCATTGTGGAGGCAAAACACGTCCTGCTGGACGACAACCGAAGGAGGGAGTTCGACGATTACCGGAGCGTTCGCCTTGCGGGAGCTTCTTGTCGCACGAGCAACGCCGCCGCTTGGCAAGAAAGCGAGCGCCAGGTGCGAACGACAGCCGCGCGCGAGGCTGAACTCGATCTGGAGGACCTGTTATCCAATCTGGCCGTCATGGCCGCGGCGTTGACCGCGGCTGTTGCCACAACCGCCATCGGCGCCGCGGCGGCCGCAACGGCCTATGCCTGGCAAGGATCCGATGAATGCGCCGACGGAAAGTTGAGTTTGACGATGGCACAAAGGTTCTGGTGCGGGATTGGCGGGTGGGCGTGTGTCGTATGCCTCGCCGCCCCGGGAGTATCCATTCTAACATTTTTCTGTTTCTATTTGGCGTTCTTTCCCGGACCGCACCGCAAGTTCGTCGGACTGTCCACGGTTTTGTCAAGTATGATCTTGGTGCTGGTCGTGCTGGTTCCCCTGTTGTTCTGCCTAGCAGCCTTTATTGTGTCCTTGGCCGGATAGTCGCGGTCTTCGCATTCCGGGGGGAATCGATAACCCCGCAATTCAATTAGGGAAGTTTGGTTTGGTTCCAGCCGATAACTTGAGTGAACATCGTTCCAATTCAAGGGAAGGAATCTCGTGCGACAGTCATTCAACACCTCTCAAAAGGTTCATCTCGGCACGGAAGTCCGAGTCGATCCGCGCGTTATTTTGTCGAGCCACATCCTGCAGCTCACCCGGCAGGAGCTTGAAGCCGCCGTCGAAAGCGAGCTGAGCGACAACCCGGCCCTCGAACGCCTCGAGGAGGACGAGGAGCTGGAAACTCAGGAGAGAATTTTGAAGACCGTCGCACCCTTGGAGTTGGCACCTTCAAGCGAAGACTTCGAGTTTCATAAGAGCCTCCCGCCCGACGACCGAGAGCAGAGCGATTGGGTCGATTTGGTGCCTGCCTTCGACAGCCTGTGGGACCACCTTAGGGGCCAGTTGCTTCCCTTGGTGCCATCCAGTCTGGCCGATCTCGCCAACTATGTTATCGATTGCGTGAACGAGAAGGGCTACTTGGAAACGCCTGTCGAAGAAATCGCTCTCGAAACCGGCTCAAGCCTCGAGGAGGCCGAGTCGGTGGTCGCGGAGTTGCGCAATTGCGAGCCCGCCGGCGTCGGCGCAACATCGCTCCAGGACTGTCTTTTGCTTCAGCTTCGCAACGACATGTCCGTAGAAGGAAAGCTTGCCAAGGCGATTGTTCGCAACCACCTCGACGACCTTCAAGCACGCCGCACGACGCGCATCGTGCGCCGATACCGGGTGATGCCTGAAGTCGTCGAGGCTGCCTTTGAACTGATCCTTTCCCTCAACCCGTTCCCCGGCGAGGGTTACCGGGTGGACTGCCACCAGCCGAACCCGTCAAACCGGTCCGGAGTGACCCCCGATTTGACGCTGGCCATTCGGGAAGGCGTATGGGAAATCGAAGTGCGCGGTGTCGACCCGGCATCGTTGGCCGTCAGCCGGTCATACCTTAAGAGGCAAAAGGAACTTGAGGAAATGCCGAATGCGCCCAAAGACGAAAAACGGCACGTCAACGAGTACGTTCAGAGGGCGAACAACTTCATCCAAAGCCTCGCCCAAAGGCGGAGGACGTTGCGGATGATCGGTGAATACTTGATCAGCCATCAGGGGAGCTTCGTTTCGACCGGGCGCTACCAGTTCCTCTCGCCGTTGACGCGAAGCGGGCTGGCGCACGACATCGGCGTGCATGAGAGCACCGTCAGCCGAGCGACGATGGGCAAATTCGTCCAGATCGCCACCGGCGAGGTGGTGCCCTTCGAGGTGTTCTTCAAGCCGGCTCTCCGAGTTCAAAAGATGATCGAGGAAATTACGGCGACGGAGAACCCGCGAAGTCCCTACTCGGACGAGCAGATTGCCAAGATGCTTGCCGCAAAGGGCGTCATCGTGGCGCGGCGCACCGTCAACAAATACCGCGACAAGACCAAGCTGCTCTCGTCGCACAAGCGGCGGTCCGCCTAAGCCTGGAAGCGACTCCGGCCGAACTCCATCCGCCTCGGCAACCCGTGCGGGCCGTAAAAAGGCGGTCAGTTTTCACAGCCCTCGAAGTCTTGAGCGTTGGGCGCCCTACGGGGTTGCCGTCAAAACGACTGAGTGCCTTCGCAAAAAGGCGCCAATGCGAAGCGTCAGGGTAGGGGTTCCTTTTGTTGAGTCAAAAACGTCCTTTCCTTCGAATTCGAAAAAGGTGTAATGTATAGCCATGGCAAGAACCGACGGTTGGGAGGCTTTGAATCTGCAAATGCCTGCGCGTATTCCGCGCACCGAGTACTCCGTCGAAATACACTGGAGCCTGCTGAAGGCCATCACGGGCATCGACGTGCACATGGACAGCCCGAGCGAGGTCAAGATCCAGGCGCAAACGGCATTTCGCCAAGCTTGGAAAATTGATCTTTTGTGGAGCACGCTGGTGGGCGACGGGGAGTTGGCGGCCAAGAGGTCCAGCATAGGCCATGCGGAGTAAATGGAAGGCGGCAAGGATTGGGACGACCGGATCTGCCGGGCCTTCAACGACCCCGAGGAGGTTTACACGATCGATATGGACGCCACTTATGGGGTCATCGACCACAGCGAGTGGGTCCGCAAGTTCTCTGACCACTATTGGTCGCAGGCCAAGGCCAACCCCGACTCGGTCTGCATGACGGGAACTTACATCACCCGCCTCTCGGGGCTGATCAGCATGCTCGGGTGGGATATGCTACTTCTGGCCGCGGGGATCGATCCGGTCCGTTTCGGCGACGTGATCCACCGATATTGCCGGTGGACGATGCGCTTTTTCGAAGCCCTTGCCGATTCCGACGCCGAGGTCGTGATGATCCACGACGACATGGTTTGGAGTACCGGACCCACCTTCAACCCCGAATACTACCGTGAGTACGTTTTTCCAAACTTGAAGCGTTTTGTTCAGCCTCTGCGGGACACGGGCAAAAAAGTGCTTTTCACGTCGGACGGCGACTATACCCTTTTCTTGCAGGACGTGGCAGATTGCGGCTTCCACGGGATGGTCATGGAGCCGATGACCAGCCTGGAGCTCGCCACCAAAAAGTTTGGGAAAACGCACGTTCTGATCGGCAACGCCGACACGCGCATCCTTTTGTCGGGGCCACGCGAGCGGATCCGCGCCGAGGTGGAATGGTGCATGTCCTTGGGTCGCGATTGCCCTGGGTTCTTCATGGCGGTGGGAAACCACATTCCTCCGAACACCCCGGTCGAGAGCGCGCTCTATTACAACGAAGTCTACGAGAGCCTGTGCATGCGGCGGTGAACGGCGAATCGCCTCATTAGGCTGGCGGGTCTTCGAGGGCGTGGCTGCGGATCTTCCAGAGCCCCACGCGGTCCGTTTCCAGGAGGTCCTCTTCTTCGCAGGGTTCTGGCTTCTCAGCTTTCTTGGTTGCTTGGGGGTGCTTAGGAAGGTTTTCGGGATTCCAGCTTGCCTTCGGCGACTTTTCGAGCAATCGTCCGAGCACTCCGTTCACGAACTTTCCGGAATCGGCCGTGCTGTATTTTTTCGCCAACTCGATTGCCTCGTTGATGCTGACGACCGGCGGGACGTTTGGACAATGGAAAAGCTCATAGGCGGCCAATCGCAAGATGCACTTGTCGACGGCCGCAATGCGCTCGTAGTCCCAGTCCTCGATCAAGCTTTGAATGGAGGCGTCCAGCTGCTTTTGATTCAACACGACGCCCCGTACCAACTCGTCGGTTAAGTTTGCCAAATTGTCGTTCAGCTTGGCCTCCTCCAGAGCAGCGCGCAGGGCTTCGAAGACTTTGGCGTGCCCGACCTCCAGCGTGTACAGCACCTGCATCGCCACGACGCGGGCTTTTCGACGCGATTTACTCATTTTCCGTCTCCGCCAAGAACCGAGGGACGAAGCCCGTGTTCACCTGATCTTCAATATACATGGGATGCTTGACCAGCTTCCGGAGGAATGGGATGTTGGTCGTAATTCCCTCGATGTCGAACTCAAAAAGGGCCGTCTGAAGCTTGCGAACGGCCATCTCGCGGTTCGGGGCGTGCACGATTAACTTGGCGATCATAGGGTCGTAGTACGGGCTCACGGTGAAGCCGGCGTAGCAATGGGTGTCCACGCGGACGCCGTTCCCACCGGGGGCGTTCCACTTCGTGATTACGCCGGTGCTCGGCGCGAAGTCCCTCTCCGGGTCCTGGGCCGTGATCCTCGCTTCGATGGCGTGGCCGGAAGTCACAAGGTCCTTCTGCCTGAAAGGCAGGGGCTCCCCCGCCGCCACCTTCAGCATCAGGTGCACCAAATCGACGCCGGTTGTCACCTCCGTCACCGGGTGCTCGACCTGCAGGCGGGTGTTCATCTCGAGAAAGTAGAAGTGGAAGTCAGAGTCGACCAAGAACTCAACGGTTCCAGCATTGGTGTATCCCACGGCCTTGGCGACGCGCACGGCGGCGTTGCCCATTTTCAGGCGAACCCTCGGCGGCAATCCGGGGTAGGGCGCCTCCTCGATGATTTTCTGGTGGCGGAGGTTCTGAATCGAACACTCGCGCTCACCCAGGTGCACAGCGTTGCCGTGCTTGTCAGCGATGATTTGAATCTCGACGTGACGGGGATCGACAATGCACTTTTCAACAAGAAGCTCGCCGTTGCCGAAGCTGGCTTGTGCCTCGGCTTGGGCCAACTTCCACGCGCTTGGAAGGGCGTCTGGCAAGTCGATACGGCGAATGCCCTTTCCGCCGCCGCCGGCGACCGCCTTCAAAAGCACGGGGTAGCCGAGCTTTTGGGCGATGCGCAACGCCTCGGCCTCGTTGGCCACAGGCCCATCGGAGCCTGGCACGACCGGGCATGCCGCTTGCTTGGCGGCCTGCTTGGCCTTGGCCTTGTCGCCCATCGCTTGGATTGCCGACGACGGCGGGCCGATGAATTGCACGCCGATCGAATTCAAAGCGTCGACGAAGCTGGCGCGTTCGCTGAAGTAGCCGTAGCCGGGATGTACCGCGTCGGCGCCTGTCACTTGGCAGGCCATCAACACGTTGGCCAGGTTCAGGTAGCTATCAGTGTTGCTACCCGCGCCGATGCAGACCGCTTCGTCGGCCAGCCGCACGTGAAGGCTGTCTTTGTCGGCTTGGGAGTACACCGCGACGGTCGGGATCCCCAACTCACGGCAGGCCCGGAACACCCGGCAGGCGATTTCCCCTCGGTTCGCGACCAAAACTTTCTTGAACATCACAGTCCTTCGTGCCCGGGGTGCTTGCAACGGACCTGCCCGGTCGCGGGATCGTACTCGTAGGGCTCCTTGCCGATCGGGCACCGAAGCATCTCTTTGGGCAAGCCCAAGTCTTGAAGGCTGGCCGGCGCCTGGTCCTCGGTGTTCATGTACATCTGAATCTTCATTCGGATTTGTTGGAGGTTGTTAGCGCATGTAGTGTCGAGAGCCTTGGCCCGCACCGCGCCTGGGACGGTGGTGCCAATACCGTCTTTGCGGGTGCTCTTGCGGTCCCCGAACCCTCCGGTCGTGACGACCACGGCCAAGATGGCGACGATCAGGATCACAACCAACAGCCCGACTAACGTGTTACCCCTAAAAAACCTCATTCGGCCACCTTTATTTTGAAAACAGCCTGTCCGAACTGCACCGGGTCGCCGTCTTTGACCAGCACCTCGGTGACTTCGCCGCTGACGGTCGATTCAATGTCGTTGGGTAAACCCAGCGCCATGACCTGTCCCAACAAGTCGCCCGCCTTCACCTCCTGCCCAACATGGACTGGCTTCGCGAGCGGTTTGAAATAGCCGACGCAAGGCGCAGGGACCTCGGCGTCAGGGACCTGGACCTCCTGGGCCTCGGCTAGTCGTTTGGCCTTCGCCGCGGACTTGGCCGACAGGACGGCGTGGAACTCGACGCCTGACGCCCTCAGCCAAACCTCCCGGCAACCCTTCTTGCGGGCAATGTCCAAAGCGTGACGAATGGTGTTGAGATCGAGCCCGACCATGGTTAGCCGATTGTACCCAGCTGCCGGAGGGACGATTGGGTTGCCCGAGCTCGGCTACAAAGCGAACGTCTCGCCATGCTTGGGAATCACGGCCTCCCAGCCCAGTTCGGCCTCAATTTTCTCCTTGAGGATGCCTTGCGCTTGCGGTTCGCCGTGCACGATGAAGGTCTTTTGGGGCGGCGACTTGAACTTGCCGAGCCACTGCAGGATCTCGGCTTGGTCGGCGTGCGCTGAGAGCGACGAGAGCTTTTCGATTCGCGCTTTGACGGGCACTTCCTCCTTCAAGATGCGAACAACCGGTTCGCCGTCGACGATCTTGCGTCCCAGCGTGCCCTCAGCCTGGTAGCCGGTGAAGAGGACTATGGTATCGGGGTTGCCCAGACGGTGGAGCAGGTGGTGGGTGATGCGGCCGCCGGTGCACATGCCGCTTCCGCTGATGATCATCATCGGGCCGGACTGCGCATTGATGGCCTGAGACTGGGCTCGGTCTCGGACGAACTGAAGGTTCGCGGGCCTCAAAGGGTCGTGCTCCTTCGTCATCTTGAGCTTCATGTCCTGGTCGTGGTCTTCCGTATGTTCATGGTAGAGGAGCGTGGTGCTGGTGGCCATTGGGCTGTCGACATAGATCGGCATTCTGGGCATCCGGTTGGCGTCTTGCAACTGGCGGAGGATGTAAAGAAGTTCTTGGGTGCGGCCGATAGCGAAGCTGGGCACCAGGATGCACGAGCCGGTTCGGAAAGCGTCGGATATGATCCGCTCGATGACGGCTGCAGGGTCCTCCTTGGGGTGCAGGCGGTCGCCGTAGGTGCTTTCGACCACCAGGTACTCGGCAAAGTCGACTTCGGTCGGGTCGACGATGATGGGTCGGTTGTAGCGGCCCAAGTCGCCCGACATCAGGATGCGTTCGCCGTTTTCGAAGTAAAGTTCGACGAACGCCGAGCCGAGAATGTGGCCGGCGGGCAGGAACCGGAAGGTCGCGCCGCCGGGCAAGTTCTTAAACTCCCAGTAACGGACCGGCTTAAAGTGCTTCAGGCAAGCGTACGCGTCGCCCTCGGTGTAGAGGGGCAAGGCCGGCAAGTGGCGGGTCAAGTTCTTTTTGTTGCGATAGCGGGCGTCCTCCTCTTGCAGACGGCCGCTGTCCGGCAGACTGATGCGGCTTACCGCCGTGGTCGAGGGTGTCGCGTAGATCGGGCCGTTGAAACCGTCTCGCACCAGCTTGGGCAGATAGCCAATATGGTCGGTGTGCGCGTGGGTGACGATCACGACGTCGATCTCCGAGGGACTGAACGGGAGGGGCGCCCAGTTAAGATCCTTGAGTTCTCCGGGGCCTTGGAACAGACCGCAATCGACAAGGATCCGCTTTCCATCGAGCGTCAGCAGATGCCGCGACCCGGTGACCGTCTCGGCCGCGCCGTGAAAGCCGATTGTTTGTGGCATGGATTCAAGTATGGCAACATTTCACCAGTAGGGTGGAAAGACAATGCCGTCTTTGTTCAGGCGATCGCTGCACACTACCCGGTAGCTGTCGCAAACCCACTTGTCGTTTTTTTTGGTCAGGCTGACTTGCATTATCGGCCGGTCCATTCCACCCCATTCTTGCTTTTCTTTGCCGACCGCCAGCGCCTTGGCCTTGGAACCGGTGTAAAGAATAACTTTGTAGTACATCATCGGCCCCTGGAACCGGGCCTCGTCGTAGGCCTTCTCCACGGCGTCCTTCATCTCTTTGCCGACGGTTCGCGTCATGACCTCCGCTGCCAGGTAGGGCACGATCAGCGCCACGATGAACAACGTTATCAAGGTTCGCCCCGGACATTGCTCGTCGCGGTTCTTCAGCGGCCTTACGACGACGCCGATAAGCGTCAAGGCCAGCGCGGCAACAAAGGCAACGATGGCATAGGCAATGTAGCTGAACATAAGTCTCCACCCTTATGTTCGGCATTTTTTGCAACTAACGGTATAAAAAGGTTTAGGCCCCGGCTTCGCTCTCGGCCAGCTTTCGCGCTTGCTCGTCCTGAATCAGGGCGTCGATCATGCCCTGGATGTCGCCGTCCATGAAGGTGACCGTGTTGTGCTCGTCGCGGCCGATGCGGTGGTCGGTGATGCGGCTTTGCGGAAAGTTATACGTGCGGATCTTTTCGGATCGGTCTCCCGACCCGATTTGGCCTTTGCGGTTGGCGGCGTATTCGCGTTGGATCTTCTCCTGCTCCATCTGGTAAACCTTGGCTCGCAACACCTGCATCGCTTTGAATTTGTTTTGTAACTGGCTTCGCTCGTCTTGGCAGGTCACCACAATTCCCGTCGGCTTGTGGACGATGCGGATCGCGGTTTCGTTCTTTTGCATGTGCTGGCCGCCGGCAGAACTGGAGCAGAAAGTGGAAACCTCGAGGTCGTCCGGCCGGATTTCGACGTCGACGTCTTCCATTTCAGGCAAGACGGCGACGGTGACCGTCGATGTGTGCGTGCGTCCGCTGCTCTCGGTCGCAGGGACCCGTTGCACCCGGTGGACTCCGCTCTCATGCTTCAGCTGACTGTACGCTCCTTCGGCGTCGATGGTGAAAACCACCTTGTTCACTCCACCCAGGCCGTTGTCTTCGTGCTCGACCACCTCGTACTCCCATTTGCGGCGCTCGGCGTATCGGGTGTACATGCGGAAAAGCTCGGCGGCGAAAAGAGAGGCCTCGTCGCCGCCGGCGGCCGGGCGAATCTCGATGATGACCGCCTTGTCGTCGTTGGGATCTTTGGGCACCAGCATGCCCTTCAAAGCCAACTCAAGCCTAGCGATGCCGTCCTTGAGCCGGTCGACCTCGGCTTGCGCCTCCTCCTTGAGGTCGGGGTCGCCCAGCAGGACTTCGGCACCTTTCAGCTCGTCCAGCGACTTGCGGTATTTGCGGATGGTGTCGACAATCGGCTCCAGTTGCGCCCGGGCCTTACCTAGACGCTGCATTTCGGATGGGTTGGTGACGATGCTAGGGTCGTTGAACTGGGCGTCGATCTCCTCGAAGCGCTTTTCGATTTCGATCAGCTTGTCGATCATCGGCGCGAATTGTACCTTGGAGGCAGAGTCAGGTTCAGGCGGGTACGGACGGTGTCACAATGAAGAAATGAACGGCTTGCAAGAACTTGGCGCGACGCTCGATCGATTCTGCCGGACGTTCCCCGGCGAGATCGGCTACTGCCTCAAGATGCTGGGCACTGGCGAGTCGATTGCCTACAACGGCGATTTCATCTTCCCAACGGCTTCGACCATTAAGACGGCGATTATGGTCGAAGCCTTCTGCCGCATCGACGAGGGGACGCTCGATATGAGACAAAAGGTCAAGGTGCCGCCTCAAGAGGGACGCGAACTCAGCATGTGGGCCTACTTCATGCGCGACGGGGTGGAGCTCGACATCGACGGCATGGTCAACCTGCTAATCACTGTCAGCGACAACACCGCCACGATCATGTGCCGCAACTTTCTGGGCACGATGAACATCAACCGCCGAATGGAGAGCCTGGGACTCGCCAACACAAAAATACTGGGCAACGCCCCGCCGGAGCACCCGGAGATTCGCGAGCTGAACCGTCGGTACGGCATGGGAATGACCACCCCATGCGAGATGAACCGACTTATGGAGCTGATCTATCGGCACGAGGCGGCCAGTGACGCGGCCTGCGAGCGCATGGAGCGTATCCTTAGCCACCAGTACTGGGACGACGCGATCGGCTCGTCTGTCCCGCCCCGAGTGCAGGTGGCCTCGAAGAGCGGCGCGCTGGACGACTTCCGGGCCGACGCGGCCATCGTTTACGGCGACAGGCCGTACGTTTTGACGGTCTATACCCACGACTTCGCCGACCGCAGATGGCACTGGGACAACGAAGGAAGCGCGGCGATCAGGTGGATCGCCGCACAGGTATGGCAGGCCGTTTACCCGGACGATCCCTATCGTTTGCCGGAGAACTACGAAAAGTTCCTTCCAACTGGCGGCGGCGTCGACGAGGAGGTGTTCTGAAGTTTGAAACTCTGGGGCTGGCCGATCGAAGAGCCCGTTTCGGATAAAATCTAGGCAAACCGTTAAACTTTTTCAAACGTTCAATGGTAACGTGGAGCCTTTCATGAAGCGGTTGAAGCTGAGTCTGATGTTTTGCTTGGCCTTGTTTGCCACCCTGTCTGCCAGCCAAGAAGCTTACCCGCAAACGGTGACCTTCCAGTGCCCGGCCTCGCCCCTTGCAAAGGTTTTGCCGGCGCTGGCCAAGGCGATCGGGTTGCGCCTTGCGTGCCAAGGCCAGATCGGCAATACTGTCGTCCTAGTGAGGGCGAAGGACGTCGATCCGAAAGTGCTGATGGCGAAGATCGCGGAAGCCGCCTCGGGCAAATGGACGAAGGACGCGGATGTCTATACGCTTTCGCTGGACGCCGACCGGGCTCGGGACGAGGCGAGGATGGAGCAGATCGCCCGAGTGGAAGCGATCAAGAAAGCGCTCGAGTCTCTGTCGAAGCAAGGCGCGAGTGCTTCGGCAGGGCTTGGGCCCGCAGGTCAAAAGGTAGGAATTGGCACGGATTCCTCCATTTCGCTTGAGCGTGCAGCAGCCGGCGGCACCTCCTCCACACAGAAGGTGCTCATCCAGTTGTTGCAGATGATCGGCCCTCAGACTCTCTCCCTAATCGGCGACGGCGCGCGGGTGGTGTTCGCGATGCCCGCAACCCGGGTTCAAAGGCCGTTGCCGGCCGGTGCCGCCCAAGTGATCAACACGCTTCTGGCCGAGCTGCCTCAGCGCGAAGGGTTTCCGGTGGTTGCATCGAAGGTGCACTTGGCAGTGTCTCGGTCATACGTTGGCGACTGGCTGATGGCCGAACTGAGGGTGGGCGACCCGGCGGGCAACATCATTGCCGCAACCTCGCTGGGCATTCCGGCGACGCCAGCCCGCAAGCCGACGACCATTCAATTGACGAAAGGCCGGGACGAGGCAGCCTTGAGCCCGCTGGCCGCTGAGCTTGCCAGGCTTATGGCCGCCTATTCGCCCGGCGGCGGCATGGCCGCCCATACGTCGATCGTCACGGTCGTCGTAAAAACAGCTGATGCAGATGAACCCGTGGCTTCACCGCCTGCTGCCGAGGCCAAAGCTGTTCTGTCGGATAAAGCACGCGCAGCTTTGTTGAACCCTGAGAAGGACGACCCCCTTGCCTACTTTCCAGGGGAAGCGTTGCAGGCCGTCGCCGATGCGGAACGGGTGAACCTGGTCGCCTGCATCCCTGATTCGGCTCTCATGCCCGCTGCTCTTGCATGGTCCAGGGGCAAATTCACCGTTCAAGACGTTGTCTCGAAGCTGGCCGATTGGCGTATGGTCGGCCAAATCGGCGGCGGTTTTTTGACTATTCGACCGGCCGAACCTGCATCTGCCAGGGCCTTGCGCCTCGATCGTAACGCGGCAGGAACCGCCCTCAGGCTGATCTCCTCGCAAGGCTACTTGACCCTTGACCAAAGAGCTGCTTACGTCAATTCTCAGCCTTTTGTCGGGCCCGAAGACACTTTCGAAAAGGCCTGGCTCAGTGCCATTGCCCCTGGCTTCGGCTCTTCGATGCTGGGCGGTCTATTCAATGGCGAGCGCAAAATGCTCAAATTCTACGCTTTGCTCGGCGCGGGGCACCGCCAAGCTCTCTTTGCTGGTCGAGGCGTCCTTGTGGGTGCGTTGCCGCCTGCCGCAAAAAGCCTTGTGTACGACATGGCGTACAACAACTGGACATCGTCGCTGACCGTGGACCGCTCCCAGGGCAACGGCCCGCGCCAAGAGCCCATGCCGAGCCCCGGACCTATGGCTGACGAGGCGACCGAGGTTTTGCCGAACGGCATCCCCGAGCAAGCGACGATCACCCTTCAAACAAGAACGGCCGACGCGGTATACGGGGTGTCTAAATCTGGCACCCGAGTCGCTTTGATTCCGGGAACAGCGACGATCATGTACCCTGGCGACCCGAGCACCGGAATGAACCCGACGGCTCTGAACTTTGCCAACCAGTACTCTGAGTACCAGCTAGGCAAGCAGACGCGCCTTTTGTTCCGCTTCCAACTGCTGCCAAGGGTTTGGTTTACGAGGACCCTAGTCGACGATCGGGTCGAAAAGCAATCCAAGCTTCTCAAGTACTCGGAGCTTCCCGCCTGGTACCAGAGGCAGGCCGAAGAGACGCAAAACAGAATCGAGCAAATCAAGGGCCGCATCGGCGAAGACTTGAGATCGGGCCAGAGGCCGCCAAGCCCGTAGTTGGCGACACGAACAGGGCCGCCTCAGGCTTGAGGCGGCCTCTTGAAGCCGATTCTACTTTTCCTGTTTCTCTTGTTTGAGCTCGTTGTTTTTCTCAACGCTGGATTGGCATCCAGCGACAACGACCGACAAGGCGAGCAGAGCGAGAACCAGGAATCTCATTTTAGAGTGGCACCCGGTCCCTGGCGATGTTGTCGGCGGTCTGACCGCAGGTGAGGCCTGCGCCGTAGTAGCTGCCGGTCCTTGTTGAAACGGCGTCCGGATTGTAGCAATATTGGCGGATCAACTTGCCGTTTTGCGGCATGATGTCGAACGCGTCGCCGTCGGCATAGAACGAGTAGGCCGCCATCCGCATGTTCTTGGCGTGGCCGTCGGCATAGCTGAACTGGTACTGTCCTCCGTGGCGAATGGCGGAGGGAGTCTCGCCGTCGCCGGTCTGGAAATAGAAGGTCAGCGTGTACATGTTCGTATCGTTCGTGTCGCCCGCCAGGATCAGCTCCGCTGGGCTGGAGAACTCGCCGAAGTTGCGCCCCACCCACATGTAGCCGCCGATGGGGTCTGGGGTTCTTGCTTTAAAGATGCCCAAGCCGTTGATGTAGGAATAGATGCCAAAGTTAGGCGCGTAGCCGAGGCAACGTCCTGTCGGGTCGATCGCAGAGTCGCATCCCGTCCTGCGCCGGGAGGGGCAGTAAAAGATCTCGCGGTTCTTGATGTACGGCTGGAGCAGGTACTGGAACTCGCCCCGATCGTCCAGGTCGTTGTTCTGTGTCAGGATGTTGTCGTCGTTGTCGGCGCCATACATCAGAAACGCCATGGTCAGGTTCTTCAAGTTGCTCACACAAACGATGCGCTTCGCGGTCTCTTTGGCTTGCGCGAAAACAGGGAAAAGAATGGATGCCAGAATCGCGATGATGGCGATGACAACTAGCAACTCAATCAAGGTGAAGGCTCTTCTCATAGGATTCTCCGGTAACAGTACGATCCGCATTCGCGGAAGATCGGCTACAGACATTATAGAACGGAATCGGCCAAATGACCCGGGCTAATATCGTGACAGTTCCTTTTGTATTCTTTTTGGCCTGTTCTGAGCCAGCCGGTTGCCCTGTTAGGTGCTACAATGAGTCCATCCGCAATCAGCAAAGAGGTGCGCAAGAATGAAATGGGCTCTTTTGGCGGTTTTGATTGGGTTCGCGGGCGGGACTGATGACGAACTTTACAGCACCTACTTCGCAAGGGCCGAGAAAGCCAAGGCGGCGGGCGACTACGCTGCCATGGAGCGCAACCTCATTCTTGCCCACCGTCACGGACGCGGTAACGAATACTCTTGGCGCAGCCTTTCTTGGGCGCAAATGAACCAAGGCAAGTGGAGGCAGGCTCTGGCCAATGCAACGGAGAACATCCGGAAGCACGGAGAGACCTCTTGGAGCCTCAAGCAGCTTTTTTACGTGGCCTCAAGCATCGGCGATCTCGACCTGGCGAAACACGCCGTGCTCCGCGAGGCCGCTCTTCCGCGGGAAAAGCGAAACGCCTCGATGGAAAGGGAACAGCAAACCCTGCGCGCGCTCACCGAACCGACCGTCCTCGAGATCGACTACCGCATTGCCGTCGACCAATTCGAGAGGCAAGAAGGCAAGCTTTACCTGCAAGCGCCTTTGGCCAAGCACCTTTGGCAGAAGGCAAAAACTGCCGTTTCCGGCGCCAAGGCTTGGCGGCTGTTCAGTGAGGGCCGCTGGAATGTGCTGGAAATCGACCCGGGGGACGCCAAAGAGATCGTTGTTCACTCGACGATTACGCACACGCCGCGGCCGATTGGGTGGAAGGCGCTTGAGCAAGCCCGATCCAACACGATTCCGCCATCGCTCCGCAAGTACACGGGCAAGTTCATCAATGGCTCTTCCTACGACCCTGCCGACCCGTTGCTCAAGGATCTGGTGCCCGGCCTTCTAGGCCGATCGGTCGCCGAAACGGTTCAAAACATCCTGGATTGGCTGGCCCAAAACATGCGCTACGAGTTCGGGCATTCGGACCGTCTCGAGGACATGCTCCAATCCAAACGCGGCGTTTGCCACCACTATTCGAACCTGATGGTGGTCCTGTGCCGCGCGGCGGGAGTGCCCGCTTTGGTGGCGCACGGCGATGCGATGCCCATCAGCGGCACTTTCAAGGACATTTCGCCCTCGCACGGTTGGGTCGAGGTCTACATCCCCGAATTCGGGTGGACGCCTGTCGATCCGCTGAACCCTGGCTCGCTGCGCTGTTTCCGCGGAGCCGGCTACGTGATCGTCGACACCTCGTCGCACTGGCCGGAGGATAACCACTTTTCGATGAAGCTGAAAAACGGCAGGCGGCTGCAGAGCATCCAGGCCGTGCCGGCTTCGGGAACGGCCCGACAAGTCGGGTCCTAGCTTGCCGCGCCATCCTTAAGGGGTATAACCCCGTTATGACCTTCGGGCAAAGACTGGTTTCGAGGATCCTGCCGCCGGTCGCCTTGGCCGCAATCACTCTTTCGGTCTTCGCCATCTTGCAAAACAACGGCCCGCGAAGCGTCATTCGACGGCTGTACGAAGCCCTCGAAAGAGGCGATGATGCGCAAATCTACAGCCTTATGGTGCAAAGCACCCCCCGCCCCAACCAGGAGGTGGAGTACCTGAAATACAGGTTGCTTCTGCTTCGTGATTCCGGGTTCGAGCCTTACAGCACCAACATCGCCGACCGGCAGAGCGTGGTGTACGTGGCGGTGAACTACTATAGTCCGGAGCGGAGCACGTTGCTCCCGGTCGACTTCGTTCTCGTTCGTCAAAACGGCAGGTGCAAGATCGATGCCGCCCAAACCCTATCCATTCACCGACGTTTTTAAGCGTTGCCCCTTTGTGAACGCCAGCAAACTGGTCGACAAGCGACGAAAGCAGGCGAGGAACCCTCTCCCCCCTAGGAATGTGGCCTCCTCATGCGATAGGATAATGAACTAAACAAAATATCCACTGCAGGTATACAAAGTGTCTAAGATTTACCTTGGCGAAAACACTCAGCACATCGCTTTCCCCCTAGGTGGAATTGGCGCTGGCATGTTCTGCCTTGAAGGGCGCGGGGCCTTGTCCCACTTTTCCTTGCGGCACGCACCAAGCGTTTTTCACGAGCCTCTGGTGTTTGCGGCAATCAGCGTGTTGGGCGACAAGCCCGTGGCGCGCGTCCTGGAGGGCCAGGTGCCGGTGTGGAAGGTGTACGGGGCGCGAGGTGCGGGCAATGGGCTGGCAGGCAAGACCTACGGCCTGCCGCGGTTCCGCAACGCCAGCTTTCAGTCGCGATTTCCGTTCGCCAAAGTTGAGTTGTCCGACTCGGCAGTGCCGCTTCGAGCGGTCATTGAGGGATGGAGCCCTTTCACTCCCGGCGACGCCGACAGCTCGTCGGCACCGGTTGCCGGACTAGAATACTGCTTCGAAAACACCTCTTCGTCGCCGGTCCATGCGGTTTTTTCGTTCCATGCGGGCAACTTCATGGCCGTTGGAGAGCAGGGCGCGTCGGTCAAGAAGATTGCGGGCGGGTTTGTTCTCGACCAGAGGCCGAACCCCCAAAGGCCGCAGGACAAAGGCTCGTTCGCTGTTTTTACCGATGCGCGCGGCGCCGTCGCCAACCCGGCGTGGTTTCGAGGCGGTTGGTTCGACCCGCTAACCATGGTCTGGAACGCCGTCGAACGCGGCGAGACTCCTAGTGGCGAGGAAGTCAAGGAAGGGCGCCCGAGCCCGGGCGGGTCCATTTATGTGCCAATCCGCCTGGTGCCCGGCCAGAGAACGACGATCCGCATTTTGACCTGCTGGCACGTGCCGATGTCCGATCTGAACGTCGGTCCGGATCCCAAGGAGGGCCTTACGGGCCGGGTGTACCGGCCGTGGTACTCCGAGCGATTTCGAAACGTCCGCGAGCTGGTCCGTTACTGGCGGGCGAACTACTCCAAACTCAAGCAAGCCAGCCGGTCGTTCTCCGAATGCTTCCTCGACACGACGTTGCCCGAGTCCGTGGTCGATTCGATCGAGGCCAACTTGTGCATCATCAAGTCGCCCACGGTCCTTCGACAGGTTGATGGCCGCCTTTGGTGCTGGGAGGGGTGCTTCGACGATGGCGGTTGCTGCAGCGGGTCGTGCACGCATGTGTGGAACTATGCGCAGGCTATCCCGCACCTTTTTCCGGAGCTCGAGCGCACGCTAAGGGCCACCGAGTTCGGGGAGTCGCAAGACGAAATGGGGCATCAAAACTTCCGTTCGTCCCTGCCGATTCGCCAGACCGATCACGCCTTCCACGCGGCCGCCGACGGGCAGCTGGGCGGCATCATGAAGGTTTACCGCGATTGGCGCATCTGCGGCGACGACAAATGGCTCGAGTCGATATGGCCCGCCGTTAAGAAGAGCATCGATTATTGCATCGCGACATGGGACCCCGACGGCGTCGGCGCCCTGCGCGAACCCCACCACAACACCTACGACATCGAATTTTGGGGCCCCGACGGGATGTGCACCAGCTTCTACCTCGGCGCTTTGAAGGCGTTTTCAGCCATGGGCCGAGCTCTCGGCCAAGACGTCCAGGTGTACGAGCAACTTCTCGAGAAGGGAATTCGTTTCATGGACCAGGAGCTGTGGAACGGCGAATACTATTGCCAAAACATGGACTGGAGCGGGTTGCGGGCCCGAGATCCCAGGGACGCCAAAACGTTCGGTGAAAACGAGCCGCCGGAGGCCGTCGACCTTTACCGGAGGGAGGGCCCCAAGTACCAGTACGGCAACGGATGCCTCTCGGACGGGGTGCTGGGATTTTGGATGGCGGAGGTGTGCGGGCTCGGCCAGATCGGCAACGCGGCCCGAGTAAGGCGGCACCTGAAGTCCGTCCATGACTACAACTTGAAGACCGACCTCACGGGCCACGCCAACCCGCAAAGGCCCTCGTACGCGGTCGGCGAGGAGGGCGGTCTGCTGCTTTGCACCTGGCCTCACGGCGGCAAGCCTTCGTTGCCCTTCGTTTACAGTGATGAGGTCTGGACGGGAATCGAGCACCAGGCTGCCTCGCACATGATGATGAGGGGCCTGGTTGCCGAGGGTATCGACGTTGTCCGCGAGTTGCGCAAGCGGTACGACGGGAAGAAGCGCAACCCTTACGACGAGTACGAGTGCGGCCACTGGTACGCCCGGGCGATGGCCTCTTACGCTTACCTGTTCGCGCTGACGGGCGCCCGTTATGACGCCGTCTCCAAGACCCTTCACCTGGAGCCTCGCATCCGCGGCGACTTCAGGGCTTTCCTTTGCACGGCGTCCGGATACGGCACCGTCGGAGTCAAAAACGGGAAGCCGTTCCTTGAGGTTGCGAGCGGGAGAATCGATGTCGACAGGATTGAGTTCAAGGCCTGGCCGACAGCGGAAGATAAGAAGAACATTGGTGGCCGGACAATCGTTGATTAGGTTGTAGCCGTGAAACGAACCGTTGCTTTTCTCACCCTCACTTTGATCGTTGTCGCCATCGGCTGTCGTAAGGCCCCGCAGCCCAAGAAGGTCAGTCTGAGGCAGGGGACAGAGGTGCCTCTGTTGCTGGCAGCGAACCTTGAAGCCGGCCAATCGAGAAAAGGCACTGTCGTGCCGTTTCTAGTCGCGCAGGATGTCAGGGGAGAGGACGGAACCCCTGTGATCGCCAAAGGGGCATTGGCTTACGGCCAAGTGGTCTGGTCGCGCAGCGAGGGCACCCTTTCCGCGATGATGAACCAGCCTGCGAGGCTCGATGTGCGGCTCGACTATGTACTCGCTAGGGACGGCCAAAAGGTTCTGCTGGAGGCCGAACCCGGCAAGGGGGATTCGCCATACGAGTTCACGCGGGCGAACACCGGCAAGCTCGCCGACCTCCGAACGTTCGAGCAGGCTTGGTCGGACCCGGACAAGCAAAAGGCCATGACCCTGCTGATGCAACTCATCGAGCGAAGCAAGCGAAGCGATCTGGCTAACGACCCTCAGACGGCGGAGGTGCTCGACCAGCTCTCCAAAGATCTCGGCTTAAGCTACGGCCAATTGGATTCCAACAGCAAGGAGCGTGTGTCGAGCCTTCTCGGAAGCGTGGGCAACGGCGAGATCAGCGTGGATCGGATGGCACGCGCCGCCTTGCCAGAGGTTGCCGCCTTGCTCGAGCTAACCCGTGTTACTGGCTTCATAGGAAGGCAGATCGGCGGAGCGTTGAAGGGGCGGACGATCCGGGCCTATGTTGGCACTCCCGTGGCCGCTTTCGTCCGGGCGGACCAAACTGTGACGGTGCCTTCGGAAGAGGCCGGTTGACCGGCCGGCTAGTCGACCTCGACCTTGTCCTCCAGCAGCGCGTAGTGGCTTTTTTTGACCTCTTTTTGCTGGTCTTTGGGCGTGCCTTTCTTGCGGATCTTCCATCCCGCATCGAGCAGCGCCTCCGCCAGAGCCAGGTTCCCATCGGCGAGGGCCGTCTTGGCGAGCAGGTAGTGGATGGCAAAGAACTTGGGGTCCAAAGCGAGCGCGAAAGCCAGCTGCTTGATAGCGTTCTCACTGTCTCCGAGCACTTGGTAGGTGTTGGCGGCGAAAAAGTGCGCGTAAAACTCGCCCGAACGCTTTTCAAGCAGTTGGGAGAGCCTCGACAAGGCCTCCTCGGCGTGTCCCTGCCGCGCATGTGCCGACACCTCGGCCATCAGCTGTTCAGCTTCCGCTTTTTTTCCTTTTTTGGGCTTTTTGCCAAAATCCATCATGGTTGTTTCTTGATAATTTGCTCCAGTTCGGCCACGGCGCGGGACACGTCGTCGTTGACCACGCGATGGCGATAGTGGTTCGATTGGGATATCTCCCATTTGGCGTTTTGCAGCCTCAGGTTGAGCGATTCATCCGATTCGGTTCCCCGGCCGACGATCCGGCGTTCCAACTCTTCCATCGATGGCGGCATGATGAAAACGGAAACCGCCTCGGGGCACAGGGGCATCACACTGAGCGCGCCCTGAACGTCGATTTTCAGCACGGCGATCAGGCCTTCGGCCACCATTTGTTCGGTGTCCTTTTTCGGGCTGGCGTAAAGGTTTCCGTGGACGTTCTTGTGCTCCCAAAAAGCTCCCTCGCGAACGAGCTCTTGAAAACGGCGCTCGGTGACGAAGTGGTAGTCGATTCCGTCGCGCTCGCCCTCGCGCGGGGGTCGCGTCGTGTAGGTCACGACCCGGCGGACGAGCGGATTGGCCTCGATCCACCGGTCGAGAAGCGTGTCCTTGCCCACACCGCTAGGACCGCTCAAAATCACCATCTTGCCTTTCATTCGCCGATCAGCCTCATCAACCGGGACGCCAAACGCAGCGGGTCGTGGCGGACAAAGTCGGACTCACTCATGAAATCGCCAGTCGCCACCTTGAAGCCCATCGCTCGGATGCGGTCGACGTCGGCCTCGACGAGGAACTGGTTGGACGTTCGGTACTTCCCGATCAGCCCCTCGCTGGGCACGCCGGAGTTGACGATCACGTAGTCGCAAAACTTGCCGTCGACGTTCGACTGAATGGCCATCACGTGTTCGCTGGCGGTGAACGAGTCGCTCTCGCCCGGTTGGGTCATCACGTTGCAGATGTAGGCCTTGACCGCCTCGGACTGACGGATCGCCCTGAGGATGCCGGGCACGAGCAGGTTCGGAATCACGCTGGTGTATACGCTCCCCGGCCCGATGCAAATCAGGTCGGCGTCCAGGATCCCGTCGATGGCGGCCTGGTAGGGTTGGACGTCTTTAGGGTCCAAGTAAATCCGGCGAATGCGTTCCTTGGCTTCGACGATCTTCGTCTCCCCGAAGATCTCCGATCCGTCTTCCATGATCGCGCGAAGCCGGACGTGGTTGAGCGTCGAGGGGACGACTCGGCCGCGGATGGCCAAAACGTCGCTGGCGATTTCAATCGCCTTTTCAAAGTCGCCATGGGCCTGGTCCACCAGACCGGCGATGAGCAGATTGCCCAGGGAGTGGCCGGAAAGCGAGCCTTGCTCCAGCTTGAACCGGTATTGGAACAGGTCGGTCATGGCCTTTTCGGCCTCGGCCAAGGCCACGAGGCAGTTGCGGATGTCTCCGGGCGGGATCATGCCGGTTTCCTGGGACAGACGGCCGCTGCTGCCTCCGTCGTCCGTGACTGTGACGATGGCCGTAATGTTGCTGGAATGTTGCTTGAGACCTCGTAGAAGTGTGCTGAGGCCGGTGCCGCCGCCCAGCGCCACGATGTGCGGGCCTTGGGCCAGCTGCTGCCGGCGTAGATAGATGCCGACCATTCCCTGTTTCAAGCCTGGGTTGATCGTTTGGACTAAGTGGCGAACGGCGGATCTAAGGCCGCTGAACATCAGGTAGAAGCCCAAGAAGAGGAAGGCGCCGCCCAAGATGTGGGTTGCGTATTCCAGGTTTCCCGGGCTGACGACCGTGGAAAGCAACTCGTTGGCCGAGCGCGAAAGCCACTCCATGACGGGCAAAACGACCAGTTTGAAGCTGAGGGCGGCACCGACGATGAAGCTGGCGCAACCGCCGGTAAGGATGCCGAGCGCATTGCGGAAACCCGCTGTCGGCCCAAGCAGTTTTCTCAGACGGTATCGCCTAATCATGTTGTTTGTCGGGCACGAACCGGTCTAAAAAGGCGCTGATCGCCGAAATAAGAAGGCTGGCGACAATCGCCGCGAAGAACCCGCCGAGAACGCCTTGCTCGGTGAAGGCGAACCCCAGCTCGAGGTTGGCCACAGCGAGCAATACGACGGCGTTGATGACCAGCGAAAAAAGCCCGAACGTCATGCAATTCAGCGGCAGGGTGAGCAACTTCAGGAATTTACCCAGGGTCGCGTTCGCAAAGGACAGGACGGCGACTCCGACCAAAAGTTGCAGAAACGAGCCGAGGCCGTCGACGCGCGCCTCAAAGCCCAGATGAAGAGCCCTGGTGACCATTGAGGCAAAGATAACCGAAACGGCCAAAAACACCCAGCGTATCAGGAGCCTTTTCATGTGTTTCTGATCTACCCCTACATTGTAGCCTTTTCGAGCGAACCGGATGGCGTCTGCGGAATCATTGGTCGCCAGAAGAAGTAAGGTAAACAAAGACATGTCCAGCGAACGATTTGACTACATCGCCATAGGAAGCGGCCTTGCGGGGCTGTCTTTCGCCCTTAGAGCCGCAAAGCACGGCACGGTGTGCGTGTTGACCAAGTCGGAAATCCACGAATCGAACACCAATTATGCTCAAGGCGGCATCGCCGCGGCTGTGGGAGACAGCGACTCCTGGGAGGTCCACGAGCGGGACACGCTGGTCGCCGGTGCGGGTTTGTGCGATGTAGAGGCGGTGCGCCTCCTTGTCAAGAAAGGCCCGAAAGCGATCGAGTGGTTGAAAGAGCTTGGCGCTCAATTCGACCGCCAGAATGGCGAGGTCTATGCCCTTGGACGGGAGGGGGGGCACTCCCGAAACCGCATCGTGCACCACAAGGACAACACCGGTTGGGAAATCGAACGCGCCGTCGTTGAAGCGGTTCGCGCCCATCCCAAGATCACCGTGTACGAGCATAGCTTCGCTACCGATCTGTTGATGAACAATGGCCGATGCGTCGGCGTGGCATCGATGGTCGCCGACCGCGGGATGAAGGCGTTCTACGGACGTGCCGTGCTGCTTGCCACGGGGGGATGCGGCAAGTTGTATTCGCACACCACGAACCCCCGTGTCGCGACCGGCGACGGCTACGCTCTGGCCCTTCGTGCCGGCGCCAAGCTGGCCAACCTGGAGTTCATGCAGTTCCACCCGACGACTCTCTACCACCCGCAAATGCGCAGTTTCCTCATATCCGAGGCGGTTCGAGGAGCCGGGGCGACACTGCGAAACCACCACGGCCGGCGGTTCATGTACGATTACGACCCGAGGCTCGAACTGGCGCCGAGAGACGTGGTCGCCCGCGCGATCGACGCCGAGATGAAGCGTCTGGAGACCTGGTGCGTTTACTTGGACACGACCCACTTGAAGCGCGAGACGCTGGAATCGAAGTTCCCCACGATCTACGAGGCCTGCAAGTCGGTCGGGCTGGAAATCCACAAGGATTGGATTCCCGTGGTGCCCGCTCAACACTACTCGTGCGGAGGCGTGGTCACCGACTTGGACGGGCGGACCAGCGTGCCCGGTCTCTATGCGGCGGGCGAGGTCGCTTGCACGGGCGTTCACGGCGGAAACCGCTTGGCCAGCAACAGCCTTCTCGAGGCAGTGGTGTTCGGCTCGGCGGCTGCCGCGGCCGTCGAGTCGGAACCTGCCTGCGATGTTGACCTTGGCGTGCCCGATGCGCCACGTTGCATTCCTGAGGCGCAGGCGATCCGCATCCGCCACGGACTGCAACGCACCATGACCGATTGCGTGGGCATCGTTCGAACCAACAATGGCCTTTTAGAGGCCAAAAGGCGCATCAAGGAGCTGATCGACGACTACAGACAACAACAGAGTGCTTCCTTTTCGGTGTACTGTCAAGAAGCCTACAACTTATTGCTGACTGGGCAGAAGGTCGTCGAGATGGCGCTGGCCCGCAAGGAGAACGTTGGCCTTCATTACAACCTGGACCTGGTCAGCGAGGAGTCTCCGAATAAGCTGGAATAGGCGCGATGCGGGGCAGGTCCGGCGCCCATGCCGGGCGAATCAAGTGGGCCTCGCAGGCCGACGGGTCCTTGACCTTGAAGGTGATGACGGTGAACCCGAGGGCCTCCTTGGCTGAAAACGCATCGAATGGCGAAATCGGCTTGAGCTGGATCGGATAGGCTGAAGCCAGAGTCAGAACCGTCGTTTTGGAGTCGTGGGCCGGCCACTTTACACGAAGGCTTTCGCCGTCGTAGCCAAGTGCAACGTCGTTTTCACCATAAACCCGGATATCGCTGAGCAGGGAGAGCACGAAGGGGTCGGATTTCGACCCATGTCCGTCGTAGCTGAACAAGGCGGCCCTCTGGCTCCACATGGGTTCGATGCGTTGAGGCTCTTTGTCGATCTCCCGGCGCCTCCGCTTCCAATTGTCCAAACCGCGTTGGGCGGCGATTCCGGCTTCGAACAGGGCCCCCTCGAGCCTGCGCTCCGGTTCGGGGCACAACGCCCCGGCAATGGCGGCCAGGGCTCCGGTTCTTCGAGCCAGAACGGGGTCTTGCGTCCAAAAGAGCCAGGTGTAGCCGTCCCGCCTCCACGCCAATGAGGTCAGTAAGGCGTTGGGTTCGCTGGTCGCCGACAAGGTCGAATAAAGGGCCTGCATCAGAAGGGCCTGAGCGGCGCAGATGTCGGCCCCGATTCCCTTGGCATCGAAGGGCAACTGTTGCTTGCTGAAGGGCTCGGTTGCATAGGCGGCCTCGGCCAGGTAATGGGCCAGAACCTCGTCGCCCATTGCCCTTGTCGCGCGGTCTCGAAAACCGAGCAGGTTGCTAAGGGCCAGTTCGACCACGGTTCCAACGTCGAAGGCTGATACGCTGCCCAGCAGCTCATAGTCTTGGGTGCCGACCGGCAGGCTCCTGCCTGTCGGGATGCGACGGACGGGCAAACGGATGGCGATCTCCGCCCCAGTGCTCACGCACACCGGGCCTTCTTCTGTAACAATGTCTGTTTTCTCGTAGCCGGACTTGACCTTCAGCGGGTATCCGGCCAAGGGCGCGAGGAGGCAAGGGTAGGGAAGGACGGCTCCTGGTTTGTCGAACTGGTACCGGACGACGACTCCCAAGGGGTCTCCGTCCACTTGGGTCCTCTTCAGCTGGGCTGGCCACTCGATCCAGGACGATGCCCTCTTCGTGACGAGTTTGGCCAGTTCGCCAAGGGCTTTAGCGCTGTTGGCTGCTTTTGGCTCGGTGCCGGTTGGAGCGATAACGCGGATCCACCCCTTGTAGGGCTTGGTCGTTGTAAGCGTGTAGTCGCCGGTCTTGCCCTTTAGGACCAACTCGGCCGGTCCCGTCAAAAAGCAAAGCGTCACGGGCGGTTGGTCGTTCTGAAAGGAAACAAGCGCCCAGCGAGACGGGGGCATAGGCACCTCGGTTCCGACGCTGCCGTCTTCCCAGCTTAGGTAGGGTGGAAGGGCGCAAGAGAGCTTGAGCGTGAGGCCCTTTTCCACGTACATGGAGAAGCCGAGAGCCCAGGTTTCCGCCTTGATGCGCGCTGGAGAACCGGCGGCGCCGGCAAGGCGCACCGTCTGAGCATAGGCGCTCGTGGAAAGCGGCGTCCACTCGATGGACGGGATGGCAAACCGAAAAGTATCCGAGTTCGGACTGTTGACCCGGAAGCCGTGCGCGTCGATTCGGAAACCCGGGATCGTCATACTTTTGACGTAGCCAAACCTGCCGAACGACTGTCCTGACGCAACGCACGAAAAGGCGACGGCCACTGACACGGCCGGCAACAACCTCGGTACCGCGCGAAGAATCTCGATTTTAATCGAACGTGGCCCCCAATACCTGTATGCCGATGGAGTTGGTCCTTCCCGAAAATACCAAGCCAACGTCCCGCCAACCCATTCGATAGCCGACCACGAAGTTGAAGTCCTGATAGCTTTGTGTCAGGTAGCGGTCGTACGTGAGGTAGCAAGACAGCCTCCACAAGGGGCTAAGGCGATATCCGCCGTCGAAAACGTAGGATATGCGTTGGCTGTCGAGGCTTTTTTGGACGACGCCCGACAAGTTGAGCTTACCCAGCCCGTAGAACATTTGAAGACTGGCCCGATGCTTTCCAAGCAACTGGCCGGTGAATCCGTCGTCGGCATAGTCATAGGTGAGCAAACCGGTGGCCCCTCGGCCGAAGTTGCGCGTCACTGAGAGGCTGCCCAGCACGCCGAGCCCTCCGTTCGTGTTGCGTCCCACAAGGCCGTTCACGGTAAGCGAGCTTGTCAGATTGGTATGCTTGTCCAGCGATTGCGGCAGCATCTGAAGCCGTGCGCGCACCCCTGCGCCGGATTGTCTCGTGTTGTAGCCCGCGGCGGTCGTGTCGATGCTGGTGGCCGCTAGACCATAATAAAGTCTGAACGGCAGGCGCCCCACCTTTGTCGGGTCTTTCTCGATGGTGAAAGAAAGTTGCTGGCTGTTGTAGGAGAGGCCGCGCACCGACTGCGTCGAGCTCCCGTTGACTCCCACGGTGAAACCATCGAAAGCTCGGCTGACGTTGAGCGATCCGAAAAGCGAACGGCCGCCGACTAGACTCGCTTGCAGGTTGGCGTTGGTCGAGCTGTCCGGGCGGTAGCTCTGACGCAGGTCGAGGCTGTAGTCGTTGCGACCGATGCCAGAGTAGGTGAATCCGCCTTCGTACTGGTCGTCTCGGGTCCAGGAGAGCTCGTAGTCGAGGAAGGTGCCCCGGTTTGACGCGAAGCCCCTTCCATAGGTTTCGCCCATGCGGAACCTGATGGCGCTGGTCATTTCCGGCGAAAGCTTCAAGTAATAGGGGTAGTTGATGGCAAGCTGGCTGTTGTTGACGCTGACGATGTTCTCGGTAACCAGAGCGGGGCTGTTGATGCTGAGCGAATAGAGCGGCACCTTCATCACGGTGGCGTCGCCGACGCGAACCGTGGCGCGGTGAAATTGGATTTCCTTGCGAGGGTAAGCGACGGCGCTTTTGGCGGTCACGGTCGAGGTGGAAGCACTCAGATCGTCGAACTGCAAAGCGTCGGCGTTAAAGGGCTCGTCGAGAAGGGTGACACCAGTGGGCCGCAAGACGGCCAAGCCGACTCGCGTCCTTTCAACGTTTTCGATGCGAACCGACTGACCGAAGGGTACCAAGTTCGTCGTCGACACCTTCAGCTCCGTGGTTCCGAAGCCTTTACGCGCATTGAGACGCATGTAAAACTCGCCGAAATCGGCCTCTGTCCTTCCAAGCTTGACTCGAGCCCTTCTCGCTTTGACCTCGTAGGCGGGAACGTTCAGTTGCAGGTCGTCGGCCCGGATCTCGATGTCTCTGTAGCGAAGCGACACGCCTTTGTCGAGCGCCGAGGCCTGGATGGTGCGCATGTCCACGTTGTATTGGAAAGTTTGACTGCTCTCGACCTGGATGAACTCTTTGGCGACAGAAAGCATCTCTCGGTTGACGACAAATTCGAAGTCGGCAATCGCCGTCGCATTCAGGGAGATGGCGCTCGCCGTGATTTTAGCCACGCCGGGATTGGTGCCCGCCACAAGAATCGCCCGGGCGTATCCTCCCAGCACGGGAACGATCTCCTCCCTGAAGTTGCCGAGGGTGGTGGAAAAGACGACTTGCGTGCCGTCTTTCGCGGCCTTGCCGCTGGAATCGCGAACTTCGGCCGACACAGTCACCGTACTGCGACCGTCCGCAACGCTCAGTGAGGGGCTCACCGAAAGTCGAACAAGTCCCTGCTCGCTCCAACTCAAGCAAAAACCGGCCAGGAAGGCAATTACTAGTGCATGCTTCACGATGCGCATCGCTAACTATCGTATCCGTATTTTACGCAACTTAAGGACGCTGAATCTAGTTTGAAAGGTTCAAGCCCCAATGAAACATAATACCGATAGCCTTTCCAAAGGGAAAGGCCATCGGCGGAAGGACTGACAGAGTCCTAGAGGAAACGAGATATTACAGTCTGACGAGTCTGCGAGGAATGCTAAAGACGTAGCGCTCCTTCGTATAGACGTCCGGTTTGGGACCGGGCTTGTCGGCGATGTTCTTGACGCCCACTCTCCAGTAGAGTTCGTTGGAACTCGGATAGTAGGCAGACAGATCGACCGGCCCGACCGGCAGCACGGTGCCAACATCGGTTCGTCGGAACTTGGCAATATCCGTCTTCTTCGAGAAGTTCGGCGTGCCCGAGATCTGCAGGACATACTCAGTCACAACGCCGGGAGCCAAGGCGTTGCCCACCGCGTTGAAGGTGAAGGTGATGGGCCCGGTAACTTCTTCGTTTGAAGTCGGGGTTATTAGCACGGGCGAGGCGTACGGTGTGGCCGTTCCCTTGGCGGTCGTCTTGCTGGAGGTGAAGTAACACCAGTCGTTTTCTTGGTTAGCGGACGGCAACTCGATGCCAAGCACACGGTAGATGAGCGAGACTTGATAGGTGTACGGGATGCCGCTGACAACGCCAGGAGCCGAATTGTCGTTGTTGGGATCGGGGAGTTCGGTGATATCGCACGTGGTTCCTCCGGGAACGCCATACAGGAACGCGTTGTCGTCTGAATACGGCGGGATTCGCGCCACGTCGTCGTCAATCGCCTTGATGACCGAGCCGGCGGTGACGAGAACCGGGATTCCAACCACGTCATTTCGCCAGACCCACCACTGAACTCTGCGGTCGGTGCCTTTGGAGAACAGGTCGGGGGACCAGTTGATCTCAACTCGCGGCAAGCCAGTCACGTCGGCGAAGGCCTCGGCGCGCACCCTGGCGGCCGCATTTTGGTCACCGCTGCTTGTGAGCAAGGCCACGGCGACCAGGCCCAGCACAAGGGCCACCGTGTAAAACCCGCTGTTCTTGCCGGGCATGTTCTTCCTTTCGAACCTGGGCGTGGTGCTGTCACCTTTCGGCCAAGCCAATTTAATAGGGGGCTCGGTGAATATCGCTCGGACCTTGTCCCCAGGCTGAACGCCTTTGGGGCTGGTCAGAATCTTCACTTTCGAGGTGTCCGGCTCAACCTCGGCGACGATAGCCGTGGCCACTTGCTCGCGACCTCGAAGCACGATCAGCTCCTGGCCGGGTTTGAACCCGGACTGGGTGCCTCGGTTGATGAAGGCGACGCCCTCGTAAGTGTTCAGGATTGTTCCGAACGGAAGCTCTTTGGAGGTTACGTTTCGAACCACTTGAGCTGCTGCCGTCTGCATGGCATCGGCCAGAAGGACCTCGTCGGAGGTGTCGGCCGGCCGAAGCGTCGAGTGGGCGATGACCGAGGATCCGTTGACGTTGATGCCCGAGGCTACGTCAAGAACCTTGATCGTAACCATGACGTCCGCACGGCGCAAAGAACCCTCTTTGACGAAGCGGAAAAGGTGAAGCTCGCTGGTGACGATCGTTGAAGCCTTTAGTTCGGCTCCAAGCCTTAGCAGGCTGATTGGCTGGGTTACAGGGGGCACGAGGTTCAGGGTCGTGTAGGCCCGGTTGATCTGTTCCGCGGGGAACGTGTCGTACTTGCCGGTTTTGCCTAGTTCATTCCGAATGGCGTCAGCCGCGATGGCTCCTAAGGAGGCGGGGGCTTTGCCGGTCTTGTCGACCATGTCGAGCACCGCCCACTGCGGCAACTCCTGAAGTTGCGCTCCGGCCTTCGGGGCCGCGAACAGGACGAAGTAGGGGATGATGAGGGAAATGGCAACGGCGTTGCTCAGCAATTTCCCAAGCGTTGTTTTGATGAACCGCCTCACTATGACGAGTCCTCCTTGTCAGTCCTTTGCGTTGTGGCTGGGTGGGCCTTGCCACCCCTTGTTATCCGCACAGCCTCTGCCTGAAGCTTCGAACGATATCCCTCTTCCAGCAACGCGCATAGCTCGCACGAATAACTGGAATCACAATACCCGATCGTCAAGGCAAACGTAAGCATATCCTCCGCAGCAAGTGCAATAACTGCCAAACTCCGCTGAGTATATCACGAAGTTCCATGTTCCGCAACCTCATGGCCGAGCTCCGCGCGAATTGCTGCCTCAACAAACTTTTTGACGCATTCTCCCGGTTGGTTTGTTCGAATGACGACGTCGGCGAAAGGAATTTTGGCGCGAGTTGGTATTTGCGTGGCGATGAGCCGCTTGGCGGCCTCGACTGAACCGAGCCGCGCCGCCACCCGTGCCAGTTGCTCTTCCGGGCCGCAAGTCACGACCCAGATGCGGTCGAAATCGGCCAGCATGCAGGCTTCGATTAGAAGCGGCACCTCGGCGGCCACTGCTTTCGAGACCAGCAACTCTTCCCGTATGAGGGGGTGCATGATCCGGTTCAACGTGCGGCGCAATTCGGGGCGCTTGGGGAATAGGTCGCGAAGATGTTCGGGCAGAATCGGAAGCGGCATGCCTGTAGCTTCAGATAGCCGTTGCTGAACCGGCGAGCTCTTGAACACACGCCGGGCCACCGCATCGCTGGAAACCGTGCTGACGCCAAGTTCATGCACGAATTTCAGGACCGTGCTTTTGCCCTCCCCAACCCCGCCTGTGATCGCGATCCGCGGCATCCCTGGGTCTAGTGTACCAAGCGCGGCCTTGATCTAAAGTCGAAACAGAGCTGATTGCGGAACAGATGAGACGCTCCCCGCGTCCATACACCTAAGTAACGAACGTGGGTCTCTACGGGACTTGAGGTGCCGCAATCGTCTGTGGGTGAAGACGCATGTTCGCCGGGATCGAAAATGTAAATGGGCCCTAGACTGATGTTAGAAGCGACGGGTTGTCGATAAATCAAGCAATAATAGTGGTAAGTAAAGAACCCACAAGTTTCCCGGCCAGCTGGGCGCACAGGTTGCCAGATCTCGAAGCCGGGCTTGGAAAGCTTCGCCAAACTGGTATTGGCATCTGGGTTATGTGGCTTTCGCGAGGACGATCAGAAAATGTCGATTATTTCCAAGTGGTTCAACTTCGGGCGGAACGAGCACTACGATAGCGGCATTAGGCTGTTCGACCGTGGCCGTTACAGGGATGCCGCAGAGGAATTCGAAAAGTGCCTTGAGAACTGTGCCGACCCGACGACGACGCGACTGGCTCGTTTTTACTTGGGCGAATGCCACAGCCAGCTCGGCCTTGCGGCGATGCGTTCGGAGGATTACCATACGGCCGCAAGGGAGTTCGAGGCGGCGGTGGAGATCCGCCCCAAGTACCCGGATCTGCGCCTCAATCTTGCCAAAGCCTACGGCCTTTTGGGCCAGGCCGAAAGAGAGCAAACCGAGTTGAACGAAGCCCTTGAACTGAACCCGCGCTACGCCGAGGCGGTCGTTTATCAGGCGATATGCTGGATTCAGCAGGGCAACATCGACGACGCCCGGGCTCGGCTCGACTACGCGGTTTCCATCGATCCGAACCTTCTTGGCAAGCAATTTGAGTTTGCCATCGAGAAGCTCGAACACGGCGACATTGCGCGGGCCGTCGCCAACCTGCGCGCCTTGACGAGCGGCGAGCCTGGCGATGCGAACTACCACGCCGCGCTTGCGGACAGCTACGTCAAAGAAAACCGAATCGACGATGCGATAACCGAATACGAAAAGGCGTTGTCCATATCTCCTAATTACGCCGACATTCGGTGCAAATACGGGCAAGCGCTGTTGGCCTGCGACCAGATCGAGGAGGCAGTCCGACAATTTCGTGCCGCCATCGGCATCAACCCCAAGTACGCGGACGCCTACGCCCAGCTTGGGGTGGCATTGAAGCGTCAGGGGCACGAGACCGAGGCGCGCGCGCATTTCAAGAAGGCCCAAGAACTCGAGCCCCACCACCCCATCGCTGCCGTTGAGCTTCAGCGCCTCTAGTAGTGCCCCGCCAGCACCTCATCGTAACGGCCGCTCTGGTGCCACCGCTCCAGTTGCTGAGCCCGATGGACCGGCATGGGGTGGCTGAAGGTCGAACCGACCGTGAGGAACACCAAGGCCTTGCCGATCGCGTCGAGGGGAGGAGCTTCCTGATAGGTTCGCGCCTGCTCCAAAAAGGCGTCACGGTTGATTTCGTGCTTCAATCGTGAGGGGCCTGCCGTGAGGGCAAGGTTGGCGTCGAGGCTGGTCTCCAGGTCCTGGGAGACCAGCAACCCGGCCCGGTCGGCGCTGATCTCCGCCTGGCGCGACCACTCCGCCATCGCCAGCACAAGGCCCATGCCTGCCACGTCGCCGAGGCCGAAGGTGCGTCTGCCGATCATCTCGATCAGCGGAACTAGCACCGCCGCGATGCTCTTGTACAGCAAATGCCCTGCCTTGATGTGCCCCAGTTCGTGACCCATGAGGTGGTACAACTGCTCGTCCGACAACGTGTCCACAATCGACGATCGGAGGGTGATGTAGGGCCGCTCGACCCCGCCGGCAAACGCGTTTGGAAAGGGGTTCGACGTGATGTATAGCTCCGGCTCGGGCATGTCCAGCACCTGGCACGCTTCGCGCAAGATCCGGTAAAGCGTTCCGAATTGCCTGGGGCCGCACCGGACGGACATGCCCATATTGAGAGCGTACAGCCATCGGTCCAGCCCGACTTCATAGAACTTCTGAACGATCGACGGGAGAAGCGGAATCTTTTTCAATGCTTCCATCGCAAGGCGATCGGCGTCGGACACAAACGCGGAAGCGGGAAGACCGGCAAGGATGCGTCTTGTCATGGGCTCTCTTGAGCTTCGTTACGCGCCAAGCCGAATCGGCGTTGCAAATCCGTTTAATCACCATGCACCGGGCAAGTTATTTGCAATACTATTGAAACATATGGGAAGATTTTTTGCCTTTACTGTGTCTCTCTTGGCCTTTTCCGGTTGCGCGCCTCAGAAAAAGGCAGCCGAGGTCCGTTTTGCGGCGACGGTCCCGCCGCTCGGCATGATTCTGCGCGAGGTCGCCAAGGGACGCGCCGAAGTGGTCGTATTGGTAGACAAGGGCGCCTCGCCCCACACCTTTGAACCGACGCCCGCGGTTGTGGCCGCTGCTCATTCGAGCTTGGGGCTGTTTCAGGTCGGCAAAGGCCTCGACGACTGGGCTCAAAAGTTGGAGGGGCCCACTCGCGTGGAAGCCGTGGATCTGATCGACCAAGGTCTCCTGTTGCGCAACCTGGAAGAGCACACGGACGAGCCGAACGACCCTCACTTTTGGATGGACCCGGTGCTCGTTAAGTCGATCGTGCCCAAGCTGGCGGCCAAGCTGATCGAGCTGGACCCGGCGGGCCGTTCGGTTTACGAGGCGAACGCCTCGGTTTTTGCTGCCAAGCTTGAGCGTCTCGATTCCGTGGTGCGAAGCCTTTTGAAGCCGGTCATTGGCCGTCCGCTTGTGCTGATCCACCCGTCGATGCAATACTTGGCCAAGCGGTACGGGCTAAAGATCGCCGCGATCGTCGAGCCGTCGCCGGGAAAAGAACCGACTACGGCGCAAGTGAGCGAGGTGCTTCGGCTCGCAAAAGCTTCAGGGGCGAAGACGGTGTTCACCGAACCTCAGCTTCCGCGAAAAGATGCCGAGCAGATCGCCTCGTTAGGGCAATTGAAGCTGGGCGAGCTGGACCCTGTTGGCGGAGTCGAGGGCCGGGACACCTACGAAAAGCTCATTCTGCACAATGCCAGGCAACTGATGTCGTATCTATGAATCATGCCCTTCGCGCAAACGGACTCCGGGTAAGCATCACCGGTCGGGACATCCTCAGAGGGGTGGACTTCGCCTTGCCCAAGGGCGCCTACCTTGCGATCATCGGTCCGAATGGTTCTGGAAAGTCGACGCTCATCAAGTGCTTCTTGGGCTTGGTTGAGCCGTCCGAGGGTTTCATACAGGTAGCCGAGGGCCAAACGGTCGGCTACGTGCCGCAGATCAAGACGCTCGACCGGAGTTTTCCGGCGAGGGCGTGCGACTTGGTGGCTTCCGGCGTTCTCGGTCGGTGGCCTTGGCGAATCGAGCCTCAACTTCATGATCGCGTCCACGAAGCGCTTGAGTCCGTGGGAGTCGGGTCGCTGATCGGCGCTCCTTTGGCCAAACTGTCGGGCGGCGAACTCCAGCGCGTGTACTTGGCGCGCGCGATCATCCGCGAGCCCGACCTTTTGTTGCTCGACGAGCCAGCGACCGGCATCGACTTTGCCGGCGAGGAGGCCATCCACCGAACAGTCGAGCAGATTCAAAGGAAACGCAACACAACCGTGGCGATCGTGACCCACGACATTTCCGTCGCTCTGTACCATGCCAGCCACGTGCTGGTTCTTCGCAGCCGTCAACTCGCCTACGGTTCGCCAGGCGAAGTGCTGACGGACGCCGTCTTGCGGGAGGCCTTTGGGCATGCCGGGCATGAACACGCGATGCAGGGGGCCGCGCGTGAACGTCCTTGAGGCGTTGCGCATGCCTTTCGTTCAAAATGCGCTGGCCGCCGGCGTCCTGGTCGCCGTCATCGCCGGCTACTTTGGCGTTTTCGTCGTTCAGCGCGGCATGAGCTTTCTTGGCGACGGGCTGGCGCACGCCGCGTTCGGCGGGGTTGCGCTCGGCCTGCTGATCGGCCTCAACCCCCTTTACGTCGCCGCCCCCTTCACCCTGGCGGCCGCGCTGGCCATCATGTGGGTGAAGGACAGAACCTCGCTCGGCTCGGACACGGCCATCGGTGTGCTCTTCGCCGTTTCCGTTGCGCTCGGGGTGGTGTTCCTGTCTTTTCGCCAGCAGTACACGGCCGACGCCTTCAGCTATCTGTTCGGTTCCATTTTGTTTATTTCAAAGGGGGATTTGCAGGTGACGGCGATGCTTGCGGCGATGACGGCCGCTTCGGCCAAGCTTTGGCCGCGATGGGCCGCCGCTTCCTTTGACCGTGAGATCGCCCAGACCGAAGGCATTCCTGTCGTCCAAGACGATTACGTTTTGGTGGCGATGATCGCCGTCACGGTGGTCGTGGCGGTCAAGCTGGTAGGCATCGTGCTGATCGCGTCGTTTTTGGTGATACCGGCTGCCACCGCAAGGCTGCTGAGCCGAACCTTTTCTCAGATGACCGTCCTCTCAATGGGCATCGCCGTGCTTTGCGCCGTTTCCGGCCTCCTTCTTTCCATCCGTTTCAACTTGCCGAGCGGCGCGGCGATAATCCTTGCCATGGCAACGCTGTTTTTTCTGGCGGCTTTGAGGCGGTCAAAATAGAAAGCCGCCGATCCTGAATGTTAGAGGGCTTGGACTCGGCGGCTCGACGGATGCTCTTGTTTTTTTAGCTTCCTTGCTTTTATTGTACGACAGGAACTCGCGGTTGTATGCCAGAACTTCAAACCTTGGCCTCAATGGGCTCGACCGTCTCCGTGGCCATTCTGCTTGGCTTGCCGGCAATGTCTTTGCTTTGAACCCGTTCGCCTCCAATAAAGATCGGCGCAAGAAACGAAGCGAGGGGGCGGTCTTCCTTTATCGGTTCGGGGGTCTGATCGTTGGCTGAAGATTCTTCCGCAGGCCATTCGCCCGTTCGGAAGCCATGCTGTTCGTCGATGCATCCGACCATGCCGGCAGTCCAGGCCAAAGCCGCAATCACGAGGGTATTTGTCTTCACGGCGTTTCTTACGTTCCGGCTGAATTGGGGTTGCGCTGAAAACCAAATAAGCACTGATGGCTTCGCTTGGCGCAGGGACGCGGCTCTTTATCAGCGCAGGCGTTCGGCTTCAGCTAATCCAGAGGAATTTTCTTGAGTTTTACCGTTTCGGTGACGAACAGGGTGACGCGAAAGCCCTCCAAGTACTTCGGATCGATGTTCGTGCGCACCGCCAATTCATCCGGTTTTGCAGAAACGGGCACGGCCGAAGCCAGGCGCACGCCGCGCAAGGGCGTCCTGGCTTGGTGCGCGCTTTCAACGATCCTTCCTTGATCGTCCACCACGACCATATCGTTGTCGTTTCCTACCGCGATTGGGCTCAAAACAAAATTGGCCTTGCTGTCAGGCGGCGATATCCGGAAACGGATGTCCCAAGACTTGGACGGTGAACCTGGGCCCTTGTCGTTCGTAGACGTGTGCCCAATATAGGTGATCGTGTGTTTGCCGCTTCGGACCTGGCTTCCCGCTTTCAGCTTCAGTTCGCCGTTGAGCGGCTCCGGTTTGGTCGAGCGGATCAACGCGTCGACTTCCTTTTGGCTAAACGGGACGGCCACGGCGCGCATTTCATACTGAATTCGGTGCCTCTTTCCATCGGCAGGGGATGCCAGACTGGACAGGTTGATGAACGGTCCTGCCATCGGGTAGTCCTCGTTGCCGACCCTTAGGATCGACACGTAGTTGGATTGGTTGCCCGGTTGGCCTGGGATCTCCTTGCGGAAAAGCACCAAGCGGTTTTTGTGCTTGTAACGGAACGGGATGCCGAAAGAAATCGGGTTGACGTTGCCTTGGAGGATGCGGTCCAGCTTGGCTTCGAGGTCCTTGTCCCGCTTCCCGTCCGGCCTCTTGCAGACGATGGAATCCTCCGTCACCTTGCAGACCGCTTCGACTTGCACCGTGGTGCCATCTTGGCTTTGATACGCCCCGTCGACCTCGCGGTCGATCTCGATCTGCCCAGGCTGGAAGAGGCCCGGTTGGCCCGGCATGCCGATCGGCATCGTTATCACGGGGTTGGGCGCGACGGCGGTGCGAGACGGCGGAGCGGAAGGCGCTCCCTGGCCGACTCCGACCTTTTGCCGGTTCGCCTCGAGCGATTGAGGCCTGTTGGCGATCGGATCCCCCGCGATGGTCATGGGCGAGGGCATATGGGCTCCTGGCTTGTTTGCACCGAACGGTCGTACAGTCGTCGGGTTGGTCTGACGGAAGCCCTGCCTGTTTTCGCTTGTATGAGTTTGGCATCCGGCCAACAGCAAAACCAACGCCACGCCCACGATGAAATCGCATTTCACAACATCCATTATAGATCCGGTCTTTCGGCTTGCACCGCCAAACGCCCACGACCGATGTCAGGACTCAAAAGCCGGCACAAGCGCCAAGCCGGCGCGTACAGCCAAACCGCACATTGCCCGAATCTAAATCTAAAGGTCTTCCGGCAGAAGGTGGCCCATCTTTATGCGTTTCGCTTCGAGATAGCAACGGCGGTGTTCCGAGGGCTGGGCGACCAGCGGCACGTGCTCGACGATTTCGAGCCCGTACCCGGAAAGTCCCGCCCGTTTGGACGGGTTGTTCGTCATCAGTCGGATTTTCTGGACGCCAAGATCGGAAAGCACCTGCGCCCCAAGGCCGTAATCGCGCAGATCGGCCTTGAAGCCGAGCGCGTGGTTGGCCTCGACGGTGTCCAGTCCGCGGTCCTGTAGTTCATAAGCCTTTAGCTTGTTGACGATGCCAATTCCGCGGCCTTCTTGCGGAATGTAAACCAAGACGCCGCGTCCTTCGTCCTCGATGCGGCGCAGGGCCATCTCGAGCTGGTCCCCGCAGTCGCACCTCAGGGACTGAAGGATGTCGCCGGTCAGGCAGCTGCTGTGCACGCGGCAAAGCACCGGCTCGTCCGTGCTCACGTCGCCCTTGACGATCGCGATGTAGGGGTTGGGCTCGATGTCGGTTTCGTAAACGTAAAGGTTGAAATCGCCAAGCTTGGTGGGAAACCGGATCGGGCCTGCGGCCTTTTCGATCAGCTTTTCGGTGGCGCGGCGGTAACGGATCAGATCAGCGATGGTAATCAATTTCAGGTTGTGCTTTTCTTTGAACTTCATCAGGCCGTCCAGCCGCATCATGGTTCCGTCGTCGTCGACGATTTCGCAAAGCACGCCCACCGGTTTCAACCCCGCCAAGATGCAGAGATCGACTGTCGCCTCGGTATGACCCGAGCGTTTCAGCACACCGCCGGGTTCGGCCCTCAGCGGGATCAAGTGCCCCGGTCTGGCGATGTCGTCCGGCGTGGCATTGTCGTCGCAGAACACTTGCACGCACAGAGCCCGATCGTAGGCGGAAACGCCAGTGGTGGCCCCGTGAACGGCGTCGACGGTCTCGGCCATCGCTGTGCCGTGCTTCGAGGTGTTGACCTTGGTCATCATGGGGATGCGTAGTTGCCGGAGACGCTCGGCGGTGGTGGGAATGCAGGGCACGCCTCGCCCATGGGTAATCATAAAGTTCATGTGCTCGGGCTGGCATTTTTCGCCGGCCATGATCAGGTCGCCTTCGTTCTCGCGGTCGGGGTCGTCGACAACGATGATCATGCGCCCGGCCTGCAATTCGGCGATCGCTTCCGGGATCGTCGCAAAGTCGTAGGATGTCATTCTAGGGTCTCTGCCTTCGCCGTGATGCTCCAGATCCGAAGCGTTTTGTCGAGCCCGCCTGAAGCCAAGTAGCGTCCGTCTGGGCTGAACGCGAGGCTGCCAATGGGCAGGTCGCTGGCCTGGATTTGGGTCTGGCCGAGCCCCTTGGCCGCGTTCCACAACCCAATGATACCGTCCCGGGAGGCGCTGGCGACCAGCCACCCGTTAGGATGGAAGGCCAGCGACTCGATGGGCTTGTGATGGCCGAACATGACCTTCTCGAGCTGGCCGTCGGAAAGGCGGAACACGCGGATGGAGAGATCGACGGCCGCCACGCAAAGATACCGACTGTCGTGGCTGATGGCCAGCGCGGTGACGGCCGATCGGATCGCGGATATCGTATGCAACAGGGCGCCGTTCGATCCGTTCCAAATCTTCACGGTGGCGTCGGCCGCACCGGAAATCAACAGGCTGCTGTCCTCCGACCACGTCAAGGCTGTCACCGACTCCGAGTGGTCGCGTCGGGAGTAGACGGCCGAGCCGTCGATGACTCGGGACACCGTCAGGGTGCGGTGCACCGACCCTGAGGCGAGAAGGTTGCCGTCAGCCGACACGGCGCAGCACGACACCCAGTCGGGCACGTTTTGGCGCCAAGTGGTAATATCGCCGTCCTGGATGCTGCTCAGAGCGAGAACGTGCTCCATCGCCCCGGCGACGACCACTTTGCCGCCAGGTGCGACGCGAACGGTTGAAATGGTCGCGCCGTCGATTTTGTGGCGATGCGACGGGGCGGATTGCTCGATGTTCCACCAAATGATTTCGTTGTCGAACGAGCTGCTGACCGGCTGGCTGTCGTCAGGGTTAAAGGCAAGCCCGTAAATCGGCGTTCGGTGGCCACGAAGTCGGTGCGTCAACCTGACTTTCACCGGTTTCGGCGGTTGCTTGTGCCTGGGCGAGGCCGGAGGCCTGGGAATCGCCTGTTCTTGATCGGCAAGGCCGTTCTCAAGCATGGCGTCGTACTCCATGCGCAACGCCGGGTCGATCAAGGTTTCAAAAGCCTCGTTGATCCGGGACATCCTCTCGTGGGATGCCGGATCTTGGCTTACGTCGGGGTGGTGCCTTCGGGCGAGCTTACGGTAGGCCCTTCTGAGCTCTTCTTGCCCCGCCGTCTTCTGTACTCCTAGGATTTCGTAAAGAGTGGGCAACGTGTCAATTATGAATGATCAGGCCGGCTCACGTTAAGACCCTGCAACCGAAAACAGCGTTTGCCCGGCATAATTCGCCAAAAAAGCGCAAAATGACGTGCCTATTCCTCGAGGAGGGCGTGGCGCCAGCCCCGGACGCTCACGCGGCAACGCCCGGTGCGCAAGGCGAACAGAGCCCGTTCGAGGATCAGGGCGCCGATATGGATGGTTTTTTCACGACCCCTCTCGATTCCAACCAGGGCGGCGCGCCCCGCGTCGTCCATGTCGCTCAGCCATCCGGCCATTCGTCCGACCTCCTCGTAAAGCAACGTCTGGCCGTGGACCGTTGACGGGTCCCAACATGCGATGCGGTCCCGGATCGTGACAAGGTTTGTTGCGCTGGCGCCCAATGCGACGGTGGTGCCAGTTTCGGGAACATCGATCGTCCCAATGGCTTCGTCCAGATCTCGGGTCGCCCTCAATCGGGCCTCGGCCGTTGGCGTCTCGTCGCAGAGCAGGCCGCTTCGAAGAGCAAGCGTGCCGATAGGGAAGCTTTTGCGGAACAAAACCGTCCACGGGATGTTCGACGCCGGTTCGCGTTGCGCCACAACAATCTCCGTGCTTTGGCCGCCCGGGTCGACAATCGACAAAACCGGGCAAGAGGCGAACAAGGGGTCGTTGGCCACCGCGCGGAACCCTAGCTCGGCCTCTCTTTCGCCGCTCAGCACGAAAACCGGCGTGCCTTGCCGTTCGGCGCGCTCTAAAAACTCCACGGCGTTTTCGGCGATGCGCGCCGCCATGGTGGCCGCCGCGAGCACGGATTCGGCGCCCATCTCCCGGGCTTTGGCGTAAGCTCTGGCGAGGGCATCGAGAGTCCGCAACATTCCCTCTTCGCCGAGCCGCCGCGTCTGCTTGACCCCTTCACCCAGCCCGGTCACCTCCGACGTTTCGACCAGTTGCTGCCAGGCGCCCCCTCGAAACTCCGAAACGACCAACAGAACCGAGTTCGAACCGACGTCGATCACCGCCTTGCGCATAGCCGCCAGTATACGTCACGGTGCCATACTGAATATATGGCTAGGCTCATCGGCATCGATATCGGAACATCGGGATGCAAGGCCCTTTTGATTGACGGCAACGGAAAGGTTCTCAAGCAGGCGTCCGCGGAGTACCCGATCAGCACGCCCAGGCCTCTCTGGAGCGAGCAAAACCCGGAAGACTGGTGGAACGGGGTGCAGAAGTGCCTGGACGAAATCGACGAGAGCCGCCCCGACGCCATCGGCATCACCGGGCAAATGCACGGATCGGTGTTTCTCGACGCCGAGGATAAAGTGGTCCGGCCCGCGATTCTTTGGAACGACCAGCGCACGGCCGCCGAGTGCGCCGAGATGGACGAATCGGTGGGCAAGGAGCGCTTGCGCGCGATCACCTGCAACCCGCCGCTCACCGGGTTCCAGGCTCCCAAGATCCTTTGGCTGCGCAAGAACGAGCCGGAAAACTTCGCCAAGGTCCAGTCGCTTCTGTTGCCGAAGGACTACATCCGATTTAAGCTGACCGGTGTCAAGATGACCGAGGTAAGCGACGCCTCAGGGACCGGATTGCTCGACGTTCCGAAGCGGCGTTGGTCCGATGAGGTGCTCGAAAGGCTGGGTCTCGACCGCTCCCTGTTGCCCGCTGTTGTCGAGTCTTATGCGGTGACGGCGACGACGGCAGAGGGGGTTCCCGTAGTGGCTGGCGGAGGCGACCAGGCGGCGGGGGCGGTCGGCACGGGCGCGGTGGTGCCCGGAGTGGTGAGCGTCAGCTTGGGAACGAGCGGCGTCGTGTTCACGTCTTTGGAAAAGCCTGAGTACGACAAGTCGGGCTCGGCGCACACGTTCTGCCACGCCAACGGCGCCTGGCACGCGATGGGGGTCATGCTGTCCTGCGGGGGCGCACTGCGCTGGTATCGGGACACGTTCTGCAATGGGATGAACTATGACCAAATTGCCGCAGAGGCCGAGACCGTCGAGCCAGGTTGCGCCGGGATTACCTTTTTGCCGTACCTGACTGGCGAACGGTGTCCGCACAACGACCCTTTGGCAAAAGCGGGTTTCAACGGGGCGAGCCTGGCTCACGAGCGGCGGCACTTCAGCCGGGCCGTGTTCGAGGCCGTCAGCTTTGGTCTGCTGGACTGCATGGACCTTTTGCGGGGGCTTGGCTCGGACGCCGACGAAGTCCGCGTGACCGGGGGAGGCGCCAAGAGTCGGTTTTGGCTTCAATTGCTCGCCGATCTGCTTAAAAGGCCTTGCGTCACTTTGGAGTGCGACGAGGGTCCGGCCTACGGTGCGGCTCTGCTGGCCGGCGTCGGCACAGGCGTTTGGGGATCGGTTCAGGATGCCTGTTCTAAAGTCGTTCAAATCAAGAGCCGGATCATGCCGGGTGGGACGGACTACCGTGCCCCCTACGAGCGGTACCGTCGGCTTTATCGGGATCTTCGGAAGTGGATGGCGGAGGCTTGACGGCAGGTTTTGCGACGAATCGAAAGCAAGCACCCTGCCCAAACAAAAATCAGGATATCATTTCTCTTGGGAATCAGGTAAATTCCATAAGTTTGGGGGGACACGATCTTTCCCCCTGTGAGAGTGTAGCGACATGATGACCGACGAAAACTTGACGCCCACGGCTGCCGAAGAGCAGCCCCAGCCGGTGGGTGAACCAAACCCCGAGGCGTCCGCGACTGCCCCCGAGGCGGAGCCCACGCCCACGACCAACCCTGAGCCAGCCCCAGAGCCGGAGGCGTCTGCCGCGCCCGAAGCCGCGCAGCCTGAAGCTTCATCCGAGACGGAGCCGAGCCAGAAGGAACAAGACGACGCCGACCTCTTCGAGGCAGCCATGAGAGAGCTCGAAACCGGTGAAGAGGCCGTTGCTGAGGGCACCTTCAAGAAGCTTTCCAGAGGCGACCGCATCGAAGCGACCGTCATCCAGGTGGACAAGGACCGCGTATTCGTCGATGTCGGGACGAAATCGGAAGGCATCGTGACAATAGACGAGCTCACCGAGCAGGCCATCGAGTCGGCGGCTGAGCACGTCAAAGTCGGCGACAAAATTAACGTCGTTGTTTTAAAACCAGAAAACAACGAGGGCAACCCGATCGTTTCGAAGAAGCGCGCGGACTTCGAAGAGATTTGGGACCGGATTGAAGAGGCGTACCGGACTGGCAGCCCGGTTAAGGCCCAAGTCGTTGATCGCGTCAAGGGAGGCCTAGTGGTCGACATCGGCGTCCGTGGATTCGTGCCGGCGACCCATGTGGGAAGCGGAAAGCTTCGAAACATTGAAAAGTTCGTCGGGTCCTCCATCGATTTGAAGATCATCGAAATCGACCGGGAGCGCAAGAAGGTCGTCCTTTCCAACCGGCAGGCCGAAGAGGAGCGCCGCGCCCAGGCGAAGGATAACATTTTCAAGAACGTCAACCCCGGCGACATTCTCGACGGCACAGTCCGCCGATTGACCGATTACGGGGCTTTTATCGACCTTGGAGGCGTGGACGGGTTGCTTCACATCAGCGAAATGAGCTGGATGCGCATCAACCACCCGAGGGAGGTCTTCAAAGAGGGCCAGCAGATCAAGGTCATGGTGCTTCGGCTGGACCAGGGCACGGGCAAGATCAGTCTGGGACATCGCCAGGTGTTGCCCGACCCTTGGAACCTTATTAAAGAGAATTACAAGATCGGCACCAAGTTCACTTGCAAGATCGGGCGTTTGGTTCAAAACGGAGCTTTCGTACGGTTGCCGGAGGGGGCCGAAGCCTTTATGCCGCTCAGTGAGATTTCCTCTCGCCGCATCAAGAAGCCGGGCGACGTCCTCGAGGAAGGCCAGGAAGTCGAAGTGCAGGTGATCGACTTGCGCCCCGAAGAGCGCCGCATGGTTTTAAGCATGAAGGCCGTCGGTGGCGGCGATTACGTTCGAACGCCAAGCGACTCGTACGGCGACGATGAAGACCGAGGCGGCAAGCGCCCGGCTTCCGGCAAGAAGGGCAAAAAGAAAGGTCGACGGAGCGACGAAGACGAGTTCGAGGACATTCCTGGCCGGCGTGGCTTCGCGAGCGGCGGCGCCACCATCGGCGAGCGCCTCGGTATGCTCAAAGGGTTCCTCGGCCGAGATGACGACGAGGAAGACATCGAGGACAAGCCCGACACGGAAGGCGAAGAAGAAGCTTAGGCCTTTCGTGCCGTTCGCGAGCAGGCCCAGGCCTTTGGCCCGGGCCTTTTCTTTTTGGTCTTGGGTTCAGAGGCTGGCGTGGAGGCCGATCCAACGGCTGGTCTTTGCTCAACTTTCCAATCCGGACGGAAATTTAACAACCTTTTAACATAAAATGTACAAAATGTACATGGCCATTGAGCTGATGGCCAGGTAACTGGAGGATCTTATGAAACCTTTTCGGAGAGCTTTTACCTTGATCGAATTGCTTGTCGTGATCGCTATCATTGCGATCCTCGCGGCAATTCTCTTCCCCGTGTTCGCCAAAGCCAAGGCGGCGGCGAAGAAGGCCAGCGACCTAAGCAACGTCAAGCAAATGGCTTTGGCCCACCAAATGTACTGGCAGGACTACGACGACGTGACGGTTACGAGCTTTTCAAACGGCATACCGGGCGACTTCACGTTCATGGTGCAGCCTTACATCAAGAATCGCGCGATCATGCTTTCGCCCGGGCGAACCATCCCGATGTCGAGCTTGGGCGTGTGCTCCGCCAACTTGCTGCCTGGCGGCATCGACAACCCTTGGGGCGAGCCCTACATGTGGGGATACGGCTACAACACGGGCCACGACTGGAACGACGGTTCGGGGCTTGTCACCGAGGTTGACCAGCCAGCCGGACACCCGACAACCTATGAGATCACCCTGAACAACATCAACTACACGGTTTTTTACCGCAATCCGTTCAAGGTTGGCAAACCGGCCACGACGATCGTTTCTCCCGCCGAAGTGCTGCTGATCGGCAACACGGCCGACACCATCGTCATGGGCATGGGACGCGGAGACATCGGGCACATTAAATTCGACGGACCGAACCCCAGCGCTTGTACGCGGCTGAGAAAGACAAATTGGCCCACTTGGGAGGACAGCATTAACATTGCGTTCGTCGACGGTCACGCCAAGCTGGTCAAAATGGACACGACCACCGGCACGTGGAGCATGTACGCTTCAGCCGGGCGGCGCACAGGGTCGGCTCTCGTCAGGACCGCTCCCAAGGTGTTCGCCAACCCCTGCATCTACTTCTCGGACTACAACGGCGACAACGTGGGCAACTGCAAAACGGGTGATGCCCAGTAACGACTTGGACGCGTTGACTTTGAGCCGCCGCAGCCTGCTAGGGCTGGCGGCGGCTGGCTCCTTCGTGCCCTTGCGATGGACGGAGCCTTGGCCAGGCGAAGCGGCTCTGTGGCGTGGAGCGCTTGAGGTTGAAGAGATGGAGCGGTTCGGGTTTCCGGCCGCGGTGCAACGTGTTGTCGAAGCGCACGCCGCCCTCAAGCCGATCGCGAACCCTTGGAAGCCCCTTGTCTGCAAATGGTCTTTTGCCTTGGGCCTGCCGTCGGAGGGACTTCATACGGGCCTTTCCGAGTGTCCTCCCGAGCGCACTGCCGTGGAATTGCCTCATCGGACGTTGCCTGCGGACACGCCATTTTGGTACCGATCGTCGACGATTAGCCTGGAGGCCGGGGCGATCGCCGTGCAGGCGGACGACGGCGCCCAGCTTTGGATCGGTTCGCGCCGCGTTGCCGGCAACCAGTCCGTTTTTGTTTTTGACAACGGCTTCGACAACGAAACGTTGACGATCCGAGTGCTGAACAAGGCCATGTACGGCGGCCTCTCCTCGGTTCTTTTCGCCAGCACGGGCGGCTATCGGCGATGGACGGCCGAAAGGGCGCTTCGCGAGCGCGCCGACTTGGCGATCCTGAAGCTCAAGAGCCTGCGAAACCCGTCCCGACGCGTCCTGGAGGCCGCCGAACGTTGGGCCGATCGCCCTTCCGCACAAACCCTAGAGGACTGGGAAGGGGCATTGGGGCACTTGGCGTTTCCCATCGTGGGTCCGTCAATCCTGAGTCTTTCGCCGGATAGGGCCGATATCGTGTGGCACACGGACCGCCCGAGCAAGCAAATCTTGACCTGTCGGGTGAACGGGGGGCCAGAAAGTAGCGTTCCTGTGTCTTCCGATCGAGGCAGTCACAGGGCTGAGTTGAGCGGCCTGCCGCCAAAGGCCGTGGTTGCCTACCGCATTAATGGCGGCGATGAAACGCGATTCCGATCCTTGCCGGCCAAGCCGCCGTTCCGCTTCACGGTGTGGGGCGACGCGCACGTCGGGGGCGACCGATTTAGGCAGGTTGTCGCGCAAATGCTTCGCGACGCCCCTGCGTTCACCGTCGGCGTCGGCGACGCCGTGGACGATGCGACGAACTTCGAACGATGGAGGCTTTTCTTCGAGATCGGCTCGCCGCTCTTTCAGACGACCCCCATGTACCTGATCGGGGGCAACCACGAGTACGACCACTGTTTTGAAGACCTGAAATCGCCCTTCTACGAGGCGTTCGCCTTGCGCGGGACAAAGCCCTGGTACGCCTGGAGCGTGGCGAACTGCCGATTCGTCGCTTTGGACCCTAACGTCCAGTTTCCGACGAGCATCGACCTCGGGTCGGAGCAATACCGTTGGTTGGTCGAAGAACTGGAAAGCCGGGAAAACCGCCTCGCCCAGTGGAGGTTTCTTCTGATTCACCAGCCGCCTTTTTCGCAGGGCTGGACCGGATACGAAGGCGACTTGCCTATTCGGCAAAGGCTTGAGCCGCTGATCGAGCGGTACAAGATCGACTTTGTGATCAGTGGGCACACGCACGACTACGAGCGCCTGACTCGGACCTATGGGGGCCACCCATGCACCTTTCTAGTCGTCGGCGGCGCGGGCGGAGGGCTCGAAGACGGACCGTTAAGTCCGCAGCCGAAAATGGACAAGGTCGAGCGTCGCCACCACTACGGCCGTTTCACCATCGAGGAGTCGAGGGTCGTTTTCGAGGCTATCGCTTCCGATGCGACTTGTTTCGACACCTTCGTCCGGCAAAGTTGAGCCGGGTGGTTTGCTGTGCAATAATGAGGCAGCGACATGAAACGGATAGATTGGGCACGATGCGGCGCGCATATGCTCGCGCTTGTTATCACCTTGGGGGGGTGCCAAGCAACGGCTCAAGGCCCCAAGGCCGTTTGGGCGGGCAAAGTGGGTTTGGAACTCGACGGCAATGGCGACGGGTCCCGCTCGAAGCCCTTTGTCGATCTGGCTAAAACCCACCGCAGATGGACCCTGCCCAACTTTGGACCTAAGGCCAAATTGGACGCCAATGGATGGCCGACGTGCGATGCCGAAACGGTGCTTTTCGACATCCGCCCCTTTGGCGCTTGGGCGCCGCCAATCGACGATCCCGATGGATTCATGCCGGATTGGAGCGGCGTATACTCGGTGTCCTTTAAGGGCCAGGCCCAGGTTTCTGTCCGTGGGGGCGCCCTCTCGCCCAGCATCCGCCAAGCGTCTTACAACCCTGCCACCAACACGACGACTTGCAAGCTCGTCGTCCCTAAGGGTGAAGGGCTGGTCGTGTTGACGCTGACCAACACCAAGCGAACCGCCAGCAGCCCGGTGGGGTCGGGCATCACCAGCCTCAAGGTGATCCGACCCGGCTACGATCCCAATACGAAACAGTTGTTCACGAAAGAGTTCCTCGAAATGCTCCGGCCTTTCAAAGTACTTCGCTACATGAATTGGCTCGACACGAACCACAATCCCGGCTATTACGGCGATACCGGGCATCACGCTCTGGAATGGAAAGACCGCCGAACCCCTGACTACGCCACGCAGAGCGCGACCGACGACAAGTACGGCGTCGCTTGGGAGTACATAGTTCAGCTGGCCAACCTGACCAACACCGACGCCTGGATCAACATTCCCGTTGCCGCAACGGACGGTTACGTTCGAGAACTGGCCAAGTTTCTCAAGGTTAACCTTGAGAATACTTGCACGATCTACATCGAGCATTCGAACGAGGTTTGGAACTTCGGCTTTCCACAGTACATCTACAACAAACTCGCCGCCATCGACGAGGTGAAATCCGGCAAGTCCGTTCTCAACAACGACGGCGTCAAAGATGAGGAGCGGTACGCCCACCGGCGTCACGCCAAGCGCCTGCACGACATTGCCATGATCTTCGCCGATGTTTTCGGCAAAGATCAGCTGAACAAACGCATTCGACCGGTCTACGCTTCTTGGGTGATCATGCCCGATTCGCACTATAAGGACGTTTTAGCTTGGTGCGAGAAAACCTACGGTCCGGTTAAGAACTACTTCTACTCCATCGCCGTTGCGTCGTACTACAACGACCAGAAAGCCTCCAAGACGTCGACCCCGGACGAGGTGCTCGATGCCATGTTCAAGAGCTCTGACGAGGCGCAGCAGTTCCTGATGCCGTTGCGCGACCTTGCCAAGAGCAAGGGGCTCAAGTTCATGCAGTACGAGATTGGCCCGGACAACGGCGGAGGCGATCCGACGAACGTGGCCAACCGCATACGAGCGAACCGCCTGCCGCGCATGAAGGAGCTTATTATGCACGACGCCAAGCGGTGGTTCGCGATTGGCGGAGATCTGTACATGTACTTTGCCGGGCCGGGGGCTTACAGCCGACACGGTTGCTGGGGGCTGAGCGAGGACGTCGCCGACCTGAACACGCCGAAGTGGCAAGCCATTTACGAACTAACCGGTTTCAAGAGGCAACCCAAATCGAGCGCCGTTTGGGCAAAGTAGCCTCATCCTGGCCATTCGGGCAGGACATGGTCAAAAGCTCGGATCGCCCATAAGCCGCAATGCCGGTTTCCATGGTCGCACTATTCAAGCCGCCTATTCCAGGTATCGCTTTTTTGTGGATTTTGCACGAAAAGGTTTGCCCTATCGAATAAAATAGGCCTACCGATAGGAAAATAAACATACCGGAGTAACGTCAAATGGCCAAAGTCGTTGTTTTGGGTGCAGGAGTGTCGGGTCACACGGCGGCCGCGTTCCTTAAGAAATGGGTTGGCCATCGGCACTCTGTCACCGTGGTTTCGCCGGAACCGACTTACAATTGGATTCCTTCGAACATCTGGGTGGGCGTTGGATTGCTGAAGAAAGAAAAAGTCGTCTTTCCGTTGGCTCCGGTCTATAAAAGGCACGGAATCGAATTCATTCAGGCCCGTGCAAAGACGCTTTATCCGGAGGGCAAAGGCGAGTCGAAGCAGCCGGTCGTTGAGGTCGAACGAACGGACCAAGGCCACAAGGGTGAAATACAGGACGTTTCATATGACTATTTGGTGAATGCGACCGGACCTAAGCTGAACTTTGCCGCCACCGAGGGACTCGGGCCCGACGGGCACAGCCTTTCCGTTTGCACCGCCGACCACGCGGAGCACACGGCAGCGGTCTTTCTGGAAAAAGTGGACAGAATGCGAAAAGGCGAAAAGCAGACTTTTTTGGTGGGCACAGGCCACGGCGAGGCCACTTGTGAAGGCGCCGCCTTCGAGTATGTGGTCAACCTGGAATTCGAGCTTAGGGCCAGAAAGGTTCGGGAGAAGGCGGAAATCATTTACCTGACCAACGAGTACGAACTGGGTGACTTCGGCGTCGACGGAGTCCACATTAAGATGGGTGGGTATGTCACGCCAAGCAAGATCTTTGCGGAGTCGCTCTTCGCTGAGCGGGCCATCGACTTTATCACCAAGGCGCACGTGAGACGGGTTGAGGAGGGGGCGGCCATTGTTGAGACCTTGGAAGGCCGCGTTCAAGAAGTGCGCTTTGACATGGCCATGTTGATTCCGCCGTTCTCGGGAGTGGGACTTCAGGCATTCAAACCAGATGGAACCAACATGACGGACCAGGTTTTCGCGCCAAACGGTTTCATGAAGGTCGATGCCGACTACACCAAGAAGCCTTATGAAGAATGGAAGCCTTCTGATTGGCCCAGGTTTTATCAAAACCCGACCTACAAGAACCTTTTCGCGGCGGGAATTGCGTTTGCGCCTCCGCATCCCATTTCACGCCCCCGCCAGACGGAGTCGGGGCGGGTCATTTCTCCTGCGGCCCCGAGAACCGGGATGCCCTCTGCAGTGATCGGCAAGGCGGTGGCCAAGAACATCGTCAGCCTTATCAAAGGCGACCCTGAGCCGATGCACTCGGCGTCCTTGGCCGACATGGGAGCGGCCTGTGTGGCCTCGGCGGGAGCGAACCCGTTCACGGGCACGGCCGCCAGCATCACCGTTTATCCCGTCATTCCCGACTGGGACAAGTACCCCGAGTACGGGCGTGATTTGCGGTACACCTGCGGCGAAATTGGAGTCGCCGGGCACTGGATCAAGATTTTGCTGCACCACATGTTTCTTTACAAAGCCCGTCTCCACCCGGGCTGGTCCTTGATTCCGGAGTAAGGCCATGAGACCAGACAGCCTTGAAAAAGCCAGAGTAGCAAAAGCGCGAAGCGAAAGCGGCTTCTATGCCACCAAGCCGACGCGGTTCACCCGCTGGACCCGCACCTTCATCCCTTGGCAAATGATCCGGTTTGTTGTGATCAACTTGCGAATGATGCGAATGATCAGCCTGGGCCACAAAAGCCGCAAAAAGTGAGGCGCGTCTATCTCACCGGTGTTGCCGAGCTTGCGCTTCCCGGTACCTTTGGCTAGAACAAAATACGAACCAGCAGACAAAGTTGCCGGGGCGCGGGAATCTTCGGGCGGCCATCTTCGGCTTCGTTCTAAGGCCTGGCGCCAAGAACGAAAATTCGCGTGGCCTAACTTGCCTAAACGGTCCTTTTGAGGGATTCAAGGATGGGGGCGGCGATCTTCTCGACGTATTTGGCGATCACGTCGAACTCCAGGTTCACCTTGTCGCCTGGCTTCATGGATTGAAAGTTGGTTACCTCGTAGGTGTGGGGGATAATCCACGTGTCGAACTGGCCGTTCGCGGGCTCGCAGACAGTGAGCGAGATGCCATCGACGGCGATCGAGCCCTTGTTGATGAGGTACCGGTCGAACTCGCGCGGGGCTTCGAAGCGAAAGGTCCAGGACTGCTCGTGTCTTTGAATCGAAACGCAGCGTCCCGTGGCGTCGACGTGGCCCTGAACGATATGGCCGCCGAACCGGTCGTGTTGGCTCATGGGCCGCTCGATGTTTACCAATCTGCCGGGAACGAGATGGCCGAGAGTCGTGCGACGCAAGGTTTCCTCGCTCAGGTCGAACTTCAGGCCGTCGGAGAAGTCGATCACCGTCAGGCAACAACCGCTGATCGCGACGCTTTCTCCGATCGACCACGGTTCGTCGGCGGGGACCAGCTTCGGATCGATCGTCAAGACGCCTCCAACCAGAGAGCGAACGGTTCCGACGGTTTGAACAATCCCGGTAAACATGCCAACCTTATTGTGGCTTGGGGCCCTTTTCGCCCGGTGCCTTTTCTCCTGGGTTCGCGTTTTCCGGTGCGGACTGCTTCTTCAGGTCGACGTTTGACTTGAATCCCCCGGCGGTTGGCCGGATGTCGTCCGGGTAGCGTGAAGCGATCGCGTTCAGCAGAAGGGTGACGGCCATGAAAGCAATGCCGAAACCGAAGGCGATGCGCGACATGATATCGTCGAAGCTGGCCTTGCCTTTGAAAGTTGTGCGCACGCTTCCGCCGCCCGACATGGCGTCGCCCTTGCCCGTCAGAAGAACGATGAGCGAAAACAACCCCGCGACAATGAAGCCCAACACCAGAAGAATTTGATAGAACGTGCCCACAAGTGCTCCTCGAACTTGGAAGTATACCGCATCACAACGAGGCGGCTTGCGACTCCTCGCGAAGCACACGGTTGGGTTTGTTCGGCTTGTGGGGTTCGTTGGGCAGCGCCTGGGTGCCGACCAATGCCAGAAAGGCAACGCCAACCCCAATCCAAAACGGAACCGTGTAGTTGGCCGTCTTCACCCAAAAGTAGGCGCCTAAAAAAGGAACTGTGACCGCCGCGACGTGGTTCATGGTGGTGCCCATGGTCAGCGAAGGCGGGATCTAGATCATTAATGGGGGCAGAGCCCGCCTCAAGCTGATAAAACATCCTTGAGGTGAACATCTTGACCAGCGATGAAGCGATAGTCGGCCTGCCCG
>JGI24187J35170_1000027_pt1 | contig 65857 bp, 51 predicted proteins | sample YNPBryBLVA2012_FD_35170 | JGI IMG/M metagenome (IMG submission 35170)
CCCGATCCGGGGCCGTGCCAAAGGGGGAGGTGCGCAAAGAATGATGTGGGGCTTGACACGTGGGGGGGTGGGTGTATATTTCCCGTGTCGGGGACTCCAAAATGGAAATTCGTGGACAGGAGGGGAGTAGAATACCCGGTGTCCGAAAGGATAATGCAAGAGTTTCGTCAGAGAGGAGATCCGGTGTATGAAGGCTCTGGTAACCGGCGGAACGGGTTTCGTCGGCGGGGCGGTAGTACGTGAGTTGCTCCGCCGTGGACATGAAGTCAAGGTGCTGGCCCGGGCGACAAGCAAGACCGGCCCTCTGGAGAGACTGGGTGTAAAGATCGCCTGGGGGGACATCCTGGACGGCGCGTCGATCACCCGCGCCCTGGAAGGATGCGACACCCTGTTTCACGCCGCCGCGATCTACGAGTTCTGGGTACAGGATCGAGAGCTCCTGATGCGGATGGGGGTCGAAGGGTCGCGAAACGCAATGGAGGCGGCGCTTGCGGCTGGCGTGGGAAGAGTTATCTACACGAGTTCGAGCGTGGTTGTAGGCGAGGCGAAAGGGGAGTCTGGGAACGAAAACACCGCACATCGGGGCTATTTCCTGAGCCCCTATGAAGAGGCGAAGTACCAAGCCGAACAGGCCGTCAAGAAGTATCGCGACCGGCTCAAGGTCGTCGTCCTCCGGCCGGCGGCCGTCATCGGGGCCGGGGACTTGAAACCCACTGGCCGGACGATCGTCAACCTCCTGAATGGCCGCATTCCCGGCCTGTTCAGGGGCGATGTGTCATTTGTGGATGTCGGCGACGTGGCGGCGGCACACGTCCTCTCCGCAGAACTGGGGCGCTGGGGAGAAGACTATATTGTCGCGGCGGAGACACTGCCACTGGTGGAGGTTCTTCGTACAGCGTGCCGTCTGGCCGGTGTGCGGCCACCGATGATTGTGCCGCGCTTCGTGGCCCGAATGTTTGCGACGATGGAGGAGTGGAAAGCTAAGCGAACGGGGAAACCGCCAATCTTGCCGCGCCGCATGTTCGACTTAGTGGCGCATGGCCTGCGCGCGGATGGGGGTAAAGCCGCAAGAGACTTGGGCATTCATTACACACCGATCGAAGATAGCCTGCGGCAGGCTGTTCAGTGGTATTGGGAGCAGGGACTGTTGAAATGGAAGCCGGCCTGCGTGGCGCAGTAGCCGACACCACCCTTGCGCGCCGGTGGCTATACCGAAAGCGCTGGATTTCGATTAGGTCATTTACAATCAATAGATTTGGCAGCATCTTTCCACCGGGCAATTTCGTTCACGTGCTCAATGGTGCGACGGGCCATTCCTGCGCCGCCGAGCCCATGAGTAGCTGCCGGCTCCATCACAAGCTGCCCGAGTCCCACTGTGATGCGACAAATCCCAGCCACACTGATTCTCAAAGCCCGCCCATCCCTCTGTGAGTCCGATAAGGGTGTTGATTCTCACTGAAACTCCTTTTCTGAGATTAGGCCGCCGGCACGCGGACACCCTCGATTCGCTCCGGGATCGGTTTGCACCGCCAAGACCGTCATCAGCCGGAGGCGGCCCGCCGGCTCGGGGAAGATCCGGCGATGACGTTGCGGATGACCCAATTCGGGCTCTTTCCGGATGCTCGCGTCGCATGTTAGTATGAGGACACGGGCNGCCGGCGAAATCGCCGCGCCGATTCGCCNGCCGCCTGATTTCTTTGCTCTCAGCAGGAGGATGGGATGCTATTGAAGCGCGTGGTGACCCTGGTTTGCGCGACGGCTGCTTTCGCTTTGGCCGACTGCGTGACGGAGGCGCGCAAGCCGACGCCGGCGGAAACGAAATTGGTCCGGGATGTGGCGGCGGCCCTGGCCGCGGCGCTGCCCGAGGCGCCGGAAGGCTGGCAGCGTTCGGGCGAGCCGAAAGTTTTTGAGCCTGCGCTATGCAAGGACCAGAAACCGGGGGATTTTTCCCTGGGCGTATCCCTGTCCTACTACATCAAGAATCCCCCCAAGCGGCGGGAATATCCGGAAGAGGCCGAGATCCGGCGCCTGAGTCAGGAGATCGAGGCCCTCGAACGAACGCCGGACGAGGTCCGCAAGCGCATCAATGAAGTGCAGGCCCGCCAGAGCGAGAAACGGCGTGCGGCAAAGGCCGCCGAACGCGCCGGCAACCGGGAGGATTACAAGCGCTTGTGGGCGGAGGCCGACTCGATTTCAAGCGAAGCCGACAAGATCCGGGCGGAATATCTCGCTTCGGTCGCCCCGCAGATCAACGAGCGCAAAGCCAAAGTCGAGGAGTTGCGGGCGCGCATTCCCACTTACTCCGGGACCAAGGTGGCAGTGCGCGTCATTGTAAATGGCCGCCGTGACCTCCCTAGGCCCGGCAAAGGTTTGAACGCCGATGTGTTCGTGTGGGGCCCCCCCAAGCCGGCGCCGATCGGGACGACGGTCTCCAACGTCTGCCTTGAGATCGAGGGTTGGCCCGAATACCGCGAGGTGATCCTGGCGAAGATTGACCAGGCCAGGCTCGCCGCCCTGGTCCGGTAAATGCGCGGCGTCGCCGGTGCGCCGCTCCCATCGCCGGCCGCCTGCGCAGGCCGGCTTCAGTATTCGATCTGCATCATGAACTGGATCTGGCGGGCGTTCAGCGTTTCCACCGATTGGTTGTAAGAGGGCAACCGCTGCGCGCCGGCGGCGAAGTAAGGACTGACGCGCAGCGGGTTGGAGTGGTTGGTCAGGTTGAAAGCCTCCAGACCGGTTTGCAGGATGGCGCGGCGGTCCTTGAGCCAGAAGCCCTTCATCACGCGCAGATCCATGGAGAAGGTCGAGGGCGAGTAGAACGGGTTGCGCGCCAGCCCGAAAGCACGGGCGGTGATGGGCCAGGCGCCGGTTCGCAAAGCGTCCGTGGTGAGCAGAGCGTTGACGGGCCGGCCGCGGCCTGCGGTGAGGATGGGCGCCAGGATCACGTCGGCCAAAGCCTTCCTTAGGCCGGCGGGAAGCTGCCGGAGCTCCTGGGCCGGCAACTCGAACAGGGCGCTGGCGGCCAGCCTGTGGGGTTGGTGCTGGCGGGAGTGCGCCCAGTCCGCCTGCGGATCCAGCGGGTTCTGGGGCTGTTCGTCGTAGTCGGAAGCGTCATCCAAGGTGCGGCCCGTGTGGTAAGCGAGCAGGAAGGCCAGCTCGCGACTCAGCCGGCGTTGCAAGGCTACGGAGGTGCCGCGATAACTGGATCGGGCGGTTTGCTCGAGCTGATAGAGCGGCGGCAGTTGGCTCCGCACGTTGCGGATGCGAGGCAAGTGCCGGCCCGCCACCAGCGCGTATTCCAGGGTGAGTGTCGTATCGGGACCCAGGCTGCGCTCCAGCCCGAAGGCCAGCTTGCGGCTGTAGGTGGAAGGGAACTCGGTTGCGGCCCGGTAGATCGAGCGGGGCGCCCAAGCGAGAGGCGCGCTCCAGGCGCCGTTCGATGCGAAGGCCCGCGCTGCCTGCTCGCCGACCAGATACTGTTCGAACGCCCGCACTCCGTTCTTTTGAATGGCTTCGTTCAAGAAAGCTAGCGGATAGCGATCGAAGAACCATCCCAGTCCTGCGCGAAACACCCAGGGACCGCGATCGGCCGGGCGCCACGCCAGCCCAAATCGCGGCGCCAGATTGCGTCCCGCTTCGGGGATGCCATCCGGCAACCACTGACGGTCATACCGCAGCCCCCCTTCCAGAGTGAGTCCCGGCGCGACCTGCCAGCGATCCTGCACCCAGAGGCCCATGGGCACGGTCCAGTAATGGGTTTCGGGGCGGCCGAAGGCTTTCAGGAACACGTCGGGACGGCCCGCGCGCAGGTCTTGCAAGGTGGGGAAAATGAAGAGGCCGGCGAAACGGTCGGCCAGCCGGGCGTCCAGCCGAACGCCATGCAGACTCGCGCCCGCGCTGAGCTGGCGACGACCCGAGGTCAAAGTAAAGGACTCGCGCAACTCGAAGTGGTCCTCGCGGCGGTCCGCATCGAGCCGGCAGGACTGCCCGAAGCGAATCACTCCGGGCGCCTCGATCATCACACCGTACGAGTTCGGGGTGAGCGAGACGCTGCGCCGGGCTGCCTGGAAGCGAAGATCGTTCACCCAGCTTGGGCCGGGCACCCAAATCCAGCCGCCGGCCAGCGAGTGGTCTGTAGTCAGGCTGCTGCCCCGGGCCGAGCGGTCCGCGAAGTTGTCCCCGTCCAGCACCTCGCCCTTGATGTCTCCGCGCGAAAAGGCATAGCGCAGGGAGAGGCTGTGCTTGATCCCCGCCAGGTGGTCAGCCTTGAAGGAGAATTCCGTCTCGTGAGCCGCAGTGGGAAACAGCCCGCGGTAGATGCCGGAGAGAGCCGGGATGGCGCGCAGCTCTTCGGGGGATCCGGACCACTCCTCGGCCGATTCGCGCTCTTGCTCCCAGGCCGTGGCGAAGAAGGTTCGGTCGCGCCGGGCCGGCCCCATCAGGGAGGCGCCCGGTTGCCAGCGGCGAAAGCGCGGGCGGCGATCCAGCTCGACTTCGGGGTTGCGCGCGTTCAGCTTCTCGTTTTGCGCGAAGAAAGTGGCGTCGCCATGCCAGATGTTGGTCCCCGAGCGGGTCACGACGTTGAGCACGCCGCCCGAGGCGCCTCCCAGCTCGGCGCTCACGTTCACGCTCGAGACCCGGAACTCCTGGACCATTTCCAGCCCAATGGCCACGCGATTGCCCCCGGTGGTCTCGTCCCGGTTATCCACTCCGTCTATGGAGAGGCTGTTGTTGCGCCCCCGCAGGCCGGCGAAGCTGAAGCCGCTGTCGGCGGCCGGGCTGCGCAGTCCGGCGAAGGAACGTTGCGCGTTGGAGCCGCTGGAGGAGGTCACGCCCGGCGCCACCAGCACGAAGTTCAGGTAACTGCGGTTGGCTGCCGGGGCCTCTTCGATTCGCGCCCAGCCCAAGGCCACGCTGGCCGTGGTGGCGGCGGTCTCCAGCGCTTCGGGCCGCTCTTTGACCTCCAGCCGCTCGCTCAGCGGCGCCGGCTTGAGTTCGATTCGCTGGACCAGGGTCTGGCCCACCGCCAACGGCAGGGCCGGGACGAGCACGGAGGCGAAGCCCTCCATCTCGATGCGTAACTCGTAATCGCCGGGCGGCAGGCCCGCCAGGCGGAACTGCCCGGCGGCGTCGGTCTCACCGGTGCGCGCCCATCCTGTGCCGGCATGCGTGGCGCGGACGCGCGCTCCGGCCACCGCACCCCCGCCGGCGTCCACTACCGTCCCCTGGATCGTCCCGGTGGCGCCCGGGCCCTGGGCCGCTCCCCCCGAAACCAGCGCCAGCAAGAGAAGGAGGCAACAGAAAGGCATAGCGCGCTTCTGCGGTGCACGCGTGATGCCACCGGCCGGCGCCCGGCTCGGCGCAGCTCGGCGCCGGCGGCCGGCCGCCGGGCGAGCCCTTTCCGCACACCCAGCGTTCGTTTTCAGCCCAACCCAAAGCGGCGGCCTCAGGACTCCGCAGTCAGCGCCACCGGCTTGGCCTTTCGCCACAAGCGCTCCAGATCGTAATAGGCGCGGGCCGCTTCCGAGAAGATGTGCACCAGGAACTCGCCGTAGTCCACCAGAATCCACTCGGCGTGTTCGTAGCCCTCGACGCCCAGCGGCGTGCGCCCCTGCTGCTTCAGGCGGCGCTCGACCTCGTCGGCGATGGCCTGGATCTGGCGGGGATTCGATCCCGAGCAAATGACGAAATAGTCGGTGAAGGAAGTCAGACCTTGCAGATCGAGGACGCGCAGATCCAGGGCCTTCTTGGACTCGGCGGCCTGCGCGGCCACAATCCAGGGAGGCTCGGCCGGGCGCGCTGCGGCCGCGGCTTTGGAATTCTCCGCTTTGCTACGCTTGCGTCGGATCGGCGCCGGCAATCAACTCCTCTGGCCTATCGTACTACAATCGGAATGATGTCCCGCGCGCTGGCCGCCCTGCTGGCGGGCTGGGTCTGTTGCCTGGCCCAGGCCCCCAGCCCCAAGCAGATGGTGCGCGGCCACCCGGAAGCCTCGCGAGTGGGCGAGCTGGTGCAGGCGGGCGCTTTGCCCCGGGCCGAGCTGGAAAAACTCCAAGCCGAACAAGCCGAGAGGCAGGACGAGGCTGTACTGGAACGCACGCTCTACGGCGCGCTGGGCGTCGAGGATCTCACCGAGGAGCAGGGCCGCCAGATGGTGGCCGCCGCCGAGCGGCGCTGGCAGCGGCGCCGGGCCCGGCTGGAGGAAGCCAAGAACCTGGTGGAGTCCGGCGCGCTGCCCCGCCTGTCGCTGACGCCGTTGCTGGAGGAGCTGGACCAGGCGCGCCGCGTGCTGGATCAGGCCCTTTCGCGGGCGCGCTTGCTGGAAGAGCTGGCGGCGATGGCGCGGACCGAAGCGGCGGCGCTGAGGGCGCCCGAGCCGTCCGCGCCCGAGCCGGCGCCTCCGGTCGAGCGCTTCGCGGGCGGGGGCGCCTTCCCCGCCGGGCTGCTGCGCGTGATTGCCGTCGCCTTCCAGGCCGAGTTCGGCCGGCCCCTTCCGGTGAGCGCCAACGGGGCGACCGCCGTGCATCGCGCCCTGGGCTTCGATCACCGCGGGCGGGTGGATGTGGCGCTCGACCCGGACGAGCCGCAGGGCGTCTGGTTGCGCCATTACTTGCAGAAGCTGCGCGTCCCTTACTACGCTTTCCGCAGCGCGCTGCGCGGCCGCTCGACCGGGCCGCACATTCACATCGGACCGCCCAGCGAGCCCTTGCGGGCCGGAGGCGGCTGAAGCGCCTGCCTATGACCGACGCCGCCGGCCTGCGCCTGCTGATCCCGGAAGAGCAGATCCAAGCGCGCATCCGCCAGATGGGCGCCCAGATCGCCCGCGATTATCCGGAGCGGCCCATCCACCTGATCGCCATTCTCAAGGGGGCTTGCTTTTTCCTGGCCGATCTGGCCCGCGCCATCCAGCGGCCGGTGCGCATTGATTTCATCGGCATCTCCAGCTACGGCCGGGGCAAGACCAGCTCGGGCGAGGTCAAGCTGACCAAGGACCTGGACAGCTCGATCGAGGACGCCGACGTGCTGCTGGTCGAGGACATCGTGGACAGCGGGGTCACGCTGAATTACCTGCTCCAGGTGCTGGCCCAGCGCAAGCCCCGTTCTCTGCGGGTGGCGGCCCTGTTGGACAAACCCAGCCGGCGCATCCGCCCGGTCGAGGTGGCCTACGTAGGCTTCGAGATTCCCGACGAGTTCGTCGTCGGCTACGGTCTGGACTACGCCGAGCAGTACCGCAACCTGCGCGACATCTGCGTGCTGGAAGAGACCTCAGAGTCTCAGCCCGCCGGGGGCAGCTCGCGCGCCTCGGCCGGCGCTTGAAAGCCCGTCCGGCGGTGCGCGCCGTCGCAAAACGGTTTGTTGGCGGACTGGCCGCAGCGGCAAAGCGAAACGGCGGTCCGCCCGCCCAGGCCGAACGCCCGGCCTTCCCCGTCCAACAGAGCGAAATCCCCTTCGATGCGCAACGGCCCGTGGCTGATGACCGTGATCTTGACAGCCGCCATGACCCGAATTTAGCACGACGCGCCCGGCGACTATAATGGGTGCCATGCGCGGGTCCCTGCTGGCGGCTCTGGCCTGCGGCTTGCTCCCGCCGGGCTGGAGCGCGGGCGCCGCCGAGGATCCGCTGCTGGCTCGCATCCGCCGGAGCATGGCGGAGACCTTGCGCCACATGCCGGATTACACCTGCCTGGAGACCATCGAACGGTGGCGGGAGGGCGATCCCGATCCGCAGGCGCGCTACTGGGAACGGCTCCGCCTGGAGGTGGCGGTGATCGGCGGCAAAGAGCGCTTCGCCTGGCCCGGCTCGGCCCGCTTCGAGGAAAAGGACATTGATGAGATCGTCCCGCCGGGAGCGATCGGCACGGGCGACTTTGCAGGCTTCGCCGGCGCGGTCTTCCGTACCGAGGATGCCTCGTTCGAAGGCCCGCGGGAGGAAAAGCTCGAGGGGCGCCCGGCCTACCGTTACGACTTCCGCGTGTCCGCGGAGCGCAGCCGGTACGCAGTGCGCGACGGCCGGCACAGCGCCGTGGTCGGCTATCACGGCAGCTTCTGGGCGGACCGCGAGACCCTGGAGCTGCTCCGCCTGGACATCGAAGCCGACGGCTTGCCGGCGCCGCCCCTGGAGGTGGCCTCCGTGAAGACCGCCATCCGCTATCAACGAGCGTTGATCGGGGATTCCAGCACGCTGCTGCCGCGGGTCTCCGAGCTCAGCCTGAGCTCGACGGCGGCCCGGTCCAGCCGCAACCGCACCACCTTCAGCCACTGCCGGCAGTATGTGGGCGAAAGCAGGCTGCGCTTCGACGAGCCCGCGCCGGGCGCCGAGCCGGCGGCGCGGCCTCTGGAGCGCACCCGGTTGCCCGCCGGGCTGGCGCTGGAGCTGAGCTTGGAGACGCCCTTGGATCCGGCCCGCGCCGCTGCGGGCGACCCGCTGCTGGCGGTGCTGGCGCGAGACGTGCGCCGCGAGGGCCGCCTGCTGGCGCCCAAGGGCGCGCGGGTATACGGGCGGCTGCGCACCGTGCGGCAGCACCTGACCCCGCGGAGCTGGGGCCTGGTGGCGCTGGAGTTCGACCGGCTGGAGGGGCCTTCGCTGGAGGCGGAATTCCGGGCCCGGCTGGAGTTGCTGGGCAGCCTGATTCCCGCTCTGCGCCGGCCGAGCGATGTGCTGGTTTCCGGCTCCGAGCAGGAAAGCGCCCTCCTGTTCAACGGGCCGTTGCGCAGCCTGCCCCGAGGCTTCCGCATGCAGTGGCGAACTTATTGACCAAGGAGATCCCGTGATTCTGGATTGCACCCCACAACAGCGGCGGCTTTTTGAACAGACCCTGGAGTTCGCCGCCCGCCAGGTCCGCCGCTTGATCGAGCGGTACCCGAATTTCTACCCCATGTACACCCACCAGGGGCGCTGGAAGCACGACTTGCCCGCCTGGACGCACTGGTGCGACGGCTTCCTGCCCGGCATGATGTGGATCTTCCATCGCCTGGCGCCCGCGCCCGCGGAGGGCGTCTTCTGGCGCGAGCAGGCGATCCGCTACAGCCGCCCGCTAGCGCCGCGCCAGCACGACCGCGAGGTGCACGATCTGGGCTTCATCTTCATGTCCACCTACTACCGCTGGCATCAGCTCGAACCCGACCCGGCCTTGGAGGCCGTGCTCATCCAGGCCGGACGCACCCTGGCCCTCCGCTTCCAGCCTAAGGGCCAGTTCTTGTGTTCCTTCGTGGCGCCCAATTCCCTGTTCATTGACATCATGATGAACGTAGGGATCATTTTTTACGCCGCCCAGCGCGCCGGCGACGGGCAGCTTCACGAGCTGGCCCTGCGCCACTGCCTGACCACCCGGCGTTACCTGGTGCGGGGCGACGGCTCGACCGCCCACGAGGGCCTGTTCGACCTGGACACCGGCGAATTCCTGCGCCAGAGCACGCACCAGGGCTGGCGGGGCGATTCCTGCTGGTCGCGCGGCTTGTGCTGGGCGCTGTACGGCTTCGGCGCCGCCTACCGCTACACGCGCGACCCGCGGTTGCTCGAAACCGCTGAAGCTTGCGCCGACTACTACCTCACCCACACTCCGGCCGACGGCGTGCCGCCCTGGGACTACGACGCGCCGCCCGAGAGCCGCTCCCTGGTGGACACCTCGGCGGCGGCCATCGCCGCCTGCGGTCTGTTCCAGCTCGCCCGCCTGCTGGGGGATCCGGCCAAAGCCGGGCTGTACGCGGCCGCCGCCCGCCACATCCTGGGTACGCTGTGCGAGCAGCACGTGGCCCGGGAGGATCCCGACTGGGAGGGCATCCTCAAAGGCGGCGTCTACCACATCCACAAGGGGCTCGGGGTGAGGGAGTCGGTCATGTGGGGCGAGCACTTCTTCGTCGAAGCGCTGGAGGCGGCGCTTGGCAACCAGACTGTCCCCAGGAGGTGAGCATGGCTCTGAAACTGGTCATCGGCGCTTTCGCCGACGGAGGCGCCATCCCGAAACTGCATACCTGCGACGGGGCCGACCTCTCGCCCGCGCTGGAATGGAGCGGGGAGCCGGCAGGCACGCGCAGCTTCGCGCTGATCGTGGACGACCCGGACGCGCCGGCGGGAACCTGGAATCACTGGCTGTTGTGGGACATTCCCGCCGGCGTGCACGCCCTCGCGCAAGGCTTCAAACCGGGGCAGGCAGGCGTGAGCGGAACCAACGACTTCGGCCGCCGGGGATACGGCGGACCCTGCCCGCCGCGCGGCCACGGCCCTCATCGTTACTTCTTCAAGCTGTATGCCCTGGCCGTCGAGTCGCTCAAGCTGGCCGAAGGAGCGCGGCGGGCCGAGCTGGATCGGGCCCTGAAGAAGCAGGTTCTGGCCGAGGCCCAATATATGGGCCGGTACGAAAGAAGGTAGCCTGCCGCAGGTCCATTTCGGAGTCCTGACCCGCAACTTCCAGGGGCTTCCGGCGCGTTGATTCATGCCGGCGCCGCGCCGGCAGCGCCACCGGCCCACGTATGCGCACATGGTGGAGCGCCTGGACGCGCGGGTGGGCGACCTGCCGGCCGGACCGCTTGCCGGCCGGCCGCCGCTGCGGCCGCCACCAGAGCGCCGGATCGTTCGGGGCCGGTCTGACCCCCTGCCGGGCACGCGGGTAAGTGTGCCACAATACCGGGCGAGGACACGCCATGGAAACATCGCGCCGCCGCTTTCTCCAGGCCCCGGCCGCGCTGGCCGCCGCGCCGGCCGCGCCCGCCCCGCTGTTGCCCACCATTCGCTTGGGCAAGCACCAGGTCACGCGCCTGATCTTGGGGGCCAACCCGTTTTACGGTTTTTCACATTTCAACCGGCTGCTGGACCAGCACATGCTGGAATGGTGCACGCCGGAGAACGTCTGGAAAACCGTTCGCGCCTGCGAGGACAACGGCATCAACACCTGGCAGCTCTCCGACGCCAAGCGGGGCCTGGAGGACATCCGAGGCTACCGCGAGCAGGGCGGCAAGATCCAGTGGATCCTGCTGAGCTCGCGCCGCATGGAGGAGGATCTCTCCTGGATCCCGAAGATCGCGCAGATGGGACCGATCGGCATCGTCCATCACGGCGGCACCACCGACCGGCGCTGGCGCGCGGGCGAGCAGGCCAAGATCAAGGAATTCCTCAAGGCGGTGCGGGACAGCGGCGTGCTGGTCGGGCTGTCCACCCACAACCCGCTGGTGGTCGAGGAGGTGGAAAGCCAGGGCTGGGACGTGGATTTCTTCATGACCTGCGTCTATCGCATCACGCGCACCGAGGAGGAGATCCGCAACCTGCTGGGGCAGCGCCCGCTGGGCGAGGTCTACCTGCCGCAGGACCCTCCGCGCATGTACCGGGCGGTGCGGCAGACCAGCAAGCCGTGCCTGGCGTTCAAGATCCTGGGCGCCGGGCGTCTGACCGACTCGCCGCAGACCATTGACCGCGCCTTCCAGTTCGCCTTCGACCACATCAAGCCGAGCGACGGGGTGATCGTGGGCATGTACCCGCGTTACAGCGATCAGGTGCGGGAGAACGCCGAGCGCGTGCGGCGGATCCTGGCGAAGAGTTGAAAAGCCGGGCGGAACCGGGTGGCGCTCCGCCCGGCGCGCAGGCTGACTCTGGCTTGCGTCCGTGGGCGCCCCGGCGAGGCGCCCCTGGAGGACATTGGGTTTTGCCTATATAGTGGGCGCGGCCGCGGGAGTTCTCAGCGAATTTCCCAACCAGGGCTTGCGCCACGCGTCCAAGCGCGCTTGCAACTCCGCGCGCAGCGCCCGCAGGGACCCATCCTCGGCCCGATTGCGCACCTCGTGCGGATCCGCCGCCAGATCGTAGAGCTCGCGATGGCCGCGGTCGTAGCAGTTTAGCTTCCAGCGGCGCGTGCGAAGGGTGCGGATGGGATTCACCCATTTCTGCTTGGCGTAGTATTCCAGAAAGACCTCGCGGCGGCGGTTCCGCGCCGCCGTCAAATCCAAGCCGGCGGTCGGGCCGGGCCATCTCAATCCGGCCAGTGCGGCCAGGGTGGGCGCCAGATCGGCTTGGGTCACCAAATCGTCGCGCCGGCCGCGTCCCAGGGCGCCCTCCGGCGCGGCGATGAGCAAGGGAATCCGGATCAGCTCCTCGTACATGAAGGGGCCCTTGAAGGGGAGGCCGTGCTCGCCCAGGGCGTCGCCGTGGTCGCTGGTGTAGACCGCCACCGTGCGCCCCAGATCCACCGCCTCGAGGACGACCCCCAGGCAGGCATCCACTTTCTCGACCAGCTCCAGATAGTAGCTGCGGTAGCGCACCCAGTCCTCCGGACGGTAGCCCAGCGCGGCGCGGCCCTGGTCCCGCTCGGCGTACTCGCGCTGCTCGGAAGGCTTGCCTTCCAGCGCCTCCAAGCCGCTGGCCGGAGGCTTGACGCCCGGCCGCGGCCGCACCCGGGCCAGCCGCTTCGGCGCCAGATAAATATCGTGCGGATTGATGAAGGAGACCCAGGCCAGCCAGGGTTCGGTTTGCGCGCGGATCCAGCGAGCCGCCTCCCGGGCCGTCTCTTCATCGCTCCGGCCGGGCTCGTAGATCTGGAAGCCGAAGGCCGAGAGGCCCTCGCGGTCGTTGCCCAGGCGCCACTTGCCGAAATAGCCGGTGCGGTAGCCGGCCTGGCGGAAGACGCCGCCCACGGTGGGAAGCGAAGGCGAGAGCGGCCGTCCCAACGAGCCGGCGTCCACGTTGGCGATGACGCCGGTGCGGTGGGGTTCCAGGCCGGTCAGAAGCGCCGACCGCGCGGCCGAACACTGAGGCGTGTTGCAGAAGGCGGAGGTGAACTCGACGCCCCTCTGGCGGAGCCGGTCCCGGTGAGGCAAGTGCGCCGGTCCGGGCAGCAAGGCGGATTCCTGGTCCGCCATGACCACCAGCACGTTCGGGCGCCTCGCCGCCCCGGCCAGCAACGCGGGGGAGCCCAGCAGCGCCCGGCGAGAGATCAGCCCGGCCGCCTGCATCAGACCCATGATAGCGGCCGGGGCCGGCGGGGGTGCTATCCGCAGCCGCTGGTGCCGCCGCAGTTCTCGCATTTGTAGCAGCCGCCGTTGCGCACCATCAGCGAGCCGCACTCGGAACAGACCGGGGCGTCGCCGCCGACCGGCTCGAAGGGCAGCTTGGGCTGGAGCTCGGGTTCGGTCGGGCGCAGCTTGGGAGTCTCGCCGGCTTCCGAGACGGCGTACTCCGGACCCAGGAACTTGGCGCCCATCCAGCGGAAGATATAGTCCAGGATGGACTTGGCGTAAGGGATCTGCGGGTTGCCCGTCCAGCCGCTGGGTTCGAAGCGCACGTGGCTGAACTTGTCCACCAGGAACTTCAGCGGGACGCCGTACTGGAGGGCGAAGCTGATGGCGGTGGCGAAGCCGTCCATCAGGCCGGAGATGGTGGAGCCTTCCTTGGCCATGGTGATGAACAGCTCGCCCGGGGAACCGTCTTCGTACAGGCCCACCGTGATGTAGCCTTCGTGACCGGCGATGGAGAACTTGTGGGTCACCGACTGGCGCTCGTCGGGCAGCTTGCGGCGCACCGGGCGGTAGAGGAGCCGTTCGGCGCCCGGCTGGGGGGCCGCCTTGCGCTCGGCCTCGGCCTTCGAGCTGAGCGGCTGGACGCGCTTGGAGCCGTCGCGATAGATGGCCACGGCCTTCAGGCCCAGGCGCCAGCTCTCGATGTAGGCGTTCATGACGTCCTCGACGGTGGACTCCTCCGGCATGTTGATGGTCTTCGAGATGGCGCCGGAGATGAAGGGCTGCACGGCGGCCATCATGCGGATGTGGCCCATGTGATGGATGAAGCGGGTGCCGTTAGCGGCCCGCAGGCTGCAATCGAAGACCGGCAGATGCTCGGGCTTCAGGCCGGGCGCGCCCTCGATCGAGCCAGTCGCGTCAATGTGGCTGACGATGCGCTCGACCTGCTCGGGGCTGTAGCCCAGACGGATCAGGGCCTGGGGCACGGTCTGATTGACAATGCGGATCACGCCCCCGCCCACCAGCTTTTTGTACTTGACCAGGGCCAGATCGGGCTCGATGCCCGTGGTGTCGCAGTCCATCATGAAACCGATGGTGCCGGTGGGGGCGATGACGGTGACCTGGGCATTGCGGTAGCCGACCCGGCGCCCCAGTTCATAGGCGTCCTCCCAGCACCGGCGCGCGCTTTCCAATAAGGCGGCGGGCACGTGGCGGGCGTTCAGCCGCCCCAGCGCGGCCCGGTGCATGCGAATCACTTCCAGGAAGGATTCCTCATTGGGGGCGTAGCAGGGGAAGGGACCGAGGGCTTCGGCCAGCCGGGCGCTGGTCAGGTAAGCCTGGCCGGTCATCAAGGCGGTGAGGGCGCCGGCGTAATCCCGCCCCGGTTCGCTGTCATAGGGGATGCCGAGCGACATCAGCAGGGCGCCCAGGTTGGCGTAGCCCAGGCCCAGGGGGCGGAAGTTGTGCGAGTTCTCGCCGATCTTCTCGGTGGGATAGCTGGCGCTGTCCACCAGGATCTCCTGGGCGATGATCATGGTGTCCACGGCATGGCGAAAGGCCTCGACGTCGAACTGCCCGTCGGGCCCCAGGAACTTCATCAAGTTCAAGGAGGCCAGGTTGCAGGCGGAATCGTCCAGAAACATGTACTCCGAGCAGGGGTTGGAGGCGTTGATGCGGCCGGATGCTTTCGAGGTGTGCCAGCGGTTGACGGTGGTGTCGAACTGCATGCCGGGATCGCCGCACTGGTGGGTGGCTTCGGCGATCTGGCGGAGCAGCTCGCGGGCCTGGTAGCGGCGCACGGGCTGATCGGTGACGCGCGAGCGGGTCCACCACTCGCCGTTTTCCACCGCCGCACGCATGAACTCGTCGGTCACCCGCACGGAATTGTTGGCGTTCTGGAAGAAGATCGAGCTGTAAGCCTCGCCGTCGAGGGAGGAATCGTAGCCGGCGTCAATCAGGGTGTGGGCCTTCTTTTCCTCGCGCGCTTTGCACCAGATGAACTCCTCGATGTCGGGATGATCAACGTTGAGGATGACCATCTTGGCGGCCCGGCGGGTCTTGCCGCCGCTCTTGATCACCCCGGCGAAGGCGTCGAAGCCTTTCATGAAACTGAGCGGACCGGAGGCGCGGCCACCGCCCGAGAGGGGAGCGTTGCGCTCGCGCAAGGGCGAAAGGTTGGTGCCCGTGCCCGAACCCCACTTGAAGAGCATGCCCTCGGTCTTGGCCAGCTCCAGGATGGACTCCAGCGAATCGCGCACCGAGACGATGAAGCAGGCTGAGCACTGGGGGCGGGTGTAGCCGCCGGGCTCCAGCCGGCGGACGGCGTCGGCCTCCGGGTCGTAATAATAGCCGTAGCCCCGCGCCTCTTTGACCCCCACGTTGAACCAGACCGGGGAGTTGAAGGAAGCTTTCTGATTCAACAGCAGGTGGGTCAGCTCGAGGCGAAAGTTCTCGGCGTCCTGCTCACTGCGGAAGTAGCGGCCGGCGCGGCCCCACTCAGTGATGGTATCGGCGACCCGGCGCACCAGTTGGGCCACGCTGCGCTCGCGTTCCTCCGACCCCAACCGCCCGTGGAAATACTTGCTGGCGACGATGTTGGCGGCCGTCTGGGACCAATCGGCGGGGACTTCGACGTCGCGCTGCTCGAAGATCACTTCGCCCTTGTCGTTGCTGATCGAGCAGTGGCGCAGCTCCCAGCGGACCTCGTCGTAGGGAGTGCGTCCGGACGCCAGGTGGGCGGTGAAGTAGCGAGGGAAAACCAAGCCCGTGCGCTCGGCCAGACGGAGGCTGCGCTTGTGCTCACCGGAAGCGGGAGAAAGACCGACGCTCAACTGACCCATGGTTTATGACTCCTTGCCGGCGATCATTCCAACCCTCTGCCGTCCGCCCCCTCCGGTGAACCGCCTCGCCGGGACCGCGGTTCGCGGAGGCCGGTGGGCCGGGCGGCGCCGGCCCTCGGGCGCCCAGCGGTCGGAAGGCCGCGAGGCGGACGTTCTCCATGATGCCCCTATATATAGTATGGCGTCAAGGAAAATATCTATATAGTGTGCAATGGCTTGCAGCCAGCCCCGCCCGCCGCCTCCAGCCTGCTATCCTGGGGGTGCACCCCATGTTGCGCCGAGCTCGCCGGGCGCTCCGCTCCGCCCTCCAGCGGCGGTTCACTCAGGCGGGCTTGCTGTTTAGCTTGGCCCTGGTGCTGGTCGCCGTGGCCGCCGTGCTCTCGGCCAACAACCTCCTGTTCCTGATCGTGGCCGCCATGCTCTCGGCGCTGATGGTTTCGGGCTTCATCAGCCGTCTCGCGCTGGCCGGTCTGGAGGTGGACTTCTTCCTGCCCGAGCATATCACGGCCCGGCGCACCGTCCAGGGCCGCGTTCAGGTGCGGAACCTGAAGCGCTGGGCGCCTTCGCTGTCCGTGCGTTTGACCGGACGCCAACCGGGCGCGGAGTTCTCCGCCGTCTATTTCCCGGCCCTGCCGGGCCGCACGCGCCTGGAGGAGCCCATCGAGGTGCGCTTCCAGCGGCGCGGGTTGCATCGGGGCTCGAGTTTCGAGTTCGCCACCGGCTTCCCCTTCGGCTTCTTGGAGCGGCGGGCGGAGGTGACGCTGGCCACCCAGGTGCTGGTCTACCCGTCGGTGGATCCGCAACCCGGCTTTGAGGAGCTGCTGGCCTCGCTGCGGGGGGACTGGGAAACGCAGGCCCGGGGCCGGGGCTACGACTTCTACCGCATCCGGCCCTACGAGGCCTTCGAGAGCGCGCGCCACGTGGACTGGAAGGCCACCGCCCACACGGGCGAACTTCAGGTGCGCGAGTTCGCCCGCGAGCAGGAGCGCCTGCTGGAGATCTTCCTGGATCTGAACGCGCCCGCCGGTCTGGAGGACTGGTTCGAGCGCGCCGTGGACTGCTGCGCCTTTCTGGTTTGGAGGATCACCGAGCGGGCGGCGCGCCTGCGGTTTCGCACGCAGCAGTTCGATCTGACGCTGCCGGAGATGGGCGACGTCTACAGCGTGCTGAAGTACCTGGCGGTGGCGGCCCCGCTGCCTGGGCGTCCGCCCCTCCGGCCGGGGCAGGAGGACAGCTCGCAGGTGGTTTTCAGCGCCGCCCCGCCCGGACGGCTGCGCGATCTGGGTTGGGAGGCGGCGCGAATCCTGGGGCCGGAGAGTCTGGGCGCCGCCCAGCCGGTATGAGGCGGCCGGTTGTGGGCGCGGCGCGGGTTTGCTCCTCTGCGGCGGGCTGTGTTAAAGTCATGATCTTCGACCTTCGCGGCTGCCGGCAGAGCGCTGCCGCCTGCGGCGCAAGGTCCGTGCGAGGGTCTCCGGCAAACGATGGCTGAGCAAAAACCAGAGGGCAAGCCGCAGCCTGCGCCCAAGGCCCCCGCCGCCATGGCCGCCGTCGCCTGGGAGGACGATCTGACTCGGGCGCTGGGGGAGGAATTCGGCGACCGGATCAGGGAGTTCGCCTCCTACCTGGGACAGAAGTTTCTGGTGGCCAGGCCGGAGGCGGTGGTCCCCATTCTCGAGTACCTGAAGCTGGAAGCGGACTTCGATTACCTGGTGGATCTTACGGCGGTGGACTACCCCGGCCGGCCGGAGCGCTTCGAACTGATCTACATCGTCTACAGCTTCGCGCGCAACGAGCGCATCCGCATCAAGACGCGGATCGGCGAAGGGGCGCGTCCGGCCAGCGCGGTCGCGGTCCACCCTACGGCCAACTGGCTGGAGCGCGAGGTCTTCGACATGTTCGGCATCCCCTTCGAGGGTCACCCGGATCTGCGGCGGATCCTGCTGCCGGAGGATTGGACCGGGCACCCGCTGCGCAAGGACAGCAGCATCCTGGCCGCCGATCAACGCTGGATCAAGGAGCACCTGGGCCTGGAGGCCGAGACCTAGTGGCCATGCCGGACTCCACCTATTTGGACGCCACCGAGCTGGTCCTCAACATGGGGCCGCAGCACCCTTCCACCCACGGGGTGCTGCGCGTGATTCTCAAGCTGGACGGCGAGAAGGTCCTCGGCACCGAGTGCGTGATCGGCTATCTGCACCGGGGTGTGGAGAAGATCGGAGAGAACCGGACCTACGCCCAGTTCGCTCCCTACGTGGACCGGATGGACTACGTGGCTTCGGTCTCCAACGGCTTGGGTTACTGCCTGGCGGTGGAGAAGCTGCTGGGCGTCGAGGTCCCCCCGCGCGCCCAGGCGGTGCGCGTGATCCTGACCGAGTTGAACCGGATCGCCAGCCACCTGATCTGGCTGGGCACGCACGCCCTGGACGTGGGCGCCATCACCCCCCTGTTCTACACCATGCGGGAGCGGGAGGAGATCCTGAAGATCTACGAGAAGTACTGCGGGGCCCGGCTGACCACCCACGCCTTCCGCATCGGGGGCCTCCAGTACGAGCTCTACGAGGGCTTCGAGCAGGAGGTGCGGGCCTTCTGCGAGATGTTCCTGCCCAAGGTGGACGAGTACGAAGAGCTGCTCACCGGCAACCGGATCTGGATCGCGCGCCTGAAGAACGTGGGGGTGCTCACGGCCGAGGACTGCAAGGCGTACGGCGTCACCGGCCCCATGCTGCGCGCCTCGGGCGTGGAATGGGATCTGCGCAAGGCGCAACCTTATTCAGGCTACGAGCAGTACGATTTCAAAATCCCCACCGGGGTCAACGGCGACAGCTACGACCGCTACCTGGTGCGCATGGAGGAGATGCGCCAGTCGGTGCGCATCATTCGCCAGGCGCTGGACGGCCTGCCCGGCGGGGCGATCCTGGGCAAGGTTCCCAAGGTGATCAAGCCGCCGGTGGGGGAGGTCTACGTCTCGATCGAAGCGCCCAAGGGCGAGTTGGGCTACTACCTGGTGAGCGACGGCTCGACGCAGCCCTACCGGGTGCGGGTGCGGCCGCCCTCTTTCGTCAACCTCCAGGCGCTGGACAAGATGTGCCGGGGGGCGCTGGTGGCCGACGTGGTGGTGATCATCGGGACCATTGACATTGTGCTGGGCGAGGTGGATCGCTGAGGGTACGGGGATGGGCCAATTCCTTCGCCGGCTTCTGCTGATTGACCTGATCGAGGGCCTCTGGGTGACGTTCCGCTACCAGCGGCCCAAGCATATTTACACCGAGCAATACCCCGCCGAGCGCCCCAAGGTGGCCGAGAGGTACCGGGGCGCCCCCCGGCTGAACGTGAACCCGGAGACCGGCGAGACCCTCTGCATCGCCTGCAACCTGTGCGCGCTGGCCTGCCCGGAGAACCTGATCGTGGTCAGCAGCGAGCGCAACGAAAAGACGCGCCGCAAGGAGCTGACCCATTTCACCTACGACATTTCCCGCTGCATGTTCTGCGGATTGTGCGAAGACGCCTGCCCGGTGGACGCCCTCGAGCTGACCCAGGATTTCGAGCTGGCCAGTTACACGCGGGAAGGGGCCATTTGGGACCGGCAGATGCTCGAGGAGGGTCCCAGGCCGACGAGGTATCCCTATTGAGCCGTCCGGTATCGGGAGTGGGGAGCCGGGGTTTTGCCGGCCAGCAAACTCCCCGGGAGAGCGATGTGGCTTGAGACGCTGTTCTTCTACCTGTTCGCGGCCGTCACACTGACGGGCGCGGTGCTGACCGTGACCCGGCGCAGCCCGGTGCACAGCGCGCTGTCGCTGATCCTGGCCTTGATCGGGGTGGCCGGGCTGTTTCTGCTCCAGAAGGCGGAATTCTTGTTCGCCGTCCAGATCGTGCTCTACGTGGGCGGCATCATGGTGCTGTTCCTGTTTGTGATCATGCTGGTGAACCTGGACCAGGCGGCCCGCCTGCGGCAGTTCAACCGGCAGTGGGCGCTGGCGCTGGCCTGCGTGCTGGCGGTGGCGGCCGAGGTGGTCTACGTGCTGGCCCGGGGCGCGGGGGCCTTCCGCTACGCCGCGCCGGCCGAGGCGCCGCGGGCGGGCAACGTCGAGCAGGTGGCGGACGCCCTGTTCAAACAATACCTGCTGCCGTTCGAACTGGCCTCCATCCTGCTGCTGGCGGCCATCGTGGGCGGGGTGATCATGGCGAGGAAGAGGAGCTGATGCTGCACCCGGTCACGACCACCCACTATTTGGTGCTGGGAGCGGCCCTGCTGGCCATCGGGACCATCGGCGTGCTGGCCCGGCGCAACATCGTCGTCATCCTGATGGCGATCGAGCTGATTCTGAATGCGGTCAACATCAACCTCATCGCCTTCTCGCGCTACCTGGGCCAGGTCCAGGGGCAGGTCTTCGCCATCTTTGTGATCACGGTGGCGGTGGCCGAGGCGGCCGTGGGCCTGGGCATTCTGATCGCGCTGTTCCGCAACAAGGAGACGGTCCAGGCCGACGAGATTGACCTACTGAAATGGTGAAGGGCGGGCGATGGATTTCCTGGAACTGATCTGGCTGATTCCTCTGTTCCCGCTCGCGGGAGCGGTCTTGATGCTGCTCCTGGGCCGGCGATTGGATCCGCAGCCCCCCTCCGAGGTCGCGGCGGCCCCGGGCCTGGCGCCGCCGGCCGGAGGGCACTCCCAGGCGCCCGGCCACGCGCAGGGAGTGCACGGCCCCCGCTCGAAGGCCCTCATCTCGCTGCTCTGCCCGGGCGCCGTGCTGTTGTCACTGATCTTCTCGCTGGGGGCGGTGGCCCAGCTTGCCGGCCTGCCGGAGCGCGTCCACCAGGTGGTGAAGTTCACCTGGGTGGCGGGCCTGCCCTTCTTCACCCAGAGCGGAGCCCCGGCGCGCTTTGTGGCCGAGTGGGGGTTCCTGCTCGACCCGCTGAGCGCGGTGATGATCCTGGTAGTGACCGGCATCAGCTTCGTGATCCACGTTTACTCGGTGGGTTACATGGGGCACGAAGGGGGTTACTACCGGTTCTTCGGCTACCTGAACCTGTTCGTGTTTTTCATGCTGATGCTGGTGCTGGCGAACAACTACCTGCTGATGTTCGTCGGCTGGGAAGGCGTCGGTTTGTGCAGTTATCTGCTCATCGGTTTTTACTTCCACAAGAAATCGGCGGCCGACGCCGGCAAGAAAGCCTTCGTGGTGAACCGTGTGGGCGACGCCGGCTTCATTTTGGGCATGCTGCTGATGTTCAGCGTCTTCGACAGCGTGCGCTTTTTGGACGTCAACCAAGCGCTGGCTTCGGGCCGCTTCCCGGCCGAGAGCGCCGGCTTCGGCGTGCTGAGCGCCATCGCCCTGCTGCTGTTCTTGGGCGCCACGGGCAAATCGGCGCAGTTCCCCCTCTACACCTGGCTGCCGGACGCCATGGAAGGGCCCACGCCGGTCTCCGCCCTGATCCACGCGGCGACCATGGTGACGGCGGGCGTCTACATGGTGGCCCGCTCCCATCTGCTGTATCGCCTGACGCCCGAGGTCTCCCTCATCGTGGCGGCGGTGGGGGCCTTCACCGCGATCCTGTCGGCCTCGATCGCCCTGGTGCAGAACGACATCAAGCGGGTGCTGGCTTACTCGACCGTCAGCCAGCTCGGCTACATGTTCATGGCCTGCGGGGCGGGCGCCTACTGGGTGGCGATCTTCCACCTGTACACGCACGCCTTCTTCAAAGCCTTGCTGTTCCTGGGCTCCGGCTCGGTGATTCACGCCCTGGGCGGCGAACAGGACATGCGGCGGATGGGCGGGTTGAAAGACAGGATCCCGACCACTTACCGGACGATGTTCGTGGGCGCCCTGGCCATCGCCGGGATTCCGGGCCTGGCCGGTTTCTTCTCCAAGGACGAAATTCTCTGGCAGATTTATGCCAGTCCCCAGGGGTTGAAGGCGATTTACGCGGTGGCGCTGGCGACGGCCGCCATGACGGCCTTCTACATGTGGCGGCTGATGTTTCTGACCTTCCACGGCGCGCCGCGCCTGGCGCCCGAGCGGCTGGCCCAGGTGCACGAATCGCCGCCCGTGATGACCATTCCGCTGGTGGTGCTGGCGGCGGGCAGCGCGCTAGCCGGCTGGATCGGCGTCCCCAAGCTGTGGGGCTTCCTGCCCGAGGGTTTCCGGACCTTCGAGCACTGGCTGGGGCCGGCGCTTTCGGCCGGGGAGGCGGGGGAGAGCCTGGAGCACGCTCACCAGGCCGGGACGGAATGGCTGCTGATGGGGCTTTCGGTGGCGGTGGCGCTGGCCGGCATCGCGCTGGCCCGGGAGCTGTACCTGCGGCGGCCGGGGCGCGCCGAGGCGCTGCGGGCCGCGGCCGGGCCGCTCTACGGCGTGCTGCTCAACAAGTGGTACGTGGATGAGCTCTACGATTTCCTGTTCGTTAACGGCCTGGGCAAGGGCGGCGGGCGGGCCCTGGCCCGCTTCGACAACCGGATCGTGGACGGCGGGGTGAACGGGGCGGGCTGGGTGACCCGCCTGACCTCCAGCCTGACCATCTGGTGGGACACCTGGATCGTGGACGGAGCGGTGCGGCTGACTTCCTTCCTGGTAAAGATGTCGTCCTATCCGGTGCGGGTGGTGCAAACCGGTTCTCTTCAGACCTATGCCCTGGCGATCGTGCTGGGCGCGGCGGCGGTTTTCGCCTGGTATCTGATGCGGTGAGCCGATGAGCGAACACGTGCTGAGCCTGGTTTTGTTCACGCCGCTGGCCGGGATGTTCGTCCTGCTGCTGATCCCCGGATCGCGCAAGGACCTGATCCGCCTGTGGGCCAACCTGGTCGGGGCGGCCGGCTTTCTGGTTTCGATCCCGCTGGTGCTGCGCTTCGACAAGAACGCGGGCGGCTTCCAGATGGTGGAGCGGGCCGAGTGGATTCCCAGTCTGGGTGCGCGCTACATCGTGGGCATAGACGGGATCAGCCTGCTGCTGGTGATGCTGACCACGCTGGTGGGGGCACTGGCCATTCTCTCCTCCTGGAGCGCCATCGAGGAGCGGGTCAAGCAGTATTACGCCATGTTCCTGCTCCAGCAGACCGGCATGTTGGGCGTGTTTGTGGCCCTGGATTTCTTCCTGTTTTTCGTCTTCTGGGAAGTGGTGCTGGTGCCGATGTACTTCATCATCGGCGTCTGGGGCGGGCCGCGCAAGCTGTACGCGGCCATCAAGTTCTTCCTCTACACGCTGGCGGGCAGCGTGCTGATGCTGCTGGGAATCCTTACGCTGTACTTCGAGCACTTCCGCCAATTCGGCTTCTACACCTTCGAGATCGCCGAGCTGATGAAGCTGGATTTGCCCCTGGGCCTCCAGCAATGGGTTTTCTGGGCGTTCTTCATCGGCTTCGCCATCAAGGTGCCGATGTTCCCCTTCCACACCTGGCTGCCGGACGCGCACGTGGAGGCGCCCACTGCGGGCAGCGTGATCCTGGCCAGCATTCTGCTGAAGATGGGGACTTACGGCTTTCTGCGCTTTTCGCTGCCCCTGCTGCCCAAGGCCTCCCTAGACCCGCTGATCGTGCAGATCCTGATCGGCCTTTCCCTGGTGGCCATCATCTACGGCGCTCTGGTCAGCCTGATGCAGCAGGACTGGAAGAAACTGGTGGCCTATTCCTCGGTCAGTCACCTGGGCTTCTGCACGCTGGGCATCTTCGCCCTGAATCCCAACGGCCTGGCGGGCAGCGTGATCCAGCAGATCAACCACGGCATCTCGACCGGCATGCTGTTCTTGATCGTGGGCATCGTCTATGAGCGGCGGCACACCCGGGAGATCGCCGAGTACGGAGGCCTGGCCCACGTAATGCCCAAATTCGCCACCGTCTTCGCCATCGCCATGCTCAGCTCGGCCGGCCTGCCCTTGCTGAACGGCTTCATCGGAGAGTTCACCATCCTCCAGGGGGCTTTCGAAGCCAACCGCGCCTGGGCGGCCTTCGCCGTGACCGGGGTGATCCTGGGTGCGGCCTACCTGCTGTGGCTGTACCAGAGAACCATGCTGGGCCAGATCACCAACCCGAAGAACCTCCGCCTGCCCGATTTGAACGGGCGCGAGCTGGCCGTGTTCCTGCCTTTGATCGCCTGGGCGATCTGGATCGGGGTCTATCCCAAGCCCTATTTCGAGGTGTTGGAGAAGCCGGTGGCGCAGATCGTCGAGCGGGTGCGGCCGGATTACTTCCATCGCTCGCCGGCGGCTGTGGCCGGGCTGGAGGTGCTGCGGTGAGCGCCTACTACACGTCGGTGGACCACTTCGCCCTCATTCCCGCCCTCATGCTGGCGCTGTTCGGCTGCGCCGTCCTGCTGTTGGACTTTCTGGTCTTTCCCTCGCCCCGGCAGCGCAAGGGGTTGCTGGTTTTCCTGGCGCTGGGAGTGGGTTTCGCGGGCTTCGGCCTGCTCCGGCAGCAATCCTTTCTGGCCGAACAGGGTCTGAGCGACTTCACGGCTTTCCACGGGGCGCTGACCATTGACGGTTTTTCGATCTTTTTCAACTGGATTTTTCTGGCCGCCTCGCTGATCGTGGCCCTGGTTTCCTACAAGTACCTGGAAATCGAGGGCGAACATCACGGCGAATATTACGGCCTGATCCTGCTGGCGAACTGCGGGATGTATTTTTTGGCCTGCGGCACGGATTTGGTTACGCTGTTCGTCGGCTTGGAGCTGATGGCCCTCAGTTTCTACATCATGGTGGGCTTTCTGCGCTCCGACAAGCGGTCCAACGAAGCGGCCATGAAGTATCTGCTGCTGGGAGCTTTCTCCAGCGGCCTTTTGGTCTACGGTTTTTCGATCCTGTACGGCCTGGCGGGTTCGACGCGCCTGGGCGATATCACGGCCGCGCTGGCCGGTCGTTCGGCTTGGGATCCGCTGGTGTTTCTGGCGCTGACCACCACGGCGGTGGGGCTGTTGTTCAAGATCTCGGCCGTCCCGTTCCACATGTGGGCCCCGGACGCCTACGAGGGGGCGCCCACCACGGTGACCGCCTACCTGTCGGTGGGATCGAAAGCGGCCTCCTTCGCCTTCCTGGTGCGGATCTTCCTGGGCCCGCTGGCGGCGGCGCGCGAAGTGTGGGTTCCTCTGCTGAGCGCGGTGGCGATCGCCACCATGACGGTGGGCAACCTAGCGGCGATCAGCCAGACCAACATCAAGCGGCTGCTGGCCTACAGCTCGATCTCGCACGCCGGCTACATCCTGCTGGGCCTGGTGGCGGGCAATGCGACCGGCATCAAGGGCGTGGCGGTGTACGTGCTGGTTTACACCTTCATGAACCTGGGCGCCTTCCTGGTGGTGGTGGCGCTGCGCCGCAAGGACATCTTGGGCGAGGAGCTGGAGGACCTGGGCGGGCTGATGCACAAGAGTCCGGGGCACGCCCTGCTGATGCTGATCTTTCTGCTCTCGCTGGCGGGCATTCCGCCGACGGCCGGCTTCCTGGGCAAGTATTACATCTTCTGGGCCCTGATCGAGACGCGGCATTACCTGCTGGCGGTGGTGGCGGCGGCCTACGTGGCGGTGGCCATTTACTATTACTTCCGGGTGGTTCGGAGCATGTTCGTGGCCGAGGCGCCCGATCGCGAACCGGTGGCCTCCAGCTTCGGACTGCGGCTGGCGCTCGGGGTGACCGGGTTGCTGACGCTGGCCATCGGAATCTATCCCGAGCCCTGGCTGGGGCTGGCCCAGACTTCGGTTTTGCTTCGGTAAGCGTTTATGCAAGAGATTCTCGCGCACCCGCTGGCGATGCCGGTGCTGATGACGCTGGCCATCATCGCGTTGTTCCCCCTGTTGGCGGGCTACCTGGTGTTGCTGGAGCGGAAGATCCTGGCCGACTTCCAGGTGCGGCTGGGGCCGATGCGGGTCGGCCCGCACGGCCTGCTCCAGCCGATCGCCGACGCGCTCAAGCTGATCATCAAGGAGGACATCATCCCGGCGGAGGCCGACCGGGGCCTGTTCTGGCTGGCGCCGGTCATCTCGACGGTCACGGCGCTCACCGCCTTTGCGGTGATCCCCTTCAGCGCGCAATGGCGCGTGGCGGACGTGAACGTGGGCCTGCTGGTGATCAGCGCCATGTCGGCGGTGGGCGTGCTGGGCATCGTGCTGGGGGGCTGGTCGGCCAACAGCCATTACGCCTTGCTGGGGGCGCTGCGCAGCGGGGCGCAATTGATCAGCTACGAAGTGGCGCTGGCCTTCGCCTTGCTTTCGGGCGTCATGGCGGCGGGCACCTTGAGCATGGTGGGGATCGTCCAGGCGCAGCAGCAGCGCCAGATCTGGTTCGCCTTCGAGAACTACGGCCTGATGCTGATCCCGGCGGTCGTCTACCTGATGGCGGCGGTGGCGGAGACCAACCGCGCGCCGTTCGATCTGCCCGAGGCCGAATCCGAACTGGTGGCCGGCTTCCACACCGAATACAGCGGCTTTCGCTGGGCGCTGTACTTTTTGGCCGAGTACGCCAACATCTTCATCGTGGCCTCGGTGGCGGTGACGCTGTTCTGGGGCGGCTGGCTGCGCCCCTTCCCCAGCGTGGCCTGGCTGGAGTACCCGCTCGACTACCTCTTCCCCCTGGCGCTGGTGGCCGGCTCGGGCCTGATGTGCTTCCCGCTGGCGGCGCGCCTGAAGAGCCGGGGCAACGCCATCGGGCTGCGGGTGGTCGGCGTGAGCTTGATCGCGCTCGGGTTGCTGTTGCTGATTCCGGCCGTCAATCGGGCGGTGATCCACCCCTTCTGGTTCCTGCTGAAGGTGGCGGTGGTGGTTTACGCCTTCATCTGGTTCCGGGGCACCTGGCCGCGCTTCCGCTACGACCAGTTGATGAACATCGGCTGGAAGCGCCTCATCCCGCTGGGCATGGGCGCCCTGCTGGTGAACGCCGCGGCGGGCATGCTCAGAGGCTGAAGGCGGCGGCGCTCAGCGCAGGGCGAGCTTCAAGATCGTCAAGGAGTGCTTGGGGAAGGTGTAGGTGAAGCCATTCCCGTCCAGCGCGGTTCGGAACGTCCTGGTCGCGGGACGGACTTTGTCGTCGGCGCCGAAGGTGTGGGTGACTTTCAGGTCCGTGTGATAAAGTTCCCAGACCTCGACCGCTTCGGAGAGCGGGCCCTCGACGTTCACGATCCGGGCGGCGATGTCGCGGTCCCGGCTCCGGTTGAGCACGTTGAGGAAGATCCGCCGGTCCTTCGGGTTGTAAGTGGCTGAGACGTCCAGGTAGCCGAGCGGCCGGCCGGAATCCGGCTGGTAGCGGGGCGAATCCACGAGCACGTCGAGCGCCAAGTGGCCGCGTTGCCGGGCGTATTCGGCCAGGGGGAAGTAAATCGTCTGCAAGAACAAGCCCCGGGGGTTCGTAAAAATGGGCGCGATCACGTTGACAAGCTGGGCCAGATTGGCCATTTTGACCACGTCCGCGTGGCGGATGAAAGAGTTCAAGAACATCCCCATAGCCAGAGCGTCCTCGAAGTTATAAATCTCCTCCAGGCGCGTGCGGCCGGTCTCGAACTCCGAGCCGGCGCGGGCCCGGTACCAGACGTTCCACTCGTCGAAGGCGATGTAGATGGGGCGCGGGTTAGCCCGCCCGCTTTGGGCGGCGCGAATCAATCCGGCCGTCAGCTCGATGCGCTCGTCAAGGGCGCGCGAGGCGGCCAGGAACCGCTCGAAATTGTTTTCCCGGTTGCCGATGTAAGTGTGCAGCGAAATGTAGTCAATCTCCCCGGCCAGGCGCTGGAGCACCGTGCGGTTCCAGCCGATCCAATCGGCGTCCCGGCCGAAGTTCGAGGAGCCGGCCGCGATCAGCTTGATCGAGGAGTCGGCGCGCCGCATGGCTTTGGCCGCCTCCAGGGCGAATTGGGCGTAGTCCTCGGCGTTCTTGTGGCCGAGCTGCCAGGGGCCGTCAATCTCGTTGCCCAGCCCCCAGTACTTGACGCCCCAGGGTTTGTCGCGCCCGTTGTTGCGCCGCTGCCGGGCCCAGTAAGTGTCGCGCGCTTCGTTGCAATACTCGACCCACTGGCGAGCCTCCTCGATCGAGCCCAGGCCGGCGTTGATGGAAATGTAAGGCTCCACGCCCAGCCTCTCGCAGTAACGCAGGAACTCGTCAGTGCCGAAGCGGTTGGGTTCCAGGTCGCCCCAGGCGTGATCCGGCCGCACGGGACGCAGCTCGCGCGGGCCGATGCCGTCCTGCCAGTGGTAGCCGGAGGCGAAGTTGCCCCCCGGCCAGCGCAGGATGGTGACGCCCAGGCGCCGCACCGCCTCCATGACGTCCTTGCGAAAGCCGTCCGGATCGGCCAACGGGCTGCCCTCCTCGAAGATGCCGCCGTAAATGCAGCGACCCAGGTGCTCGGCGAAGTTGCCGAACAGGTGAGGGTGCACCTGGCCCACCACGCGATCGGTGTCAATCTTGATGCGCGCCGGAGGCGTCTGGGCGGGCGAGGAGGCGCCGGCGAAGCCGATCAGGCCGACGGCCAGCAGGGAATTCAGAACTCGGGTGACAGTCATCGAACGGCTCCCGGACCAGTGTAGCCCGAGGCAGCCGCGCCGGACGCTCCGGACGGGCTTCCCCCGCCCCTGCCGGCGCCCGCCTATAATTGTGCGTATGAAAATCGCCGTGCTGGGGTTGGGCTTCATGGGCAGCACCCATTTGAACGCCCTGCGGAAGATTCCCGAAGCGGAGCTGGTGGCCGTGGCGAGCGACATCCCGCAGCGCCTCACGGGAGACTTGAGCGACGTCCAAGGCAACATCGGCGGTCCGGGCGGGCGCATGGATTTCAGCCGGGTCCGCAAGTACAGCGACGCCTATCAGGCCCTGCGCGACTTCGAGACCGAGGCGGTGGATCTCTGCCTGCCCACCCATTTGCACGCGCCGGTCGCGGTGGCTGCCTTGGAGGCGGGCAAGCACGTGCTGGTGGAGAAGCCCATGGCGCTGACGGGGGAGGACTGCGACCGCATGATCGCCGCGGCCCGCCGGGCCGGTCGGATCCTGATGGTGGCCCAGGTGCTGCGCTTCATTCCCGCCTACCGCACCGCGGCCGAGAGGATCCGCTCCGGGCGGCTGGGCGCCGTCCGGGCCGCGATCTTCCGCCGCCGTTGCGCCGCGCCCGCCTGGGGCGGCTGGCTGCACGAGAAGGCGGCCAGCGGAGGCGGAGTCTTCGATCTGCTGATCCACGACGTGGATTTCATGCTTCAGGCCTTCGGCCGGCCGGAGGCGGTGTCGGCCGCGGGCTGCGAGGACCTGGCGCGCGGCGTGGACTGGATCACGGCGACGTTCTACTACCCCGGCGGCCGGGCGGTGGTGATCTCGGGGGGCTGGCACCATCGGAAAGCCTTCCCGTTCTCGATGGAGTTCACCGTCGTGGGCGAGGGGGGAACCATCGAGTACGGCTCCGACGGCAAGCCCCTCACGCTTTATCGAGCCGACGGAAAGGCGGAGCCGCTGGAGACCGGCGGAGAGCAGGACTGGTACGAAGCCGAAATCCGGTACTTCTTGCAGTGCGCCGCCCGCAACCAGCCGCCGGAGTTCTGCCCGCCGGAGGAGTCCGCGGCTGCGGTGAAGCTGGCCCTGCGGATGCTGGAGGCGCGATCCCGAAACGGAGAGAAGATCCCATGCAACCTTTAGGCGAAATGGAAATCGGCGTCATGTTCTGGGCCGGGCGCGATCCGGTCCCCATGCTGCGCGAAGTCAAATCTCTGGGCGTGCGTTGCGGCCAGTTGGGCCTGCCCGGTCAGGTGAGCCTGGATGCGGCCGCGGCGGCCGCCTGGCGACAGGCGCTCGAAGCCGAGCAGTTCACTTTGGTCACGGTGTTCGCCGCCTACGAAGGCGAGAGCTACGCGGACATTCCCACCGTGCAGCGGACGGTGGGCTTCATCCCGCCGGCCACCCGAGCCGAACGCGAGGCGCGCACTTACGCCGTGAGCGATTTCGCCGCCGCCCTGGGTGCGCCTTCGATCGCCTGCCACATCGGTTTCGTGCCCGAGGACGCCGAGAGTCCCGATTACAAGGCGGTGCGCGAGATGGTCCGCCGGGTGGCCGATTACGCCGCGCGACACGGCCAGACCTTCGCCTTGGAGACCGGCCAGGAGCCGGCGCGCGTGCTGCTGCGCTTCATCGAGGACGTGGCCCGGCCCAACGTGCGCATCAACTTCGATCCGGCCAACATGATTCTCTACGGCACGGGCGATCCCATCGAAGCCCTGGACTTGCTGGGACCCCTGGTGATCTCGGTGCACTGCAAGGACGGCGACTGGCCGCCGCGCGAGCAGCCGGGCGCGCTGGGCGTGGAGCGCCCGCTGGGCCAGGGATCGGTGGGCATCGAGCGCTTCATCCGCAAGCTGAAGCAGATCGGCTACCGCGGAACGCTCAACATCGAACGGGAAGTCGAGGATCCCGAGCAGCGCCTGGCCGACCTCCGCATGGCGGTGCGCCTGCTCGAGGGCCTGCGCGCCTGAGGGGCCGCGACCGGCCCCGATCTCACCACTCCAGCCGCAGCTTCAGTGTGATCTGGCGCGGTCCCTGGCGGGCGGGGCTGGCGTCGGTTTCCACCGAGGAGGCCGTGAAGGCGCCGGGATTGGGATAGCTGAGGTTGTTGTTCGGGATCCCGAAGTGCGGCGTGTTGGTGAGGTTGGAGATCTGCGCGGTGAAGACCGCCCGCCAGCTCTCGCCCAACGGGATCTGCTTGGCCAGGCTGACGTGGCCCACGTGGACCGGATAGCCTTCCAGGATGTTCATGCCGCAGCTCCCGTAGCGCCCGGCCCCGGCCGGCGGCACGGCAAAGGCGGCCGGATTGAACCACAGGTTCTTGTTGCGCGCGCCGGCGTCAGGATTGCCCACGCAATCGGGCAGCAAGGTGACGAAACCCGGGCTGGCGTTGGCCGGGTCCGGTCCGGTGAACCAGGGCGAGTAGTACTGTCCGGTAGCGAAGGTCGCCAGCGCGTGCAGCGTCCAGTTGCCCAGGGCCAGGTTCTTCACCGGTCCGGCCTTGGCGAGGAAGCGCCGGCCCCGGCCTACCGGGAGGGACCAACTGGCGCTGGTGGCCGAATACAGGCGGCGGGTCGCCGCGTCGCGCGTCCAGCGGTTGGTCACGTTGTAAGGGTCCAGCGTGTTGGCGTAATTGCTCCGGTTATCCGCCCAGGTGAAGGCGGACTCCAGCAGGAGGGGACCGTGCCGGTGGCGCACGCGCGCCGCCAGGGAATCGTAGTTCCAGCGCCCGTCGGTCCGCGTGACGTAGGCGCTGCCGAATTGCGGGTAAGGCTTTCGGGAGTTATCGAAGGGCGCCGCGCTGGCGCGAGGTTTATTGACGTCCAGCGTGTAGTTCATGTGCACGCCCCGGAAGCCGATGTAAGAGAGGCTCCAGCCGAGGCTGCGCCAGGCGTGCTCCAGCGTCAGGTTCGCCTGGCGCAGAACGCCTTCCTCGGTCTTCATGGGCAGCGCCGTCACGGTCTGGCTGGGCAGCCCGACCGCCGCCGGGTTGGTGGGGAACGGCCGGGGAAAAGCCAGAGCCGGCACGGTGATGGGAACCCAGTTGGTGTAAGTTTCCTTCAACCAATAAGGGTTCGTCGAGGGCAGTCTTCCCTCCGGGCCGTAGCCCGGACTTTCGGTGAATTCGCCGTAGCCGGCGCGCAGGGCGGCGTTCTCGCTCAACCGCACGGCCAGCCCCAGCCGGGGCCGCACGTTGACGGTCTTGGGTTCCGGGACCACCCGCCCCACCTCGACCGCGATGGACTTCGGGTAGTAGGCGCTCAGCGAGGTAAAGGTGCCGGGCGCGACGATCACCTTGCCGCTTTGCGGGTCCCAGTTGGCCATATAGCCGTCGTCGTAAGTGGGCGAGGCGTAGTAATCCCAGCGCGCGCCCAGCTCCAGGGTCACTCGCGAGTGGACGCGGAAGGAGTCGGCCAGATAAAGGCCGGTCTGATCCTGGCTCACGCGGCGGTTGACTCGCGCGGTTTGGCGGCTGCTGGTGGCCGGATAGCCCAGCAGGAAATCGGCGTAGCCCAGTCCGGTGAAGGCGCCGCTGAAGGCGAAAGCGCCGTAAACCGTCTGGGGCACCTCGGCCAGGCGCCAGAAGTAGCGGCTGTGGTCCACGCCGCCCCTCAGCGAGTGCCGGCCGCGCGTCCAGGTCAAAGATTGGCGCAAGGTGAAGAAGCCGTCGTTGCGTGCAATGTTATCCTCGGCGCCGCCCCCGTGCGGCATGCTCAGTCCGGTCAGGCCGGCGATGGAGACGGCCGGGAAGCCCATTGCGCTGAAGCCCTGCGGATTGACGCCCTGAAGCCCCACGGTGCTCACCACCGAGTCTCCCCGCGGCGGGTCCACATCGCCTTCGCTCTCCCCCTGCTTGATGCGGGCGCGCACGCGCGCCAGCGAGAGGTGGTTGACCAGACGGGAGGAGAAGGCGTGCGTATCGGAGAACAGCAGGCTGCGGTAGCGCAGGGTTCGGGTGGCGTCCAGCGGCCGGCCCACGCTGCCGGGGACGACCGAGGCGGTCTGGTTCTGGAGCCAGCGCAGGTAAAACTGGTGTTGCGAGGTGACCCTCTGATCCCAGCGCGCCAGCGGCCAGTTGCCGTTGTAATCGTCCGGGCCGAAGCGGTGCAGCCAGGTGTAGTTGCGGGTGAGCGTATTGGCGTCGCCCAGGTTGGGCAACTGGTAGTAGCTCCGCACGTAGTTCAAAGAGACCGAGCTGATGCGGTTCATGGGGATCAGGTTTCGCGCGAAGGGCAATCCGCTGCGCGGATCCCGGACCGCCACCGTCTTGCCGTTGGGCGCGATTTGCGGATCGAGGAACTGGCTGAGGTCGCCGTCGCGCATCTTGGCGCTGGGGATGTCGGCGTAAAGGTTCTGCCGGTAGAGCAGGAGCTGGTACATCCCGCTGCCGTACAGCCAGGTCCAATCGGGGATTAAATCCCAACCCATCTCCCCGCCCGCCTCGCGCTGGCGGTAGGAGGCGGCCTGGGTGTCGAAAAAAGAGCGGGCGTTGAGCCGCGAGGCGCCGTGCTTGTAAAACATCGTGCCGTGCAGTCTCTCGCCGGCCCGCTTGGAAACCACCAGGAAGCCCGCGGGCCGGGCCGCGCTGGCGTCGGGATTGGCCAGGACGACCTCGACGGTCTCCGTGGCCACGGGGTTCAGGGTCTGGTTGGTGGTGTCGTCGGCGATGCCGTCGCTCAGCCAGCTCTGCTGCCGGCGTGAGGAGAGGCCTGAGATGACCAACCCGTTGCGGTCCCCCTGCACGGCGGGAGAGGTGACCAGCAAGGGCAGCAGCGTCGGGTGGCGATCGGCGTGGGGCGCATCCGGCCAGCGCGTCTTGTAATCCAGGGTGACGCCGGCCTGGCCGGGGTGGGTCCGGACCAGCGGCTCGGGGGGCCTTACCTGGACGGTCTGGGAAGGATCCCCGGGCGTCATCCGGGCGTCGAAACGCCGGCTCTGCCCGGGATCCAGCCGAATCGGCTCGGCTTGAAAGGCCTGATAGCCGCTCTCCTCGATGAGGATCTGGTAAAGGCCGGGCTTCAGATAGGGGGCGTAGTAACGACCGGCCGAATCGGTGACCGGGCGGCGGACCACCACGTTGGCGGCCAGGTCGGCGATGAAGACCGTCATGCCCTCCAGCGGCTTGCCCTCGGCGTCCGTGACCACGCCCCACAAGGCGGCCGTATCCGACTGGGCCCATAACCGCCCCGTCAAGGCGACCCAGAGCAACAAAAGTCCCGTCCTTGGCAAAGACATGTGACCTCGCGGGCCGGTCCCCGTCGGAGCGCGGGGCCACCCTCGCTTTGCGGCGAGAGCTTCCCGCCCCGCGGTGCAAGGCGGATCCAGGAGCCTGGAATCCCCGAGACCGGGCGTCAATAAACCAATATAGCCGTTCGATGCGGGACCCGGGCCCGCCGGGCGCTGCGGCGGGGCCCGGCCTCGGGGGCGATCGGCGCCGGTTGACCTGCGACGGGAGAAGCTGGCATCCTGGGTTTTGCGCCTGTGATGAGGTTTCTTCTCGCCGCCCGAGTGATGATCGTGGCCTCGCTGGCGTTGCCCGCGGCCGCGCAGCCGGGCGGCGCGCCGCCCGATCAAGCGGCCGAACAGCGTGCCGGGCCGGCGCCACCCGCCCCGGCGAAACTCGAGCGGTTCGCCTTCGGCTTCCGCCTCCGCACTCTGCCCGTGCAACCGCTCAGCGTGATGCGCGACGACAGCCTCATGAGCACCACCCTCGCGGACCGCACGGCCTACGACGTGAACGCCGGCACCAGCTCCCGTTCGCCTTCGGTGGGCGGGGGACCTTCCCTCGAGCTGCGGCTGACGCGCCGGGTGCGGCTGACCGGCGAGGCGCTGTTTCACCGCCTGCGCTACGAGCGGAAGTTCGACCGCTATTCAGGCACGGACGATCCGGCCACCGGCAACGACGAGCGGTCGCACCTGAGCATCACCGAGCGCACCAAGGGCAGGCTGTGGGACTTCCCCGTGCTGGCCCACTACCGGGGGCTGAGCTCGAGCGGGGCGCTCTCGCATGTCTGGCTGGCGGCCGGGGTGGCCGTGCGCTCGATCACCGATATCCGGACCGCCAACGAGATCCGCAACCCGGACGGCAGCGGCTCGAGCGATTATCTGGCGGCGCAACCCTCGCGCCGCAACCTGGTGGGCGCGGTCATCGGCGTCGGCCTCCGGTTCATTGACGAGTTCAACATCAAGATCACGCCCGAGATCCGCTACACCCGCTGGAGCGGCGCCACCTTCGCCGCCGGCACCACACGTTCGCCCAAAGGTCAGCTCGAGATCAGCATCGGCTTTACGCGCTGAGCCGGTCCGGCCGGGCCTCTTGACGCGGCGGCCCGGCTTGTTTCATGCTCAATGTACGGGAGCCGCCGGGAGGTGCTCTGGCGGGCGGCCCCGATCTGAGTCCCCCCGCCGGGGGAGGGGTAGCAAGGATTTCGAAGATTCGCTTCAGGAGGCAAATGATGCAGCGCCATCGCAAGGTTGCGGCGGCCGTGGTGTGGGCCGCCGCCATGTTCCTGTTTTCGGCGTGCGTCTTCGCGCAGTCCGACACGGCGCAGATCTCGGGCTTCGTCAAGGACCCCACCGGCTCGGTGGTGCCCAACGCCAGCGTGACCGTGACCAATGAAGCGACCGGATTGGAGCGCAAGACGGCGACGAACGAAACCGGCTACTATGTGGTCTCCAACCTGCCGCCCGGTTCTTACACCGTGACGGTGGAAGCCACCGGCTTCAAGAAGTTCGTGCGCACGCAGAACCGCTTGGAGCCCAACCTGCCCAGAACCGTGGACGTCTCCTTGGAAGTAGGCGCGGTGACGGAAACCGTCGAGGTCACCGCTTCGGTGACCGCCGTGCAGTCAGACACCGCCACGGTGGGCCGTTTGGTGGAGAGCACGCAGATCCAGAACATGATGTTGAACGGGCGCAACCCGATCTGGCTGGCGATGCTGAAGGCGGGCGTGCGCAGCGGCTCCTCGCTGGCCAGCTTCAGCTTCGGGTTGACGACCGCGGGCTTGAGCATCAACGGCGGCCGCAGCCAGGACTTCGTCATGAATTTCGACGGGGCGGTGGCCGTGCGCACGCGCGCCAACGGCACCTCGATCGGCGTGGCGGACGTGGACACGGTCCAGGAGATCCAGATCCTGACCGCCAACTACAACGCCGAGTACGGGCGCTCAGCCGGCGGCCAGATCCGCCTGGTGACCAAGAGCGGCACGCGCGACTTCCACGGCAGCCTGTATGAGTACTTCCGCAACCGCGAGCTGGACGCCAACACTTGGGCCTTGAATCGCGCCGGCTCGCCGCGTCCCGCCAACAAGTACAACCAGTTCGGATACATTTTCAGCGGGCCGATCTTCATCCCCCAGAAGTGGAACACCGAGCGCTCGAAGCTGTTCTTCCTCTGGAGCCAGGAATGGGTGAAGTTCCGCCAGGAATCCACCTCCATCATCACCGTGCCGTCGCTGGCCATGCGCCAGGGTAACTTCTCCGAGCTGCTCAGCCCGAATCCCTTCTTCACCGGCACGCGGGTGATTTACGACCCGAACACCGGCCAGCCGTTCCCCAACAACATCATCCCGGCCAGCCGGCTGAGCCCGAACGGGATCGGTTTCCTGCGCTCCTATCCCGAGCCCACGCCGGGCTTCCTGCAAGGCCGCAACAATTTCATCCAGACGCGGCCCAACCCGCAAAACCAGCGCAAGGACACGATTTCGATTGATTTCATTCCGAGCGAGAAGCACACCTTCCGCCTCCGTCACCAAAACTACAGCTATACGGCAGTAGATGCCTTCCGCGGCGGCACCGACCGGGCAGTCACCGACTGGAACCGGCCCAATAAGACCGCCTCGCTGAACCACATCTGGACCGTCTCACCGACCATGGTCAACGAGTTCCTGATGACGGCCAGCGTGGACCGGGTATTCATTGGCGTCTACCGGCCCGGCGAGCGCTACGCGCGGTCGAAGTACGGGATCAATTACCCGTACATCTTTCCCGAACGGAAAGAGATCTACGACAAGATCCCGACCATTGACATCGCTAACTTCGCCACCGTGGACGGCGGTCCGTACCCGTCGCAATCCACCGGGCCGATTTACGTCTTCTCCAACAACCTGACCAAGATTTACGGCAACCACACCTTCAAGTGGGGCGTCTCTTACGAGCGCAGCGGGCAGAACGACTTCGACCAGATCAACGTCAGCGGCGTGCCGGGCGGAACCAACAACCAGAACGGGCGCTTCGTCTTCACCGACGCCCGGGCCGGCGCTCCCAGCACAAGGCTGGCCATCGCCAACGCCGCTCTGGGCCTGTTCGACACTTACGCCGAGATCGGCCAGCGCGCCTTCACGCCCTACCGGGCCAACATGGTCGAGTGGTTCGTCCAGGATTCCTGGAAGGCGACGCCCAAGTTGCGCCTGGAGCTGGGCGTGCGCCACACGTACATGACCCCCTATTACTTCAGCCTGTGGGGCAACATCGTCGTGTTCGATCCCCGGCGCTACAACCCGGCGCAGGCGGCGGTACAGGATCCGGCCAGCGGCTACATCCTGAGCGGCGATCCTTACAACGGCATCGTCATTCCGGGCAAGGCATGGCCGGATGCCGCCAAGGGTCGCGTCGCGCTGGCCGACGACCGCAGCTTCGACCGCCTGTTCTCGGGCGGCCCCAACTACTGGGGCGAGCGGCAGTGGCTGAACTTCCAGCCGCGCGTCGGCCTGGCCTACTCGATCACCGCCAGGGACGCCGTCCGCGCCGGCTTCGGCCGCTTTATGGCCCGGCCCGGCGTCAGCGACAACATCTTCCTGGGCGGCAACCCGCCGCTCCAGCCGATGGTCTCGATCGCCAACGGCCAGGCGGACAACCCGGCCGGCGGCAGGCCGTCGCGCTTCCCCCTGTTCTTCATGACCACCGACCCGGTCTTCAAGATCCCGGGCGCTTACACCTGGAACTTCACTTACGAGCGTGAGGTGGGCTTCGATACGCTGGTGTCGGTGGCCTACGTGGGGCGCACGGGCGTGCATCTGGAGCGCGAGCGGAATCTCAACGCGCTTCCATTGGGCACCTTGTTCAAGCCCGAGAACAAGGGCATCAACACCAACGTGCTGCGGCCTTACAAGGGCTTCGCCCAGATCGCGCTGGGCGAGATGGCGGCGCGCAGCGAGTACAACGGCCTTCAGCTCGAGGTCAACCGCCGCTTTACGCGCGGCCTGAGCTACGGGCTGTCCTACACCTACTCCAAGAGCGTGGACAACGCCTCCGGCCGGCGCGACCGCATCAACAACCCCTGGGACGACCGCAACTTCTGGGGACCCTCCAGCTTCGACACGCGCCACGTGGCGGTGATCAACTTCATCTACCAGTTGCCGCTGTTGCGCGGGCGCAACGACATCCTGGAGAAGACCCTGGGCGGCTGGCAGGTCAACGGCATCGCCCAGTTCCAGACCGGCGCGCCCTTCAGCGTCGCCACCTCCGACGATTTCGCAGGCATCGGAGCGGTGGGCGAAGGGCAGGCCTGGGACATGCTGGGTGACTGGAAGCTGCCGCGCAGCGAGCGGAAGTTCTCCCAGGGCGCGGCGGATCAGAACTTCTGGTTCCGCACCAAGCTGCCCGACGGCTCTCCCCTGTTCGTGCCGCCCGCACAAGGCACCTTCTCGAAGAGCCAGACCCGGAACATGCTTTACAACGTCGGCTTCCAGAACTGGAATCTGGCGGTCTTCAAGGATTTCCGCATCCGCGAAGGCCACACCCTTCAGTTCCGGAGCGAGTTCTTCAACTTCCCGAACCATCCCAACTGGGGCGGCGCGGACTCGAATCCGCGCAGCGGCACCTTCGGCAAGGTGACCAGCAAAGGCGGTAACCGCAACGTGCAGCTCGCCCTGCGCTACAACTTCTAAGCCCCCGAAGGCGGAGGCCCGCTCGCGCGCGCCGCGGGCGGGCCTTTTTGTTTCAATACGGCCAGGCGCTGTCGTCGGCGCGCCGGACGGTGGGCCGGTGCCGCGCCAGGTACGGGTACTTCGCAGCCGCCTGCTCGTTGACCTCGATGCCCAGGCCCGGCTGGTCGCCGATGTCCACGTAACCCTCGCGAAACGTCGGCGCGGTCGAGAATACCTCGCGGGCAGCCTCCGACCAGTTAGTAGCGCATTCCTGGATGCCGAAGTTCGCCACCGAAAGGCTGACGTGGCAGTTGGCCATCTGCGCTATGGGTGAGATGTTACTTGGCCCGTGCCAGGCGGTCAGGATGCCGTAAGGCTCGGCAATGGTGGCGATCTTCCTGCCGGTGGTGATGCCGCCGCAATGGCAGAGATCGTGGCGCACGTAATCAATCAAGTGCTCGGTGATCAGGAACAAGCCGTCCCACTGCCCGGTCCAGATCTCGCCCATGGCGATGGGGATGCTCGATTGCTTCCGGATGAGGCGGAAAGTATCCAAATGCTCGGGACGCAACGGGTCTTCAAGGAAGAACANATTGTAAGGCTCCAGCGCCTTGGCCAACCACAACGCCTGGTGGGGCGCGATGCGCTCATGTACGTCGTGCAGTAGCTCGATGTCTTCNCCCAGCGTCTTGCGCAGATGCTCAAACAACTTGGGCAACGTGCGCACGTAGGGGGCCGGCTCCCAGGTCTCCAGGGGCGGCACACCGGCCTCGTGCGCCTTCTGGGTGGCGGCGCGCTGGCGCTCGGAGGGCGGCACGGCGTAGCCGGAATCCGCGCCGGGCGGGGCCACTTGCACCTTGATGACCTTGTAGCCGCGCTCCATAGCGCGCCGCGCGCCTTCTTCAACCTGGCGGAAGTCGCGCCCGCCCACGCTGGTGTAAGTCAGCAGCCGGGACCGCGCGCGCCCGCCGAGCAGCTCGTAAACCGGCAGGCCGGCTACCTTGCCTTTGATGTCCCACAGCGCCATGTCTATGCCGCTCAGCGCCGACATATGCACCGAGCCGGAACGGTAATAAGGCAGCAGGAACAGGGTTTGCCAGATATCTTCCAGCCGCATGGGGTTGCGCCCGATGAGCGCAGGCCGGAGGTGTTCCTCAACAAACTTCGCCACGCCCAGCTCGCTGCCCGAGCAGGTGGCGTCGCCCCAGCCGTAAAGACCGGGTTCGCTGGTCAGGATTTTCACCAGGACGTAATTGCCCAGGGGCGCGCGATTGGGGTTCGTGACCACGACCTTGACGTCGGTGATCTTCAGATGGCGCGGTGCGCGGCCGGCAGCCGCCTGTGCGGCAGCCGGAAGCGGAGCGCAGGCGAGGGCAGCCAGGAAATCTCGGCGTCGCATGACCTAACTCCACAGACGATCCCAAGAACGTTCCTTGTCCCACTCCGGCGTGGGTTCGAAGTACCCCGGCTCGGCCAGATGCTTCTTCACCGCCTCCTCGTTGAGCGTGATGCCCAGGCCCGGCGTCTCCGGCACCTTGATGAAACCCCGATTGACGATCGGCTTCTCGATCCCTTCGACCAGCTCGTCCCACCAGGGCACATCCGCCGAGTGAAACTCGAGCACCAGGAAGTTCTCGGTGGCCGCGGCGCAGTGCACGTTGGCCAGGCAGGAGACCGGGGCGCCGGCGAAGTGCATCGCCATCGCCACGCCGTATTCCTGGGCGGCATCGCCGATCTTCTTGGTCTCCAGAATTCCGCCCGCGGTGGCCAGATCGGGATGGATGATATCCACCGCGTGGCGCCGGCAGAGCTCGATGAACGGCTCCTTGAGGTAAATATCTTCGCCGGTCAGGATGGGCACGTTCACGGCGTCGGTAATCTGCTTGAGCAGATCCGTGTACTGCCAGGGAATCATATCCTCCAGCCAGGCCATGTTGTATTTCTCCAGGGCGCGGCCCAGGCGGATGCAGGAATTCACGCCCAGGTGGCCGAAGTGGTCGGCCGCCAGCGGGACCTCCATGCCGATCGTCTCGCGGATGGCGCCCACGTACTCGGCCATCAGGGCGACGCCCTTCTCGCTCAGCTCCATGCCCGTGAACATGTGCTGGGTGAGGAAGAAATCGCGCTGGGTGGTTCCCAGGGGCCTGCTCACAGCGCCGGGAACTTTCTCGACCAGATCCACGCCCAGGTCCATCTTCAGCCAGGTGTAGCCGGCTTCGAGGCGTTTCTTCATACGCTCGGCGTAAACCTTGGGATCATGCGATTCCGGCGTGTCGGCGTACAGCCGGATGCGGTCCCGGAATTTCCCTCCTAACATCTGATAGACCGGCACTCCGTAAGCCTTGCCCGCCAAGTCCCAGAGCGCCATCTCGACGCCCGAGACCCCTCCCCCCTGGCGGGCGTGAAAGCCGAATTGCTTGATCTTGCGAAAAATCTTGTCTATGTTACAGGGGTTTTCCCCCAGCAGCCGGCTTTTCAACATCAAGGCGTACGTCTTGCTGGCGCCGTCCCGCACCTCGCCCAATCCGTAGATGCCTTGATTGGTGTCAATGCGCACGATCGGGCAGCGCATGGGAGCGCGTCCCACCACGGCCACCCTGAGGTCCGTGATCTTCAACTCGGAAGGCTTCGAAGCAGTTCGCGTGTGCTGGAGCAGCGACTCCAGCGTGTCCTCGTTCCAGAAGCCGCCCGCACCCGCCGCGATGCCGGCCAGCAATCCTCGCCGGCTGAATCCGTTTTCCTCCAGGTTGCGTCCCATGGAATCCTTCCTGACCTTTGACGGCCTATTGTACCCCCCCGCCGCCCCCGAGCTGCCGGGCGGAAGCCAGATAGACGGCGTTCAAAATGAACTTGAAGGTCCCGAACGGCTGCCCGCGGAACTGAGGGCGAAAACCAAACAGAACGACGCGGCCCCGGCCGTAACGGGCCTCGACCAGCGCCGCCTTGCCCGACACCTGCCGTTCCCCCGAGATCCAGCCGCTGGCCAGCAGTTTCTCGGCGGCGTAGCGCGCCACCACGCGGGTCTCGCGCTCCCCTCGGTTGTATTCCTCCAGCAGCGTCACATCCCAGGCCTGGCCCCCGGTGGAAAATGCAATCGCCTGGGCGGGCATGCCCAGCGCCAGCGGATGCGCCGCCTCCACGCTGATGCGCAACAGCGACCCCGGACATTGGAAGCCGCCCGCGCCGGGGCGCACCGCGTTGCGCAAAGGCAGCGGAAAGTATTCCACCGGCAGTTCGGCCGCCGCGTCGAAGGCGATCAGCGTGCCGCCCTGACGCACGAACTCCTCCAGCGCCGCCAGGCCGGGCACTCCCACGCCCCCGCTGTACTCCGGGCGCTGGACGGCCCGCGGTTCCTCCGGCGCCGCCGCCCCCTCGCGCAGCGGCGCCGGCCGCTCGGCAAACCGCACGCCGTGCAGGATCGAAGCGGCGCTTTGCGAGGCCAGGATCAGGGCGTCGAAGCGCTCCCGGAGCGCTCCCTGGCGGATCTCGGCGTTGTGCAGCAGCGTGTGCGGGATCTTATAGTAATCGAGCAGCCACTGCGTCCAGCCGGTGTCCATGTTGGCCGTCCAGGGCTCGTAGAGCGCCACTCGCGGCCGCCGCAGCTCCCAGGCGGCCCTGGCGAGCGCCTCCGGGCTCGCCCGGCCTTCGGCCAGGAACGCCCCGTCGGAGGCGCGCAGCACGCGGGCCCCTCGCTCCAGCAGCTCGGCCACGGTGCGAAAGGCGGCGTTCTGGCGGGGATCCAGGCTTTCGGCCGGAAGCGCGAAATCGCTCGCCTCCTCCAGATCGGCCTCGAACGGCTCGTCCACCCGCTCGACCTGCACGCCCATTTGCAGGGGCAGCGTCCAGCCGGCGATGTCGTAGGGCCGGCGGGCGGGCCCGGAGTCGCCCGCGCGCAGATCCGGGTAGCGCTGCGGCTCCATCAGATCCACCAGATAAGCCCGGAAGGCCTGGGCGGCGGGCAGCACCCAGCTTCCGGCGGCGAACCTCTTGCCGGCGGCCTGGAACTCGCGCCGCGCCCGCAGCACGCGCAGGCCGCTCCGCCGCAGCCGTTCGAGCATCTCCAGGGCGCTCGAGGGGTCCCACTGCTCGGCGGGAACCACGTAGGCGTAGGGTTTGCCCCGCCGTCCCGCCTCGATCGCCGCCTGCGCCATTTGCCAGGCCTTCAGCAGGAAATCCGAGGAGCGCTGGGCGGCCAGGTCCAGGATGGCAAAGTCCGCCGTGAGCATGTATTCGATGGCGTCGCGCAGCGTCCAGCGGCCGCCCAGCCAGGGCTGCGGATAAAAGATACTGGGCTCGCGGGTGGGAACGCCGTTGGCGAAGCGCTCGGGGAATTCCGCCGGGCGGTAGGTGCGGGGCGTGGCGTAGGCGAACCCCGCCGTCTCAGTCAGGATGCCGTGCATGTTGTGAAACACCGGCACGGTGCGCAGGCCGCCGTTCCACCAAGCGTCGAAACTCAAATAAGAGATCACGCCCGGCTTGTTCTCCCGCGCGAAGCGCTCCTTCATGGCCGCTCCGATCAGGTTGATCCCCTCGATGACCGCCGCCGGCAGGTTGGGATTCAGCGGCTCGGCGTGCGGCGGCACGAAAATCCGGGCCGGAAAGGGCGGCGACTGGTGCTGGTTGTAGACGATCTGGGGGAACCATTCCTCGAACAACAGCCGCGTGACGTGGCGCGTCTCTTCCAGATTCAGCATGAACCAGTCCCGATTGTTATCGTGCCCGGCGTACTTCTGGTAGAGCCAGGGCAGGCGAGCGTTCTCATGGGGGGTGCCCAGATTGCGCCGGTACCATTCCGCCACCATGTCCAGCCCGTCCGGGTTGATGCAGGGAATCTGGAGCAGGATCACGCGGCGGCGAATGCGGCGGACCTCCTCGCTTTCCTCGGTGAGCAGGCGGTAGGCCAAGTGTGGGGCGTGCTGGGCCGGGGCGGTCTCGCTGGCGTGCAGGCCCGAATCAATCCAGACGACGACCTTGCCCTCCTCGGCCAGCCGCCGCGCCTCCTCCGGCGCGGCTTCCCCCAGCGCCAGCCGGCGGCTGATGGCGCGGTAGCGCTCGAACTGGCGCAGGTTGTCGGCGTCGGAAATCAAGGCCGCCAGCATGGGTTTGCCCAGCGAGGTGCGCCCGAAGCGGATCAGGCGGATGCGGTCGCTCGCCCCGGCCAGCTTCTCAAAGTAGCCCGCGAGCTGCCGGTAGTCGGCCAGCTTGTACTCCTCGCCCGGATCGAAGCCGAAGTGTTCCCTGGGAGCGGGGACCGGAGCCGCCCAGCAGGCCGCCGAAAGCGTCAAAATGAAGAGTCTTCGCCTCATCGTGAAAGAACCTATTATGCATCCCGGCGGTGTGCGATTCCGCGCCGGCCTGATCCAGATGGCCTGCGGGGAAGATCCCAACGAGAATCTGGCCAAGGCCCACTGGCGCATCCGCGAAGCGGCCGCCGGCGGGGCCCGGCTGATCTGCCTGCCCGAATTGTTCCGCTCGCGCTACTTCTGCCGGGAGGAGGACCCCCGGATGTTCGCCCTGGCCGAGCCGGTGCCCGGTCCCACCACCGAGGCGCTGGGCGCGCTGGCCCGCGAGCTGGGCATCTTCATCGTCGCCCCGCTGTTCGAGCGGCGGGCGCCCGGGCTCTATCACAACACCGCCGTGCTGCTCTCGCCGGAAGGCTCGGTGGCCGGAATCTACCGCAAGATGCACATCCCGGACGATCCCCTTTACTACGAGAAGTTCTACTTCACGCCGGGCGACCTGGGCTTTCCCAGTTTTCCCACGCCTTTCGGACGCATCGCCGTGCTGATCTGCTGGGACCAATGGTTCCCCGAGGCCGCCCGCCTGGCTGCGCTCTCGGGCGCGTTCCTGCTGCTCTATCCCACCGCCATCGGCTGGCACCCGGCGGAAAAAGCCGGCGAGGGTGAGGCGCAACGAGAGGCCTGGCGCACCGTCCAGCGCGCCCACGCCATCGCCAACGGCGTCTACGTGGCGGCGGTGAATCGCACCGGGCGCGAAGGCCCGCCCGGCCGGGACTTGGAATTCTGGGGATCCTCCTTCGCGGCCGACCCCTTCGGGCGGCTGCTGGCCGAGGCCCCGGCGGACCAGGAAACCACCCTGGTGGTGGAATGCGATCCCGCGCAGGTCGAGCACGTCCGCCGCCACTGGCCGTTCCTGCGGGATCGCCGCGTCGAAGCCTACTCGGGAATCCTGGAACGCTGGCTGGAGTGATGCCCACGCGCCGTCTCACGCCCGCCCGGCTCGGCTTCCGCCTCCCCGCCGAATTCGAGCCCCACGAGGCCACCTGGATCGCCTGGCCCCACAACCGCACGGACTGGCCCGGCAAGTTCGCCCCCATTCCCTGGGTTTACTGCGAGATCGTGCGCCACTTGGCCCGCGCCGAGCGGGTGCGCATCCTGGTCAACGACGAGGAGGCCGAGCGGCGCGCCCGGCGCCAGTTGAGTCGCGCCCACGTCCCCCTGGACGGCGTGGAGTTCTTCCATTGCCCGACCGACCGCGGCTGGACCCGCGATTTCTGCCCGCTGTTTTTGAAGGACGCCGCCGGCCGCCGGGCGGCCGTAAAGTTCCGCTTCAACGGCTGGGCCCGCTACGACGACTGGCGGCGGGACGAGGCCGCGGGCGAGTTCGTAGCCCGGCGCTCGAAGCTGCCGCTTTGGCGTCCGAGCCTGCGGGGACGCCGGCTGGCGCTGGAAGGCGGCGCGGTGGAGGCGAACGGCCGCGGCCTGCTGCTGGCCACCGAAGAGTGCCTGCTCGATCCGGTGCAGGCGCGCAATCCGGGGCTGGCGCGGGAGGATCTGGAACGGGTGCTGCGCGAGTATCTGGGCGTGCGGCGCGTTCTCTGGCTGGGGCGGGGCATCGCCGGGGACGACACCCACGGCCACGTGGACGATATCGCCCGCTTCACCGGACCAGCCACCGTAGCAGCCGCCTTCGAGCCCGACCCCTCCGATCCTAACCACGAGCCCCTGCGCGAGAACCTGCGCCGCTTGCGCCGCTTTCGCGACGAGCGCGGCCGCGCGCTGCGCGTCGTCACCCTGCCCATGCCCGCCCCGGTGTACTTCAACGGCCAGCGGCTGCCGGCCAGCTACGCCAACTTTTACATCGCCAACCGCCTGGTGCTGGCGCCCACCTTCGACGACCCCAACGACCGCATCGCCCTGGAGCGGCTGGCCCGCCTGTTTCCCGAGCGCTGCGTCATCGGCATCCACTGCCGCGACCTGGTGCTCGGCCTGGGCGCCCTGCACTGCCTCACGATGCAGCAGCCCGCAGCAGGACNTTGAGCGCGCCCTTGCGCNCNGCGGCCCGGAAGGCCCGCGGCGCTTCCNAGAGCGGATATTCCGCCGTGATCATTTCGCGCAAGCGCAAACGCCCGCCGGCCAGCAACTCCAGCGCCGGTTCGAACCGGCCGCAGCGGGAGCCCACCAGCGTGATCTCGTTGACCACCACGGGAGCGGCGTCCAGCTTCACCGCTTCGTGCACGGTGGACTTGACGATCACCGTGCCCCGCGGCCGGGTCATTGCGATCGCCTGAGGCAAGCCGCGGGCCGTGCCCGTGGCTTCCACCACCCAATCGTAACGGGCTCGGGGCAATCGCTTTCCCGCCCGGTGAGCCACGACGCCCAGCGCCTCGGCGATGCGCAGCTTCTCAGGATGGCGCCCGAACAGATGCACCCGCAGGCCGCGGAGCGCCAGGATCTGGGCGACGAGCAGACCCAGCTTGCCGTCCCCCAGCACGGCTGCTTCGCTCCCCGGGGGGATCGTGACCTGCTCGAGAATCTCGCAGGCCGCCGCCAGCGGTTCGGCGAACACCGCCTCTTCGGTCGGAATTTCCTCCGGCAGCGGGTGCAGGTTGCTCTCGGGCAGCGTGAAGAACTCGCTGAACGCCCCCGGATGCCCGGCGATGCCCAGCACCCTGCGCCGCGGGCAGTGCCGGCCCAAACCGCGCGCACACCACGCGCAGCACCCGCAGGCCAGGTTGATCTCGCCCACCACGCGCCGGCCGAGCAGCGAAGCCTGATCGGCTTCGACCACCTCGCCCACGAACTCGTGACCCGGCGTGCCCCGGAAGCGGTAGTAGCCGCGCAGCAGCTCCAGATCGGTGTTGCAGATACCTCCGGTCAACAGCCGGATGAGCGCAAAACCCGGCGGTCTTCGCGGCCGCGGCCGCCGGCGCAAGCGGAGCCGTCCTGCTTCCAGATGCACGGCAAGCATGAGCGTCTCCCAGTATAATCAGGGTTTCCATGACTGCCGAACTGGTCTGCTTCCAAGCCGCCTGCCGCGCGCGCTTCCCCATCAGCGAAGTCCTCTACAACTGCCCTCGCTGCGGCGGGCTGCTGGAGGTGGCCTACGCCGGGCCCGGGATGCCGCCGGAAGTTCTCAAGCAACTCTGGCGCTCGCGCCGGCTGAACAACGCGCCGCTCGATCAAAGCGGCGTCTGGCGCTACCGGGAGATGATTCCCTTCCTGGAGGACTACGCGGCGGTGGTCTCCCTGGGCGAGGGCAACACGCCGCTGATCGAAGCGCCCCGCGCCGCCTCCTGGGCCGGACTGGAGCGCCTGAGCTTCAAACACCAGGGTTACAACCCCACCGGCTCGTTCAAAGACAACGGCATGACCTGCGGTGTGGCGCAGGCGCTGCGGCTGGGCATGCGGCGCGTGGCCTGCGTCTCGACGGGCAACACCTCCGCCTCGATGGCCGCCTACGCCAGCGCCGCCGGACTTCAGCCCATCGTCTTCATCCCCCACGGCAACATTTCCTACGGCAAGCTGGCGCAGGCGCTGGAGTACGGCGCGCGCACCTTCCAGGTGGAAGCCAACTTCGACCAGATCCTGGCCTTGGTGCGCACGCTGGCCGAACGGCTGGGCATTTACCTGCTGAACTCGATCAACCCCTTCCGCATCGAGGGCCAGAAGACCATCGTCATCGAGATGCTGGAACAGCGCGAGTGGTCCCCCCCGGACTGGATCGTGCTGCCGGGAGGCAATCTGGGCAACACCGCGGCCTTCGGCAAAGCGCTGCGGGAGCTGGCCGAGCGCGGCCTGATCAGCCGCCTGCCGCGCCTGGCGGTGATTCAGGCCGAGGGCGCCGCCCCCTTTTATGAACTGGCCCGCCGCCGGCAAGGCCCGCTGGAGCCCGTGGCGCAGCCGGAGACCCTGGCCACCGCCATCCGCATCGGCGACCCGGTCTCCTGGCCCAAAGCCCTGCACGAGGTGCGGTCCACCGGCGGGCTGGTCGAGAAAGTCAGCGAACAGGAGATCGCCGACGCCAAGGCCGTCATCGGGCGCTGCGGCATCGGCTGCGAACCAGCCTCGGCCGCCACCCTGGCCGGCATTCGCAAGCTGCGCGCCGCGGGCCTCATGCGCCCCGGCGAGGACGTGGTGGCCGTGCTTACCGGCCACCTGCTCAAAGACCCGGACTACATCTACCGCTATCACACCGGGCAGCTCGTGACGCCGCGAGGCGACCGGTTGAGCTCGGCCTACGCCAACCAACCGGTCGTGGTCCCCAACGATCCCGACCGCATCGCGGAGGCGCTCGAATGCGAAGGCGAGAATTCGCGGCCGCGCCGCTGAGCCTGGCTGCCGGCCCGGCGCCGGCGATTTGCCGGGCGAGGGGCGCCGACGGCGCTCCTCTGCCTCTGGAAGACTTGCGCCGCTTCCACGTTTGCGACCAGAAGCTGCGCCCCTTCCCTCTCCGGCCCGAGATCGAGCCGGGCGAGGTGCGCTTCGCGCCGCCCGATCGGCCGTTCCGCATCGGCCTGACGATGGTCGTGCCCGGCTTCGGCCACGTCATGGTCTATGCCGATAACCGCGGGCGCGGCTACACGCGGGACTCCCTGCCCCAGCCGCTGGCTTTCGGCTCCGAGGCGGCCCGCGATCGCATCGCCTGCGTCCGCCGTCTGATCGAAGATTGCCGGCGCTCCGGCTACGACGTGCCGCCCGGCCCCCGGCGCAGGATCGAGAAGGCCGAAGCCGCGCTTGGGCAAGCCGGCGGTCCCGGCCGCGAGCTGGAGGCTTTGGCCGAAGCCCTCTGGGCGGGGGAGGAACTCGTGGTGGATCGCGCGCGCCAGGCGATCGCGCGGCGCGGCCCGCGCCCGGGCTTCCTGTTCGGCTCGAACGCCTTCGGCTATCCCCGCCTCGGCCGGCCTTACGCCGAACGCTTCCAGGCCGTCTTCAACTACGCCACCCTGCCTTTTTATCTCGGGCCGATCGAGCCCGTGCAGGGCCGGCCGAACTACGGCAACGTCGAGAAGATCCTGGACTGGCTGGCGGGAACCGAGATCCTGGCCAAGGGCCATCCGCTGGTGNGGTTCTATCCCGGCACTACGCCGGCCTGGCTGCACGGCAAGCCCTTCGAGGAAGTCCGCCGCCTGGCTCTCGAACACGTGCGCCGCTCGGTGAGCCGCTTCCGCCGCCAGATCCACGTCTGGGACGTGATCAACGAGGCCCACATGCAGAACGTGCTGGGCTTCACGCTCGAACAGCAGGTCGAAATGACGGCCGCGGCCGCACGGGCCGCCCGCGAGGCCGATCCCACCTGTTTCCGCATCGTCAACTGCTGCTGCACCTGGTCGGACTACATGGCGCGGGAGCCCAAGCTCGGCCAGCAGAGCGTCTATGACTACCTGGTCATGGTCCGCCAGGCAGGCATCGAATACGAAGCTCTCGGCCTTCAGTATTACTACGCCGCCCGCGACATGGTGGAGATCGAGCGCTCTCTGGAGACCTTCCGGGAGTTCGGCAAGCCGGTGCACATCACCGAACTGGGCCTGCCTTCCTCTTCCGAGCCGGTCAACAATCCCTTCGGGCAAAGCACGCGCTATCCCTGGCACGGCTCCCAGTGGAGCGAGGGCGCCCAGGCGGATTGGATCGAGCAGTTCTACACCCTGGCTTTCAGCAAGCCCTGGATCGAGGCCGTCACCTGGTGGGATCTGTCCGATCCCGCCTTCATTCCCCACGGGGGCTTGCTGCGCAGCGATCTCAGCCCCAAGGAAGGCTACACGCGCCTGGCGGATCTGATCCGGCGCTGGCGCAGCCCGGCCGCCTGAGGGCAGCGCGATCAGGCCGGCGGGTATTTGACCTTCTTGAGCACCTTGCCCAGGGTCTTGACCGCCCGGTCCACCTCGGGCTCGGTGATGATGTAAGGCGGCAGGAAGCGCAGCACGTTGTCGCTGGTGCAGTTGATCAGCAGGCCTTCGGCCAGGGCGTCCAGCACGATCTGCTTGCCGGGCAGATCCAGCTCCATGCCCAGCATCAGGCCGCAGCCGCGCACTTCTTTGATGAAGCCGAAGTGGCGGGCCAGCTCGGCCAGTTGCATGCGGAAGCTGCCTCCGATCTGGTAGATCGAGGGCAGCAGCTCGGCCAGAATGGCCAGGAATTCCAGGGCCACGCGGCAGGCCAGCGCTCCGCCGCCGAACGTGGAGCCGTGCATGCCGGCCCCCAGCGTGGCGGCCGCCTTGGCGTTGGCGATGATCGCCCCCAGCGGCAGGCCGCAGGCCAGCGGCTTGGCCACCACCGTGACGTCGGGCGCGACGGGCGGCTCGGCAAGCTGGTAGGCGAAGTAACGGCCCGTGCGGCCCAGTCCGCACTGGATCTCGTCGAAGATCAGCAAGGCGTCGTGCCGGTCGGCCAACTCGCGCGCTCTGCGGGCGAAGGCCGGCTCCAGCGGCCGGATGCCGCCCTCGCCCTGGATCCATTCCAGAACGATGCCGGCCGTGTCGGGCCCCACGGCCGCCTCCAGAGCCGCCAGATCGTTGCGCGGGACGAAGCGCACGCCCGGCAGCAGCGGCTGGAAGGCTTCGCGGTACTTGGCCTGGCCGGTGACCGAGAGCGCCCCCAGCGTGCGCCCGTGAAAGGAGTTCTCCAGCGAAACGATTTCGTGCTTGCCGGCCCGGATTCTCCGGCCGTGCGCGCGCGCCATTTTCAGCGCGCCCTCGATCGCCTCCGTGCCCGAGTTGCAAAAAAACACGCGCTCGAGGCCGCTCAACTCCGCCAGGCGGCGCGCCAGCGGGCCCTGGTGCTCGTGGTAGTAGAGATTCGAGCAGTGCACCAAAAGGCCGGCCTGCTCGCGGAGCACGCTCAGGATGCGCGGGTGGGCGTGTCCCAGGGCATTCACCCCGATGCCCGCGATCAGATCCAGGTAGCGTTTGCCTTCGGCGTCATAGAGGTAGCAACCCTTGCCGCGCCGCAGCACGAGCGGGAAGCGGCTGTAGTTCTGCACCAGGTATTGCTGTTCCAGCTCGATGACGGCCTGGGCTTCGGGCACGGCCGAGGGCGCTGTGGGCCCGCTCATCCCCACATCATAACGCCGCCGGACGGGCGCAGGCCGCTCTCAGCGCCCGGCCGGCGCCGCGTCTTGCCAGCCGACCAGCCGGATGCCCAGCTTGTCCATCAACCGGCGGGTCTCCGGCGCCAGGAAGATGCGGCGGTCCGCATCGCGCTGCCAGGCGCCGGCGGTCGCGCCTTTCAGCTCCTCGTCCAGGTAGCCGGGATGCAGGATCATCATGTGGACGCCGGGCGGGAGGTTGCGCAAGGCGGCGTGGTAGGCGGCGCGCGCCTGGTCTTCGTTGCTCGCCCCGCGGGCCGGCGCCGAGAGCAGGCTGTCCAGCCGGAAGACCCCCTCGGCGCGGTATCGCTCCTCGTTGGCCAGCAAGTAGTCGCGCACGGCCGGCGGGGCCTGGGCCGCGGCCTGTTCGGAGGGCTTGACGCGCAGGATCGGCACGCCGCACTCGCGGCCCAGCTTCTCGAAGAGCTGGAAGTAGTCCGGGCGGGCGTAAAGGGCGCCCATGTGGGTGTCCAGGTGAGTGAAGCGGATGCCCAGGCGGCGGGCGTGCTCGATCTGCGCGCGGAGTTCCGCCTCCACCTCTTCGGGCCGCGCGCGGCTCGCGGTCCCCGCCACCGACGGCCAGAGATAACCTTCCGGATCCAGCAAGCCCGGCACGCGATCGCGCGGGGCCAGCGGGCCCCAGCGCAGCGTCTTCCATTCGCTGTTCAGCGTGAGGTGCAGGCCGATGTCCTTTTCCGGATGCGCCCGAGCGTAGGCCGCCGCCTCCGCCACCCAGGGGCAGGGCATCATGATCGAGGCGCTGGAGACCGCCCCTTGATCCAGCATCTCGATGATGGCCCGGTTGACCGAGTGCGACATCCCGAAGTCGTCGGCGTGCAGGATCAACCGCACGTCCGCGCCGGCCGCCAGGGCCGGCAGCCACAGCAGCGCCAGCAGCCGGGATTTCATCGCCCGCCTCCTCAAAACAGCGCGTAGCGGAGCGCCTTGAGCATGACCCAAACCACCCACAGCCCCACCACTGCGGCCAGCGCCCTGGAATAGTTCAGCTTGCGCGCCGCCGCCGACAGTCCCAACGCCAGCAGCAGGATGACCCAGATCGAGAACAGATCAATCGAGGAGGCCACGCTGACCAACCACTTGGGCGTGGCCTGCGGATCCAGGTAGGCTCCGATGTTGAAGGCGGTGGGGTTCTCCAGATCGAAATCCTCCGGGGCTTTCAAGTACATCATGAGGATGCCGAACAGCCCGGCCAGCACATTGGGCAGGAGGGCGTAACAGGTCGCGGCGAACACCTGGCGAAAGGCGAGCTGGGCGCTCAGCATCAGATTGGAGACGAACAGCAGCAGTCCGGCGACCACCAGCGCCGAGACCACCGTGCCGCCCACCGCGCCCACGTAAGCGAAGACCGAAACCAGGGGCAGTTGCTGTTCGAGCACGCGCTGCCGCTGCTCGGCGGTGAGGCTCTCGGTCCGCGGGCTGGATTCGATGGCCCGCTCCAGGTAATGCTGCCAACCTACCCGCTGGGAGAACAGGTACACGAAAATCACCCCCACCACCACGCTGAGCAGCAGGGGAGCCCACCAGCGCGGGCGGGCCGCGATGTCGGCGAAGGCGCGTTTGGGATCGAAGAAGACGGCGCCCAGGCGACTGAGTTCGCTCAGGGGCGGCGCTTCCGGGGCGGGCGCGGGTTTCGGTGTCATGAGTCGGTTCTCCGGTCCTGGATTATCCCACAAACCGGCGGCCGAGCTGTCCGGGGGTGCGGTTGCTAAACTGGCGAATGGAACCGCCTTGCGCTTGCGCAAGCTATTCATACGGACTCTTCTGCTCTGGGCGCTGGTTGCGGGGCCGGGCTGCGCGCCGGAAACGCCCCGGGAGACCGTGTTGGGCGAAGCCTACGTCGGGCCGGCTACGCTCCGGCTGCGGCGCGAGTTGAATTCCAAGACGCCCGACGGGGAACTGCTCCATCACGGCGAGCGGGTGGAAATCGTCGGGCGGCGCCGGGTGTTCGTCAAGGTGCGCACGGCGGGCGGCGCCAGGGGCTGGGCTCTGATGCGCCAACTGCTTTCCTCTCGCCAGATGGAAGAGCTGAACGCGCTGGCCCGGCGCGCCGCCGAGATGCCCTCCCACGGGGCGGCCACCGTATATGAGCCGTTGAACGTTCATAGCGAACCGAACCGCCAGGCGCCCAGCTTTTATCAGATCCGGCAAGGCGAGCACGTCGAGGTCCTCGCTCAGAAGCTCGCCCCCCGAGTGCCTTTCCAGAATCCCGCCTTGCTGCCGCCGCCGGCCGAACCGCCTCGCGCCTCCAAGCCCAAACCGCGGCGTGACGGCAAGTCTTCCGACCCAGCCCCGCCGCCCGCTCCCCGACCGCCGGCCGATTGGCTGGAGCTGTCCCGCACCCCGCCGGAACTGCTGGCCGAGAGGGCCGCCCGTCCGGCCAAGCCCGTGCCGGTGGACACCTGGGCCCTGGTGCGGCTGAAGAACGGGCGGGCCGGCTGGGTCCTGGCTCGCATGCTGCGCATGGAAATCCCCGATGAGGTGGCGCAGTACTCCGAGGGCCACCGGATCACCTCTTACTTCTCGACCGGCCGGGTCAAGGACGGGGATCAGCTCAAGGACAACTGGCTGTGGACCACCCTGGCCCCGGGCGACCACCCTTACGATTTCGACAGCTTCCGCTACTTCGTTTGGAGCACGCGCCGCCATCGCTACGAGACCGCCTACGTGGAGCGAAACCTGCGCGGCTACTTCCCGGTCTCGATTCACCCCGTCCAGGTGAGCGTGGGGCGCAAGACGCAAACCTGGCCCGGCTTCTCGCTGATCGTGGAGGAGGCCGGCGGCGCACGCTACCGCAAGACCTACGCTTATCAGGTGTATCTGGTGCGGCTGGTCTCGAAAACCCCGCTGCCGCCGCCGGCCGAATCGCCGGCCTCGGACCGGGAAGGGCTCAGGAAGCCGTAGGGCCGCAGAAGAAGTCCAGCGCCTTGGAAATGAAGCCCTTCAACTGCGGCCGCGGCACCACGGCGTCCAGCATCCCGTTCTTGAGCAGGAACTCGCTGCGCTGAAAGCCCTCGGGCAGCTTCTGGCGGATGGTCTGCTCGATCACGCGCGGTCCGGCGAAGCCGATCAGGGCGCCCGGTTCGGCGAGGTTCAAATCGCCCAGCATGGCGAAGCTGGCCGTGACGCCGCCCGTGGTGGGATCGGTGAGCACGCTGATGAAGGGGACGCGGGCCTCGTCCAGGCGCATCAGAGCGGCGGAGATCTTAGCCATCTGCATCAGGCTGACGGCGCCCTCCTGCATGCGCGCCCCGCCGGAGGCCGAGACGATGACCAGCGGGATGCGCTGGGCCCGAGCCCGCTCGATGGCCCGGGTAATCTTCTCGCCCACCACCGCCCCCATGCTGCCGCCGATGAATTTCAGCTCCAGGGCGCAGATGTAAACCGGCCGGCCTTGGAGCGTACCGCCGGCCGAGATCAGCGCGTCGTTGAGCTGGGTCGCTTGGCGCATGGCGGCCAGGCGCTCTTTGTACGGTTTGGCGTCCACGAACTCCAGCGGGTCGGTCGAGACCAGGTGGGCGTCGAAGGTCTCCCAGTCGCCGTCGAAGAGCAGGCGCAGCCGGGTGAGAGCGTCAATCTTGAAGTGGAAGCCGCACTTGGGACAGACGTGGAGGTTTTCCTGGAGAGCCTTGCGCCAGATGATCTGCCGGCAGCCGTCGCACTTGACCCACAGGCCCTCGGTGCGGACGCGGCGCTCGCCTTCCTCGGGAGGCCCTTCGGTCTTGGGTTTGGGGCGGGTGAACCAGGGCATGGCTCAATACTCGATGCCCCGCTGGGCCGGGATGCCCTGCCGGAAAGGGTGCTTGATCTCGCGCATCTCGCTGACCAGATCGGCCGCTTCGATCAGGCGGTGGTGCGCGTTGCGGCCCGTGCAGATGACGTGGAGCTGCTCGGGCCGCTCGCTGAGGCCCTCCATGACCTGCTCGATGCTCAGCAGTCCGTAGTCCACGGCGTTGTTGATCTCATCCAGAATGATCATATCGTACCGGCCGGAGCGCATTTCCTCCCGGGCGGCCTGCCAGGCCTGCTGCGCGGCGCGGACGTCCTCCGGGTCGGGCCGGCCGGGCTGNACGAAACCGCGNCCCATGGGACGGATCTCGAACGCCCCGCCCAGCNGGCGGGCCGCTTCCAGCTCCCCGTAGCGCCAGGAGCCCTTGATGAACTGAATCATCAGGACCTTCAGNCCCTGGCCTACGGCGCGCAGCGCCGCCCCCATNGCGGCGGTGGTCTTGCCCTTGCCGTCGCCGGTGAAGACGATCAGCAGGCCGCGGCGCGGCTTCCTCATCGTCTTACGGTAGCGCGCGGGCGCGCCGGCTCGCAATGGGCCCGCCGCGGGTTGAGCTGCCGGCGGCGGTTTCGATATATAATGGCGGGTCTTGCGAGGAGATCCGAAGGGCAGCTTATGAGCGCAGCGGCGGCGGCCAAGATCGGCGAGCGAGTCGGCTTCTATGAAGCGCCGGTAGGCAAGAAGGTCATCGTGGCGGTGACCGGGCTGGTGCTGATCGGCTACATCGTGGCCCACATGCTGGGCAACCTGCAAATCTTTTTGGGGCCCGAGCGCATCAACGCCTATGCGGAGCTGCTGCACGCGGCGGGTCCGCTGTTGTGGGCGGCCCGCCTGGTGCTGCTGGTCTGCGTGGGCCTGCACATCCTGCTGACGGTGCAGCTCTGGCTGCTGAAGCGGCGCGCCCGCCCGGTGGGCTACGTCAAGAAGGCGGACGTGCCTTCGGCCTACGCGGCCCGCACCATGATCCTGAGCGGGCCGCTGATCGCCGCCTTCGTGGTCTTCCACGTGCTTCATCTGACGACCGGGGACGCCGGGCTGCCGTTCGAGGAGCTCCATGTCTACGAAAACGTGGTGCGGGGCTTCCGCATCTGGTACGTCTCGGCGGCCTACATGGCGGCGGTCTCCCTGGTGGGACTGCACGTCTGGCACGGCTTGTGGAGCATGCTGCACACGCTGGGCCTGGACGACGAGCGGTACCGGCCGGCCCTGGAGCGGATCTCGCACGCCGCGGGCTTGCTGGTGGCGCTCGGCTACCTGTCGATCCCGGTGGCGGTGCTCAGCGGCCTGATCGGCGCAGGAGTCAACTGATGCAACTGGAGGCGAAGTGCCCGGGCGGTCCCATCGAGACGCGCTGGGACCGGCACAAGTTCAACCTGAAACTGGTCAGCCCGGCCAACAAGCGCAAGTACAGCATCATCGTGGTGGGCAGCGGGCTGGCCGGCGGTTCGGCCTCGGCCACCCTGGCCGAACTGGGCTACAACGTCCGGTGCTATTGCTACCAGGATTCCCCGCGGCGGGCCCACTCGATNGCCGCCCAGGGCGGCATCAACGCCGCCAAGAATTACCANAACGACGGCGACAGCGTCTACCGCCTGTTCTACGACACCGTCAAGGGCGGCGACTTCCGCTCGCGCGAGTCCAACGTCTACCGGCTGGCCCAGTTGAGCGTGGACATCATTGATCACTGCGTGGCCCAGGGCATTCCCTTCGCCCGCGAGTACGGGGGCGTGCTGGCCAACCGCTCCTTCGGCGGGGCGCAGGTCTCGCGCACCTTCTACGCCCGGGGACAGACCGGCCAGCAGCTCCTGCTGGGCGCCTATCAGGCCATGCAGCGGCAGATCGCCGCCGGGCGGCTGGCGATGTTTCCCCGCCACGAGATGCTGGAGTTGGTGCTGGTGAACGGGCGGGCCCGGGGCATCGTCACCCGCAACCTGATCACGGGCGAAATCCGCTCCCACACGGGGGACGCCGTGGTGCTGGCCACCGGCGGCTACGGCAACGCCTACTACCTCTCGACCATGGCCAAGGGGGCCAACGCCACCGCCATCTGGCGGGCGCATCGCAAGGGAGCCCTGTTCGCCAATCCCTGCTTCACGCAGATCCATCCCACCTGCATCCCGGTCACCGGCGAATACCAGTCCAAGCTCACCTTGATGAGCGAATCGCTGCGCAACGACGGGCGCATCTGGGTGCCCCTGGCCAAGGGCGACAAGCGCCCGCCCCACCAGATCCCGGAGCAGGAACGGGACTACTATCTGGAGCGGCGCTATCCGGCTTTCGGCAATCTGGTGCCGCGCGACATCGCCTCGCGCGCCGCCAAGCAGGTCTGCGACGAAGGCCGCGGCGTGGGCGAGACCGGCTACGGGGTCTACCTGGATTTCCGCGATGCCATCGAGCGCCTGGGCGTGGCCGTCATCCGCGAGCGCTACGGCAACCTGTTCGAGATGTACGAGCGGCTGACGGGCGAGGACCCCTACCAGGTCCCCATGCGCATCTACCCGGCGATCCACTACACCATGGGCGGCTTGTGGGTGGACTACAACTTGATGTCCACCATCCCGGGCCTGTACGTCATCGGCGAGGCCAACTTCTCCGATCACGGCGCCAACCGCCTGGGGGCCAGCGCTCTGATGCAAGGGCTGGCCGACGGTTACTTCATCCTGCCCTACACCATCGGCGATTACCTGGCCTCCGCCAAGTTCGAGAAGGTCAGCCCCGAGCAGGCCGAATTCCGGGAGGCCGAGCGGGAGGTGAGCGAGCGCATCCGGCGCCTGCTGGCGATTCGCGGCCGCCGCACGGTGGACTCGCTGCACCGCGAGCTGGGCAAGCTGCTCTGGGAGTACTGCGGCATGGCGCGCAACGCCCGGGGCCTTCAGTACGCCCTGGGCAAGATCCCCGAGCTGCGCGAGGAGTTCTGGAGCAATGTGAACGTGCTGGGCTCGGGCGAGGAGTTCAATCAGGCTCTGGAACGAGCCGGACGCGTGGCCGACTTCCTGGAGCTGGCCGAGCTGATCTGCTACGACGCCCTGCACCGCAAGGAATCCTGCGGCGGCCATTTCCGCGAAGAGTACCAGACGCCGGAGGGCGAAGCGCTGCGCAACGACGCCGAGTACGCCTACGTGGCCGCCTGGGAGTTCACCGGCCCGGGCGCCCCGCCCCGGCTGCACAAGGAACCGCTGAACTTCGAATACGCCCAACCCACCGAGCGGAGTTACAAATGAGGATCATCCTGCACGTCTGGCGGCAGAAGAACGCCCGCGAAGCGGGGCGCATGGTCCGCTACGAGCTCCCCAACGTCAACCCGCACATGTCGTTCCTGGAGATGCTCGACGTGTTGAACGAGGAGCTGACCCAGAAGGGCGAGGAGCCGATCGCCTTCGATCACGACTGCCGGGAAGGCATCTGCGGGATGTGCGGCTTCATGATCAACGGCCGGGCGCACGGTCCCCAGCCGGGCACCACCGTCTGCCAGCTCCACATGCGGCATTTCCAGGACGGCGACGAACTGTGGCTGGAGCCCTTCCGGGCCCGGGCCTTCCCCCTGCTGCGCGATCTGGCGGTGGATCGCAGCGCCCTGGACCGGCTCATCGCCGCCGGCGGCTACATCTCGGTCAACGCCGGCAGCGCGCCCGACGGCAACGCCGTCCCGGTGCCCAAGCCCGCGGCCGAAAAGGCGATGGACGCGGCGGCTTGCATCGGCTGCGGGGCCTGCGTGGCCCAGTGCCCTAACGCGGCGGCCGCCCTGTTTCTGGGCGCCAAGATCTCCCATCTCGGCCTGCTGCCCCAAGGCCAGCCCGAGCGCTACGAGCGCGTCCTCAACATGGTGGCCCAGGCGACCCGCGAGGGCTTCGGCTCCTGCACCAACATCGGCGAGTGCGAAGCGGTCTGCCCCAAGCGCATCAAGCTGGAAGTCATCGCGCGTCTGAACCGGGATTACGTAGTCGCCACCCTCAAGCACCTGGGCGCCAAGGAGACCGTCGAGGCGGGGGCCGGCTGAGCCTGGCCGGCCGCCGCCCCGCGGACGCCGCCGTATAATCGGATCAGGCTCGGTCCCTGATGCGAAGGCGGTTCCTGTATCTGTCCGGCCTGGTCCTGCTGCTGGTCTCGGCCGGGCTGGTGATCTGGCAAGGCTCGTTCAGCTTCGGCGAGCTGGCGCCCACCAGTCCCGAGCAGACCGTGCTCTACTGGGCCATCTCAACCCTGGTCTTCCTGCTCACGGTGACGCTGGGCTTCATGCTGGTGCGCACCGCGCTCCGCCTCTACGTCGAGCGGCGCAGCAACCGGGAAGGCTCCCGCATCAAGACCAAGCTGGTGATCGGCGCCCTGGCGCTCACCATCCTGCCTGTCTTCTTTCTGGTGCTGTGGAGCGTCTCGGTGCTGAACCGCAACCTGGACAAGTGGTTCAGCCGGCCGGCGGAAAGCGTGCGCCTGAACCTTCAGGAGGTGGCCCGGGCGCTCGAGCAGGAACGCGCCAGCGCGGGCCGGATCGAACCCGCCTGGCTGGCCGAAAAGCAGAAACAGATCGAGGGCTACATCCGCGAGTACGACCGGCTGGCCATCAGCCGCAAGGAGGCCCGGCGCTTTTACCTGATGCTGCTGGCGCTGATCACGCTGTTCGTGCTCTTCGTGGCCACCTGGATCGCGCTGTTTCTGGCCCGGCAAATCTCCAATCCGATCTCGGCCTTGCTGGACGCGGCCGCGCAGGTGCGCCGGGGCAATCTGGAGCATCGGGTGCAGGTCAGGGCGATTGACGAGCTGGCCACGCTGGTCCGGGCCTTCAACGAGATGACGCGCGATCTGGAGGCCAACAGCCGGGAGCTGGAACGGCGGCGGCGCTTCACGGAAGCGATCCTGGAGAGCATCCCCACGGGGGTGATCTCGGTGAGCTTCGACGGGCGCATCCAGCGCGTCAACCGGGCCTTAGGCGAGATCCTGGGAGCGGACGGGGTGGCCCGCGCCCAGCGGCTCGAGGACCTGTTCTCGCGCGAGGATACGGCCGAGCTGCGCTACATGATGAAGCGGGCCCGCCGGACGGGCCTCGCCTCCCGCCAGTTCGAGCGCAGGGTGGGAGGCGCCGTACAGCACCTGGCGGTGACGGTGGCGGCGCTGGAAGCCAAGGTGGGTTCGGGCTTCGTGCTGGTCCTGGAGGACACCAGCGAGCTGCTGCGCGCCCAGAAAGCGCTGGCCTGGCAGGAGGTGGCCCGGCGCCTGGCGCACGAAATCAAGAATCCCCTGACGCCCATCGCCCTGAGCGCGGAACGCGTCGCCTACCAGCTCGAGCGGCATCCCACGCCGGCCGAGTTCCGGCGCATCGCGCGCGAGTGCCTCCAGACCATCAGCCGGGAGGTGGAATCGGTCAAGAGCCTGGTGGATCAGTTCTCCCAACTGGCCGGCTTCCCGGCCGCCCGGCCCGCCCCGGCGGACCTCAACCAGGTGGTCGAGGAGGCCCTGGCCGTGTTCGCCGGACGGCTGGATGGAATCGAGTTGCGCTGCGAGCTGGCGCCCGGCCTGCCTCCCGTGAAGCTGGACCGCGAGCTGTTCAAGCGGGCCATCGTGAATCTGGTGGACAACGCGGCCGAGGCCATGCAGGAGTCCCCGCTCAAACGCCTGTACGTGGCCACCCTGGCGCCCTCTTCGGAGGCGGTCGAGCTGGTGATCGCCGACACCGGTTGCGGCATCTCGCCCGAGGACAAGGAGAAGCTCTTCCTGCCCTACTTCTCGACCAAAGGGCGCGGGACGGGTTTGGGGCTGGCCATCGTCAGCCAGATCCTCCACGAGCACAAGGCGGGCATTCGCGTCGAGGACAACCAGCCCGCCGGGGCGCGGTTCATCATCGAGATCCCGGCCCTGGAAGCCGAAGGACAGCCTGCGGAGTGGACGGCGTGAAGCGCGTGCGCGTGCTGGTGGTGGACGACGAGCCCGGCATCCGGCAGTCGCTGTGCGGCGTGCTGGAGGACGAGGGCTACCAGGCCGAGGCGACCGCCAGCGGCGAGGAGGCCCTCGAGCGGCTTCGCCGCCAGCTTTACGAGCTGGTCCTGCTGGACGTCTGGCTGCCTGGGATGGACGGTTTGCAGGTCCTGGCTCGCCTCCAGGAACTGCCGCCGGCGGACCGCCCGGTGGTGGTGATGATCTCCGGCCACGGCACCATCGAAACGGCGGTGAAGGCCACCAAGATGGGCGCCTTCGATTTCCTGGAGAAGCCGCTGACCGTCCACAAGGTCTCGGTGGTCGTCAAGAACGCCATTGAGCACCGCCGGCTGGCGCTCGAGGTCGGGCGGCTCAAACCGGGCGCCGAGTCCTGGCGCATCATCGGGGAAAGCGTGCCCATGAAGGCGCTGCGCCAGCAGCTTGCCCTGATGGCGGGGACCAACGGGCGGGTGCTGATCTACGGCGAGAGCGGCACGGGCAAGGAGCTGGTGGCGCACGCCATCCACGCGCTGAGCCCGCGCGCCGCCGAGCCCTTCGTCGAGGTCAACTGCGCGGCCATCCCCGAGGAACTGATCGAAAGCGAACTGTTCGGCCACCGCAAGGGCGCTTTCACCGGCGCCACGGAAGACAAGACGGGCAAGTTCCAGCGGGCCGACGGCGGCACCCTGTTTCTGGACGAGGTGGGCGACATGAGCCTGAAGACTCAGGCCAAAGTGCTGCGCGTGCTCGACGAGCAGCGCTTCGAGCCGGTGGGCGCCTCCGAATCCGTCCAGGTGGACGTGCGGGTGATCGCCGCCACCAACAAAAACCTCGAGGAGGAGATCGAGCGGGGCAACTTCCGCGAGGATCTGTTCTATCGCCTCAACGTGATTCCTTTTTACGTGCCGCCCCTGCGGGAGCGCCGGGAGGACATCCCCTTGCTGGCCGATTACTTCCTGCGCGAGTTCGCCATCGCCTACGGGCGCAAGCCCAAGGAACTGGCGCCGGAGGCTTACCGCCTGCTTCAGGAATACTCCTGGCCGGGCAACGTGCGCGAGCTGAAGAACCTGATGGAGCGGATCGTGATCATGAATCCGCAATCCCGCATCGAGGCCCGCCACATCCCTTTGAATGCGGCGCGGCGCGCCCCGGCCGAGCGCACGCTGGATCAGTTCGCCAGCCTCGAGGAGGTGCGCCGGGCGGCCGAGCGCGACTACATCCTGAAGAAACTCGAGGAGACCGGGGGCAACGTCAGCCGGGCGGCCGAACTGCTGGGCCTCGAGCGCAGCCACCTCTATCGCAAGATGCGCTCCTTGGGCATCGAGCCGGGCGAACGGCTGCGCAACGCCTGAGCCGGCCCGAGCCCTTACAATAGAGCCTATGTGCGGCATCGTGGGCTACATCGGCCCGCGGCGAGCGGTTCCCATCCTGCTGGACGGCCTGCGCAAGCTCGAGTATCGCGGCTACGATTCCGCCGGGCTGGCCGTGTGGAGCGAGCGGGAAGGCCTNGCGATCCGCCGGGCCTCAGGCAAGCTGCGCAACCTGGANGAGGCGCTGCGCCTCCACCCGGTGGACGGGGCCTACGGCATCGGGCACACCCGCTGGGCCACGCACGGGCGGCCGACCGAGGAGAACGCCCACCCGCACCGAGACTGCACCGGACGTTTCGTCGTGGTGCACAACGGCATCATCGAGAACTATCTCTCGCTCCAGCGCGAGCTGGAGGCCGAAGGCCACCGCTTCCGCACCGAGACCGACACCGAGGTCATCGCCCATCTGATCGAGCGCCACTTCCAAGGCCGCTTGGAGGAAGCCGTACGGCAGGCGGCCCGGCGGCTCAGCGGGCTGTTCGCCCTGGCCGCCATCGCGCAGCCGGACCCCGGCAAGATCGTGGCCGCCCGCTCGGGTCCGCCGGCCATCGTCGGACTGGGGGAGGGCGAGTACTTCCTGGCCTCCGACGTGCCCGCCATCCTCGGCCACACGCGGGACGTGATCTTTTTGGCCGACGGGGATCTGGCGGTCCTGACCCGGGAGGGCGTGCAGTTGAGCGATTTCGCAGGCAGCCCGGTGAAGCGCCCGGTGACGCACGTGCTCTGGGATCCGATCCTGGCCGAAAAAGGCGGCTACAAGCATTTCATGCTCAAAGAGATCTTCGAGCAGCCGCGAGCCGTGCGCGACACCGTCCTCGGCCGCCTCAGCCCCGCCACCGGCCGGGTCTTCCTCGACCAGATGGACATCACCCCAGAGGAGTTCCGCCGCTTCCGCCAGATCAAAATGGTGGCTTGCGGGACCAGTTGGCACGCCGCTCTGGCCGGCAAGTTCATGATCGAGCGGCTGGCCCGCCTGCCGGTCGAGGTGGATTACGGCAGCGAATTCCGCTACCGCGATCCGCTGGTGGGCGAGGAGACGCTGACGGTCCTCATCTCCCAGTCCGGCGAGACGGCCGACACGCTGGCCGCCCAGCGCGAGGCCAAACAGCGCGGATCCAAGACGCTGGCGGTCTGCAACGTCCTGGGCTCGATGGTCACGCGCGAGGCTGCGGGCACCATCCTTACCCACGCCGGGCCCGAGATCGGCGTGGCCTCGACGAAGACCTTCACTGCCCAGCTTGCCGCCCTCTACCTGCTGGCGATGTATCTGGGGCAGGTGCGCGGCGCGCTCGGCGCCGAGGAGTCCCAGGCGCGCGCCCAGGAGCTGCTGCGCCTGCCCCACAAGCTCGAGCGCGTGCTCTCGCGCGACGCCCTCTGCGAAGAGCTGGCGCGCCGCCTGTTCCGGGCGTCGGATTTCCTGTTTCTCGGCCGCGGGGTGCATTTCCCGATCGCGCTGGAAGGAGCCCTGAAGCTCAAGGAGATCTCCTACATCCACGCCGAAGGCTACCCGGCCGGAGAGATGAAGCACGGTCCCAACGCCCTGATTGACGAAAATCTGCCCGTGGTGGTGCTGGCCGCCTGCGATCCCGCCTCGCCCTCCAGCCGCCTGCTCTACGAGAAAACGCTCTCCAACATCCAGGAAGTCAAAGCGCGGGAGGGCATCGTCCTGGCCCTGGTCACCGAGGGCGAACAGCAGGCGCGCGGCCTGGCCGACTACGTCCTGGAGATCCCGGCCGCCGACGAGCTGCTGTTGCCCGTGCTGGAGGTGGCGCCGCTCCAGCTTCTGGCCTATCACATCGCAGTGCGCCGGGGCTGCGATGTGGATCAGCCGCGCAACCTGGCCAAGAGCGTGACCGTGGAATGAAGCAGGCCGCCCATCGCCTCACAGTGCGCACGCGCGGCCGCGGCCTGTACGAGATCACCTCGCTGATCGCCGCCTGGGTGACCGCCCAGAAGGTCTCCGCCGGCCTGCTCACCGTCTTCGTCGAGCATACTTCGGCCTCCCTGCTCGTCCAGGAGAACGCCGACCCCGACGTGGCGCGCGACTTGGAGGAGTTCTTCGCCCGCCTGGCGCCGGAGGACGCTCCCTGGTACCGCCATACCCTGGAAGGGGCCGACGACATGCCGGCCCACATCCGCGCCGCCCTGACCCAAACCAGCCTCTCCATCCCGGTGATCTCCGGCCGGCCGGCGCTGGGGACCTGGCAGGGCGTCTACCTGTTCGAGCACCGCTCGATCCCCCACGCCCGCTCGGTCGTCCTGCATCTGATCGGGGAGTGAGGCCGGCCGGGCGCCTTGCAGCCTTTTGCGGCCCTCTCGTATGATTGAAGTTCCATTCCCATGATCCCCGAGCAGATCCCGGAAGGTCTCACCTTCGACGACGTGTTGCTGGTCCCGGCGCGCAGCTCGGTGTTGCCCGCCGAAGCCGACACCCGCACCCGCTTCAGCCGGCGGATCGAGCTGAACATCCCCATCGTCAGCGCCGCGATGGACACGGTGACCGAAGCCCAGTTGGCCATCGCCCTGGCGCGCGAAGGGGGCATCGGCATCATTCACCGCAACCAGCCGGTGGCCCGGCAGGCCGAGGAGGTGGATCGGGTCAAGCGCAGCGAAGCCGGCATGATCGTGGATCCGGTGACCATGGAGCCCGAGCAGCCCATCCGCCAGGCGCTGGAGGTCATGCGCCGCTACCGCATCTCGGGCGTGCCGGTCACCCGCAACGGCAAGCTGGTGGGCATCCTGACCAACCGCGACCTGCGCTTCGAGACCGAGCTGGATCAGCCCATCGCCAACGTGATGACGCGCGAGAATCTCATCACCGTGCCCGTGGGCACCACGCTCGAGGAGGCCGAACGCATCCTGCACCGGCACCGGATCGAGAAGCTCCTGGTGGTGGACGAAGAGTACAACCTCAAGGGATTGATCACCGTCAAGGACATCCAGAAGAAGCTGAAATATCCCCACGCCGCCAAGGACTCCCACGGCCGGCTGCGCGTGGGCGCCGCCGTCGGCGTGGGCGGCGACTTCCTGGAGCGCGCCCAGGAGCTGGTGGCCAGGAAAGTGGACGTGCTGGTCATAGACAGCGCCCACGGCCATAGCGAGCGCGTCATGCAAGCCGTGCGCGCCCTCCGCCGCAAGCTGCCCGACGTCGAGCTGGTGGCGGGCAACGTGGCTACTTACGAGGGCGCGGCCGATTTGATCGCCCTGGGCGTGGACGCCGTCAAGGTGGGCATCGGACCGGGCTCGATCTGCACCACGCGCGTGGTCTCCGGGGCGGGCGTACCCCAGTTGACCGCCATCGCCGAGTGTGCGCGGGCCGCCCGCCCTGCGGGCATCCCGCTGATCGCCGACGGCGGCATCAAGTTTTCCGGCGACATCACCAAGGCTATCGCCGCCGGGGCCGACTCGGTCATGATCGGCAGCCTGTTCGCAGGCACGGACGAAAGCCCGGGCGAGCTGATCCTCTACCAGGGCCGCACCTTCAAGAGCTACCGCGGCATGGGCTCGATGGGCGCCATGGCGGGCTCCGGGGCCGACCGCTACGGCCAGGAGGCCGGCGGCAAGCTGGTTCCCGAGGGCATCGAGGGCCGCGTGCCCAGCAAAGGGCCCCTCAGCGAGCTGGTCTACCAACTGGTGGGCGGCCTGAAGGCCGGCATGGGCTACTGCGGCTGCGCCAGCATCGCCGAACTCCAGCAAAAGGCCCGCTTCCTCCGCGTCACCTCCGCCGGGCTGCGCGAAAGCCACGTCCACGACGTCATCATCACCAAGGAAGCCCCCAACTACCGCCTCGAGCCCTGAGGGCGGTTGGGGGCGCACGCGCCGGCGGGAGTTTACTCGAAAGCTGAGCAGTGCGGCGGTAAGGCTCTGATTCTGGGGGGGGTTCACCTGGGCCGGCGGTATTACCGACGTGGGGTACTACGCAGGCTCTCCAGGCCCAGCGCTTCGGCCAGGCTTTGTTGGGCCAGGGTTTGCTTCGATAAGACCGTGGCCACCCGAGGCGGTCCCTTTTCGCCCTGCGGAGGATAGAGCAGCACGAACTGCTGAATCTGGCGCAGTTCTTCCAGCAACTGTTCCATCGACAGCCCCGGCCAGACCGCTTCGGCTCGTTGGTGAAGGTACTGCAGCAGCGAGATGCCCAACATGCTGTAGAAGGCATGGATGCGGATCTTGCTGTCGGTCCAGTGATACATCGGTCCCCATCCCAGCCAGTCGCCATCTTTGAGCCCGCGGAACACTCGCTCGACTTGCTGCTGTCCGGCGTAACCCGCCACCACCTGTTCGGCCGTCCAGTCCAGGCGGTTGGTCAACAGCGTGGTGCGGCCCAGACGCCGCGCCAGCAAGCGCTCGAAGGCGGCGTTG